>ENA-ORXM01001621-ORXM01001621.1-marine-metagenome-genome-assembly--contig:-NODE-1621-length-30431-cov-6.072610_pt1 | contig 30431 bp, 26 predicted proteins | sample MGYA00237867_ERZ511480 | MGnify/ENA primary metagenome ERZ511480 (study PRJEB26309, sample SAMN06266103) | marine metagenome | isolation source: Algal blade | place: United Kingdom:Sidmouth, United... | reverse complement strand
CGCCGCGGCGGCGACCTCGTCGACCGTCTCGCCCTTCATGCGCAGCGCGGTGAGGAAGGCGCCGATCTGGGCCGGGGTCGCCGCGCCGGTCATCAGCTCGCGCATGGCCGCGGTCATTTCCTCGCCAGAGAGATCCGCCCGCTCGAGCAGGCGCCCGAGGGCGTGCCGGATGTCGCTCATGTTCCTCTCCCTGAAGGGTCGGCGTCGCGGACGGTCGCGAGAAAATTGCCGAGCAGCTCATGGCCGTGCTCACTGCTGATCGACTCGGGGTGGAACTGGACCCCCTCGATCGCCAGCTCGCGATGCCTGACGCCCATGATCTCGACGCGCGCGCCCTGCGCGTCCTCGGTCCAGGCCGTGACCTCGAGCGCGTCCGGCAGGGACGCGGGCTCGATGACGAGCGAGTGATAACGCGTCGCGTCGAACGGGCTCGGCAACCCGTCGAAGACGCCCTGTCCCGTGTGATGAACGGGCGAGAGCTTGCCGTGCATGATTTCCCTCGCCCGACCGATGCGCCCGCCGAAGTGCTGACCGATGCTCTGGTGCCCGAGGCAGACGCCGAACACCGGCACGCGACCGGCGAAGCGCTCGACCGCGCCGAGCGAGATGCCCGCGCCATCCGGCATGCCGGGACCGGGCGAGATCAGCACCGCACTCGGTCCGGTCTCGGCGAGCACCTCGAGCGCGATCGCGTCGTTGCGGTGGACCGTCACCTCGGCGTCCAGCTCGCGCAGGTACTGCACGAGGTTCCACGTGAACGAGTCGTAGTTGTCGATGACCGCGATCACGACCCGGTCTCCGCCTGCGACGATCCACCGACCGAGGCCTCGATGTCGCCCTCGGCCAGCGCGACCGCGCGGAACACCGCACGCGCCTTGCTCATGGTCTCGCGCCATTCGCTGTCGGGGTCGGAGTCGTGGACGATGCCCGCACCGGCCTGCACGCTCAGCTGCCCGTCCTTCAGCACGGCCGTCCGGATGGCGATGGCCGTATCCATGTCGCCGTTCCAGGACAGGTACCCGACCGCCCCGCCGTAGATGCCCCGCTTCACCGGCTCGAGCGCATCGATGATCTCCATCGCCCGCACCTTCGGCGCCCCGGACAGCGTGCCCGCCGGGAACGTCGCACGCAGCACGTCGAGCGGCGACAGTCCCGCGCGCAGTCGCCCGACGACGTTGGAGACGATGTGCATGACGTGCGAGTAGCGCTCGATCGCGAAACGCTCGGTGACCTCGACGGTACCCGTCTCGGCGACGCGGCCGACGTCGTTGCGCCCGAGGTCGACCAGCATCAGGTGCTCGGCGAGCTCCTTCGGATCGGCCAACAGGCTCTGCTCGTGCGCGCGATCCTCGGCGTCGTCGCGTCCGCGCGGACGGGTACCGGCCAGCGGCCGCACCGCCACCTCGCCGTCCTCGATGCGCGTCAGGATCTCCGGAGAAGCCCCTATCACGTGATGATCGCCGAGATCGAGGTGGAAGAGATAGGGCGACGGGTTCAGCAACCGCAGCGCCCGGTACAGGTCGAACGGCGGAGCCGCGTAGGGAACGGTCAGGCGTTGCGAGAGCACCACCTGCATGCAGTCGCCCTCGACGATGTGCCGCTTGATGGTGTCGACCGCGCGCTTGTAGCCCGCCTCGGTGAAGCCGCTCTCGAAGTCGCTCTCCTCGACCCGACGCACGTCCCGGGGCGTCTCGCGTCGAGGCGGTTCCGCGCGGATCGCGTCGTGCAGCGCCGCGAGGCGCGCAAGCCCCAGGGCGTGCGCGTCGGGCACCGCCGGATCGACCAGCACCAGCACGACGAGTGTGCCGCGCACGTTGTCGAACACGACCAGTTCCTCGGTGACCATCAGGAGGATGTCCGGCGTACCGAGCGGGTCAGGGTGCAGGGATGAACCGAGGCAGGGCTCGACATGGCGCACGGTGTCGTAGCCGAAGTAGCCGACGAGACCGCCGGTGATGCGCGGCAGACCCGCGATGCGCGGCACGCGAAAGCCTGCCTGGAAGCGCTCGATCCAGGCGAGCGGATCGTCGACGCGCTCGGCGGAGACCGTGACGCCGTCGGTCTCGACCGTGATCTCCTCGCCACGTGCCCGCACGACGGTACGTGCCGGCAGTCCGATGATCGAGTACCGTCCGAGGCGTTCGCCGCCCTGCACCGACTCGAACAGGAAGGTGTAGGGCCGGTTGGCGAGCTTGAGGTAGATGGACGAGGGCGTGTCGAGATCCGACACGAGTTCGAGGGCGAGCGGAATGCGGGTGTGGCCGTCGGCGCGGTGGCGCTCGAATTCGGAGGGCTGCATGGAGAACGTTCCCGGGAGGTGCGACACGGAGGTTGGCGAGGAAGGCCCGGGCCGAACGGCCGGACCACGCACGGTCAGCGTCGCCAGCGGTTCCGCAGGACGGGCATCCGGGTGTCGGGGGCAGCATTCACGCGTCGGAGTTTGCCCGCAGGCGTTCCGAGCCGTCAAGCGCCCGACCCATCAGCCGACCCATCAGCCGACCCATCAGCCGACCCATCAGCCGACCTGCCCGCCGACCTGCCCGCCGACCTGCCCGCCGACCTGCCAGCCGACCTGCCCGCCGACCTGCCCGCCGAGCCACTCGCTGCTCCGACGAGTGCGCCCGGGGCTTCGGGTATCCTCCCTCCCCCCGCCCGCCGTCCGGATTTCCGCATGAGCACCATCCGTCAGGACGACCTGATCGAGAGCGTCGCCGACGCGCTCCAGTTCATGTCCTACTTCCATCCGAAGGACTACATCGACGCGGTTCACGAGGCGTGGAAGCGCGAGCAGTCGCCGGCCGCCCGCGACGCGATGGCGCAGATCCTCGTCAACTCGCGCATGTGCGCCGAGGGCCACCGACCGATCTGCCAGGACACCGGCATCGTCACGGTGTTCATGCGCATCGGCATGGACGTCTCCTGGGAGGCGGACCTCTCGGTCGAGGCGATGGTCAACGAAGGCGTGCGGCGTGCCTATCTCCTGCCGGACAACAAGCTGCGCGCCTCGATCCTCGCGGACCCGGCGGGTGCCCGGAAGAACACGGGCGACAACACGCCGGCGGTCATCCACATGGAGGTCGTGCCCGGCGACACGGTGGAGATCGAGATCGCGGCCAAGGGCGGTGGCTCGGAGAACAAGTCGAAGCTCGCGATGCTGAACCCGTCGGACTCCATCGTCGACTGGGTGGTGAAGACGGTTCCGACCATGGGTGCCGGCTGGTGCCCGCCCGGCATGCTAGGCATCGGCATCGGCGGGACCAGCGAGAAGGCGGCCGTGCTCGCCAAGCGATCGCTGATGGATCCGGTCGACATCCAGGCGCTCGCCGAGCGCGGGCCGTCGAGTCGCGTCGAGGAACTCCGCCTCGAGATCTTCGACAAGGTCAATGCGCTCGGCATCGGCGCGCAGGGACTGGGTGGGCTGACCACCGTCGTCGACGTGAAGATCCTCGACTACCCGACGCACGCCGCGTCCCTGCCGGTGGCGATGATCCCGAACTGCGCGGCCACGCGGCACGCGCACATCGTGCTGGACGGCAGCGGTCCCTGCTTCCAGACGCCGCCGAACCTCGACGACTGGCCAGCGGTCACCTGGGAGGCCGGTGAAAGCTCGAAACGGGTGAATCTCGACACCGTCACCCGCGAGGAGGTCGCCGACTGGCAGCCGGGCGAGACGCTGTTGCTGTCGGGGAAGATGCTGACCGGCCGTGATGCGGCCCACAAGCGCATCCAGACGATGCTCGACGCCGGCGAATCGCTGCCCGACGGCGTCGACTTCGACGGCCGCTTCATCTACTACGTCGGCCCGGTCGATCCGGTCGCCGGCGAGGTCGTCGGCCCCGCCGGTCCGACGACCTCGACCCGCATGGACAAGTTCACCGAGATGATGACGGGTCGCCTCGGCCTGCTCGGCATGATCGGCAAGGCCGAGCGCGGTCCGTCCGGCATCGCCGCCATCGAGAAGCACAAGGCGGTGTACCTGATGGCGGTCGGTGGGGCGGCGTATCTGGTCTCGAAGGCCATCCGTGAATCCCGCGTCGTCGCCTTCGAGGACCTCGGCATGGAAGCGATCCGCGAGTTCACGGTCGAGGACATGCCGGTGACCGTCGCCGTCGACAGCGCGGGTACATCGGTGCATGTCACGGGCCCGGCGCTCTGGAAGGGCAAGATCGAGAGCGGCGAAGTCGCACCACTCCGCTTTCACAAGGAGGTTCCGGCGTGAGCGGGCCGTACCACGGGAACGACCGGGACGTTCAGAGGACCTCGCGCGACGCACGTCCCCGACATCGCCTGGTGTCCTCGCTGGCGACGGTCCTGCTCCTCGCGCTCGGCGGCTGCGCCGCTGCGACGGGACCGACGGGACCAACGGCGGTCGGAAGCGGTTCCGCCGCTCGCATTCAACAATGCAAGGCCGGCGACACGCCGGTGCCGTCGGAGTCCGGCTGCCTGCAGGACGATGCCGCCTGCTACGCACTTGCCGACGGCAGCTTCTGTACCGGCGAACGTGGCAGTACCTGCCCCGCCGGCTCCAGCGCCGTTCCCGACGGCGCCGCGTGTCCGTCGGGTGGGCGATGCTTCCGGATCAGCGAAAGCCTGGAGTGCCAGGTGACGGTGAACTGACGTCGGCCCCGTCGATCCCGGACCGCTCTTGCAGAACGGGGATCGCAGCGTGATGCGGTTCACCGCCCGGTACCGTGGCGCCGCTTCGCCGCACAGAATTTCCGCCTGGAAGTCGCTAGACGGGGATGGATTCGCGACCCGCCGCGGCGAACGCCAGCCCGCCACTCCCCGATGCGCCGTCGACCCGGCAGACTGGCCACGCCCTGCCGTCCGTGGAGCGGCTGCTGGCCGGACATCCACGCCTGCTTGCCGCGACGCGGGACACGCTCGCCGCCGCCGGACGCGACGGGGTGGAGCACGTCCACCTCGAACCGGTCGGGCGTCATGACGCGTCGTCCGGCGAGACCGGCTGGCGCCTGCGGCGACGCCACGACGACGGACTGGAGGACAGGCGACTGGCCAGCGACGAGGCGCTCGCGGAGGCCCTTTGCCGACTGGCCGACCACGGCGAGGCTTTCACGATCGGGCTCGGCGGAGAACCTCGACTGATCGGACTGCGAACGCTGCCGGCCTTCGGTGGCGACACCTTTCTCCTGACGTTGTTCGGCGGTGCCTTCTCGCCGCCCTCCCTCGATGCACTCGGACTGGACCCAGCCGATCTGCGCGCCGTCCGCACGCTGCTCGCGCGTCGATCGGGATGGCTGGCCGTCGGCGCTGCCGGTCCGCTCGACGGTGCGCGACTGGTCCGGGCCATCGCCCAGGAGGTGGTCTCACCGGATCGTGCCGTGATCTGTCTGGACCGACTCCCGCACCCGCCGATCGCCGGCGTGGTGCAGCTCGACGCCGCGAGGGCGGTCGACGAGACGCTGGCGTTGGACAGCGATGTCGTCCTTCTGGCGAGCGATCCTCCTGCCGGCGAGGCGCTGCTCGGGGAGCTTGCCACGCGCGCGCTCGGGGATTTTCTCGTGGTGAGGGCAAGCGTCGCACGTCGTCCTTCGGACATCCTGCGGGAACTCGTTGCCGGCGGTCGCTCCGAGGCGTGGCTCGCGCTGGCGCTGCCCGCTGTTCTGATGCGCCATCGCGTCCGCCTGCTGTGCGCGAACTGCCGCGTGCGCGTCGCGCACGACGACGAGGCCAGCCATAGACTCGGTCTGCGACTGGCGCCGCGCGTCCACGATGTGAGTGCGTGGCTCGAGCGGAGCCTCGCCGTCCGCTACCGGGCCGGGCCGGGCTGCGAGCGATGCGACGGGCGCGGCCACGCCGGCGCACGCGATCTGACCACCATCGCCACGTCCGACGAGCCGGTGCGTCAGGCGCTGCGCGAGGGGGACCTGGACACGGCGTGCTCGCGCCTCGACAGGACGGTCACGCTCGCGCGTCGCCTCGGTGCGATGGTCGCAGGCGGTGAAGTCGCCGTGTCGGAAGCGGACCGGCACCTCGCCGCCCGCTACTGAGCGGCCGCACCGGCCTCTGGCTGCCTGTGCTGGAGCGGCCTGCGAGCGACGAACTCGCGCCTCAGGCTGCCTCGGCGTCGTCCCCGTGGAGCGGCCTGACGGCGGGGCGGGCACCGCCCTCGATCAGCACCAGGTGAGGCGTGCCGACCGTGCGCTCGGTACGCGACTCGTCCCAGCTGTGTTCGCGTTCGAGCGGTGCGGACCAGACGATGCCCGAGCCGACGGAGCCCGCGACGCGGCGATAGAAATTGCCGTTCAGCTGATTGCGCAGCACGAGCCCATCGCGAAACGCCCGGAAGCTCGACGCGTCCACCGCCACGTCGCTCGACCAGAAGTCGTCGAGCGGCATCTGCGCGGTGAGGCCGGGCATGTCGTAGATCGCCTTGCCGAGGGTACGGACAGGCGTGCCGTGAAACAGTGACGACAAGCCGACCGTGCTGTTGATCAGGACCGTTCCCTGCGCATGGCGGAGCAGCGTCGGCAGACAGAGGTCATGCACATAGAACACCCGCCCCTGCAGTCCGAGCTCGGCGACGAGATTGTCGAGCAGGGCAGTGTAGTCGGTGTACCCGCGATCCAGCGGGTGGTGCTTGAAGACGATCGCCTTGTTGATCGGGGCGTGCTCGCGGAAGGACGCGAGGACCTCGCCGATGAAGTGTTCGATCGAGTTGAAGTCCGAGTGCACGACCACCTGCATGTCGCAGTGGACCTGCAGCGGACAGACGAAGTAGTTGTCGTCGAACTGCGCGACCAGGTCCGCGGTGACATTTCGCTCGCGCCGTCGGTACTTCAGCTTGCGCAGGCCCGAGACGATCCAGCGCGCCCCTTCGGACAACCAGCCCGACGGGCGGTGGTGGCGATAGCGCGAGAAGGTCCTTGCAGCCGCCGCACTGGCCCAGTAGTACATCATCGAATACAGGGCGGTGTAGCGGAACACGTGCTGTGGCTGTTGCAACTCCTCCGGCAGTTCGCCCGGCTGTCGGACGAGTGGTACCGGCCGGGTCATCATCGAGGAATGGGCGTTCACGCCGTCCTCCTCCAGGGTGATGAAGTTGGGGCGGATGTAACCCTCCTCGAACACGAACACGCGAACGCCCCGGCGACGCGCGACCTCACGCGCGATCCGGTGGTAGCTCCGGCAATCGCCGAACAGGTAAATGCGGCCGATGTCGCGATTGATCAGCAGACGCTCGATCCATGCTTCCCAGTCGTCGAGCGTCCCGGTGTAGTCCAGCGCGTTCGAGCCCCGCCAGAAGAAGCGATCACCGCCGTTGAAGTTGATCTTCGTCACGCGAAATCCGCGCGCTTCGAGATCGGTCGCGAAACGCGAGAAGAACGGGCCGATCGGACCTTGAAGGAGCAGGACGTCACGGCGCATAGCGAAGCCCTCTCACGACATTGCGAAGATGAGCGACTCGGCGGACCAGGCGGCGGGGGACGAATGCCGACGTCCGGACGCACTCGCCGGCCGCATCGCGCGAGCGGACGATCGAACGAACGGTGTTCTCGGCATCGGTGAATTCACCGCTCTCGATGTCGATATAGCGCGGGTAGGCGATGAGGGTCAGGAACACGAGCTCGTCGAGCGAGCGGGCACGACGACGCTCGGGGGTCGGCAAGGTGTCCCGCGTGAGTCCCCAGCCTGCATAGAACGGTACGCCCCAGGTCACCACGTCCCTTCCCCTCATGAGTGCTTCGAATCCCGCGAGCGACGTCATCGTGTGCAGCTCGTCGCAATCGTCGATGGTGTCACCGACAGGGGACGAGCGATCGATCGCGTCCGCACAGTCGGCAAGCGTCCGAGCATCGACGCCGCCGATCCGGTTGCCGGCCTCGACATCGGGATGGGGGCGGTAGACGATCCACGCCTCGGGGCATTGCGCGCGCACGGCACGCAGCAGTTCGGCATTGGTAGCGACACCCGGACATCCACGGCGAATCGACTCGTCATCCTCCACCTGCCCGACGACAAGCACTTTTCTCTTGTCGGCAGGCACCTGCCCCGTCTTTACCGACCGTCCCACGTTGTACTTCGACAGCCCGGCGGCCAGGATGGTCGCGCGCAGCCGCGACGCCCGGGCGATTTCCGGCAGCGTGCAGTCGCGTGTGCGCAGCAACATCTCCAGGTCGCTGGGCACCGACGGGTCGAAGTAGATGCCCCGGGTATCGACGACCAGGGAGCCCGGTGCGACGAAGTCCGATCCGAGCCCGTTCGAGCGAAGGAAGCCGTCTTCCATTCGCCAGGTCGGGGCGGCACCCTCCAGCGGTGCACCCCGAAAGCCCCAGCACAGTCGGGTTTCCGAGGGCGCGGCGTCCAGCCCGTCGCCGAAGCGGACACTCCCCGACGGCGAGCGCAGGAAGCGCTCGACGTAGCGACGCTTCCAGGGCGCGATGCCCTCGCAGACGAACGGCCGGGCGTTGCGCGCGAACTCGCGCCGCTGCAACGCGACGTGATCGAGGCAGTCGTCGAGCGTCCAGCGCTCGCCGGTGAGCGGTGACACGTAACGCGCGAGATGCACGTGAGCGGCGTGGAACAGCTGGTCGACAGTGCGACGATGAACGCGCCGCCGAACGGGAGAGCGATCGTCACTCAGCCCCCAGGCGGCGTAGAAGGGCTGCCCGAAGACCGTGACCGGACGCTCGCAGAGCAGGGCCTCGTAGCCGAGCTGTGCCGCCACGTCGTTCGCCCGCTCGAACACGTCCCCGTCGCGGTTGGCGCTGGGCCAGCACAGGCCCACCCGGCCGCCGGGCGGCACCGCCACGTCCAGATCTCCCGGCAGGTCCGCGCCGGCCGGGCACCGGCGGGCGATGGCGGTCAGCGGGCTGACCCAGCGGATGTACTCCTCGACGGCGGGGATCACGCGGGCGGGATCCTCCTGCAGGAAGGCCAGCGCCTCGGGGTGCTCCGCCAGGTGGGCGAGAATGCTCGAGACCGTGGAGATGACGGTGTCGCGCCCCCCGGCGAAGGCCATGTGGGCGAAGCCCCGCTTCTCCTCCGCGGTGAGCGGACGGCCGTCGAACCGCACGCTGTTGAGCTCGTTGAAGAAGTCGGTGGCGTCCGTATCGGTGGCGGCGGCGAAGGCCTCGGTGAAGTAGTCGTCGACCTGCCGGGCCTGGGCCCGGGCCGCCTCGCCGTCCTCGCTGTCGTGGTACACGTGAACGCCCCAGCCGATCCACCGATCGGCTTCCTCCGGCGGCAGGTGCAGCAACAGCGCCAGGGCGCGCGACTGCAGCGGCAGCGCGAAGCCGCGGACCGCATCGCCCTCTCCCTGCGCCAGCGCGGCGTCCACCGCCCGTTCGACCAAGGTCTCCATGCGCTGCACGTACGCCGGGTCCTGAGGGCGGCGGAAGGTGGGCTCGATCAGAGCCCGGTAGGCGGTGTGCCGCGGCGGATCGGTCTCGATCGGCAACTGACGCACGTCGCGCACGTCCGCCTCGCTGTGCGGGACGATCATCAGCGGATCGTCGTTGCTGAACCGCTTCCAGTCCTTGGCCACGCGTCGCAGGTCCTGCAGCCGGAGCACCAGCGGCATGGCCTCTCCCTCGGCCTGCATGCGCTGGATGCCCGCCCCTTCCCGGGCCGCCTTGAACGGGTCGCGGGAGTGCGCACGGACGACGGCCGAACCGGTCGCGGAGTCATGGGCCGGAGATTCGTTCATGACGCGTCCTCCTCGGCTGAGCGGATGAGGTCCCGAGGCGCCACGGCCGGATCGGCCACCAGCGCGGGATCGGGGCTGAGCCGGCGTGGAATCAGCTTGCCGGCCACGGCGTAGGCCCGCGGATCGTTGACGGCGTCCACCGCCAGCAGCCGCCTGTCGCGGAAGTACCAGACGGAGAACGCGGTGCCCGGCTCCGACAGGCCCCGCAGCACGCAGCGGTCGTGCCCGGCGGACAGGCCGGCGATCTGCAGCTTGACGTCGTACTGGTCCGACCAGAACCACGGCATGACGGCGGCCGGCCGAGGCAGACCGGCGATGGTCGCGGCGGCCACCTTGGCCTGGTCATTGGCGTTCTGCACGCTCTCCAGCCGCACGCGGTGCCCGCCGTAGAGCTCGTTCGCCCGATTGCAGCAGTCCCCGATGGCGAGAACGTGCGGGTCATCGGTCCGCTGACACGCGTCGACGAGCACGCCTCCCGACGGTGGATCGCTCACGGCCAGGCCCGCGGCCCGGGCCAGTGCGTCGTTGGCGAACCCGCCCGCACCCAACACCACGAGATCGGCGTCCACAGGTGCGGAATCGGCCAGCTCCACCCGCACCCCGTCGGGCCGGTCGTGGATAGCCGTGACGGCAGCCCCGAATCGCAACTCCACGCCATGGCCGCGGTGCAGCCCGGTGAAGAACTCCGACACCACCGGCGAGGTCACGCGCGCCAGGGGACGCTCACCGCGTTCGAGCACCGTGACTTCCAGACCCGCTTGCCGCAGCGAGGCCGACGCCTCCAGGCCGATGAAGCCGGCTCCGATCACCGCGACGGACCTCGCCCCGCCCAGCCGGCGGCGCACAGCCGCCGCCTCGGCCGCGGTACGCAGGGTGTGGACCCGCTCGTGGTCGATACCCGGAAGCGGCGGACGCAGGTGCAGAGAACCGGTGGCCAGCACCAGGGTGTCGTAGTCCAGACTTCGGGGTTCTCCCGACAGGATCAGCCGGCGGGCATCCCGGTCGATGGCGGTCACCGTGACTCCAGCGAGGTGCCGCACCCCGTGCTCGCGGTAGAACGTCTCGGGGCGAATCAGCTGGTCGGTCGGTTCACCGTCGGCCGTCGCACGTTGAAGCCGTGCCTTGGACAAAGGAGGCCGGTGGTAGGGCAAATCGGGCTCGTCGCCGATCATGGTCAGGTGGCCGGTCCAGGGACCGGCCACCAGCGAGGCACACAACTGCGCGGCGGCGTGTCCCGCCCCCACCACAACCACGCGTCCGGCAGTGGCCGCCACGCTCAGCGGCCGACCACGTGGACCACGAGACCGTCGAGCGCATCGGTCAGCGGCACCTGACAACCCAGGCGGCTGGCGTCGGTGGCCTCGTCCTCGAGTTCGAGCATCGCCTCCTCGGTGGGGGTGGCCGGGCCGACCTTCTCCCTCCATGCCGGATCGATGTGCACGTGGCAGGTGGCGCAACTGCACACCCCGCCGCAGTCGCCATCGATGCCTTCGACTCCGTTGGCAACCGCGGCGCTCATCAGAGTGCCGCTGGCGTTCTCGACGATGCGGGTGTCGCCCGAGGGCGTGAGGTAGGTGACGGTCGGCATCGGCACTCCGAAGCTCGGGCAGATCAGGTGGGCCGATCGTGAAGGGCGTTTCGCGTCGAGCATCGCTGCCACGACGGTTCCGCACTCTTCGATCAATTGGTTCTAAAATTACACCAATCCTGGTTTGACCGCAATCGCGCCGAGCGCGATCGCCCGAGATGCCTTCGACTGCCGGGGCCCCGGACCGACTAAGGTGAGCCGCATGCCCCTGGACGCACTTACGCCGCGCAAGCTCCACGATCGCATCGAGGCGCGCCTCGTCGAGCTCCTGCTGTCGGACGGATTCCGGCCGGGGGATCGGCTACCTTCGGAGCGCGAGCTCGCCGCGCTCCTGAGCGTCAGTCGCGGGTCGCTGCGGCAGGCACTCGTGGCGCTCGAGCTCGACGGCGTCGTGGAGATCCGCAACAACAGCGGGGCGTACGTCGCGCCCGATGGCCTGTCGCAGGCGTGGCGCCGACCGTCCGGGGACGCGCCCGAAGTGCCGCCGCTAGACATCGTGCTCGCGCGCCGCACGCTCGAGCCGAAGGTCGCGCGACTGGCCGCGACCTCGGCCACCGGCGCCGCGCTCACCACGATCGCGGCGTCGGTGACGCGCTTCGCCGATGGGGATCGGCGCTACGACCTGCGCCACCCGGAGGATCGCGGCTTCCACGTCGCCATCGCCGAGGCGAGCGGCAACGCGGCGATGGCGCGGCTCGTCGTCGCGTTGTGGGACATGCAGCGCGGCGCGCTCTACGAGCGGCTGGAAGATCACTTCTCGACGGCGGCGATGCGCGATCTCGCCATCGAGGACCATCGATGCATCAGCACCGCGCTGGCGCGACGCGACCCCGAGGCGTCGCACGACGCGATGCGCGCCCATATCGAGCGTATCCACGTGAACCTGTCCACCAGCGAACTCGGACCGGCGCATTCCGGCGCCCGTGCCGAGCGCCGCGGCCGAGCTGCCGCGAGTGGCCGATCGTTCGGCAATCGATGATGCGCGGCCACGGTCTTGGTCGAACCGACCACTCCCGCCTTGGCAGCGCCGCAGGCCGCCCGCCTTGGGAACCCCTTGGTCGAGGAGACCACCGAGGGGATCGTGACGATGCTGGCGCCGCGCGTCTTCATGCGCGGCACGACGGCGCCGAGCACGACGTAGGCGCTGTCGAGCGTGACGCGCATCGAGCGTCACCAGTCCTCCGGGCCACACTCCTCGATGGTGCCCTGATGGACGTGGCCGACCGCGTCGACGAGCGCGTCCACGCGATCGAACCGGGACGCCGTAGTCGGCGAACGCCGCCGCGTCCGTGGCGTCGATGCATTCGGCGGAGGCGACATCGAGCCCGGCCGTCGTGCCCGGCTCGATGTCCGAGGCATGCACCTCGACGCCTTCGGCGCGCAGGCGCTCGGCGACCGCCCGACCGAAGCCCTGCCCCGCCGCCGTCACCAGCGCGATCCTGCCCCCGAGGCGCCGCATCGCGGATGTGTCGGACATCGTCCCGGGCAGCTCAGTAGGTCGCTCGGCCGCCGGACAGGTCGAACACCGCGCCGGTGGTGAAGGAGTTCTCCGCGGAGCACATCCACGTCACCATAGAGGCGATCTCCTCGACGGTGACGAACCGCCCGCGCGGGATCTTCGAACGCATGTACTCGATGAATTCCTCGCTCACCTGATCGAGGATGCGCGTCGCGGCGGTGGCCGGAGTGACGCAGTTGACCCCGATATCGTGCGCTGCGAGCTCCTTGCCCAGCGACTTCGTCAGTGCGATCACCGCCGCCTTGGAGGCCGAGTACGCCGACGCGTTCGGGTTTCCTTCCTTGCCCGCGATCGAGGCGATGTTGACGATCCGCCCGTAGCCGCGCTCGATCATGCCGGGGACCACGGCGCGGCAGGTGTGGAAGGTGCCGTCGAGGTTGATCGATTGGACCTGCCGCCACGCATCGAGCGGGTAGTCGGCGACGGAACTCGATGGGCCGGCGATGCCGGCGCTGTTGACCAGGATGTCGATCCGGCCGAGATCGCGCATCGTCGCGTCGGTCGCCGCCTGCACGCTGGCGGCGTCGGCCACGTCGACCTCGAGGCTCGCGAAGCCTTCGTCTACGCCCGGCTCCAAGCGCTCCCGGTCCCATACGGCGATGCGGGCGCCGTGCCCGGCGAGCCTGGCGGCAATCGCGGCGCCTATGCCGTTGGAGCCGCCGGTGACCACGGCGCACCGTCCGGCGAAATCACCATCGCTCATCACGTCCCCCTCTCCCGTCCCCACCACGTGTCGCGAAGCGGCGCTCCGCCGACGAAGGCCTCCGCGCCGAGCTCGTCCTGCACGCGCAGGCACTCGTTCCACTTCGCCATGCGCTCCGAGCGCGAGAAGGAGCCCACCTTGAGCTGTCCCGCGTCCAGGCCGATGGCGAGGTGGCTGACCGACACGTCCTCGGTCTCGCCGGATCGTGCGGACACGAGGCAACGGTAGCCGCATCGCTCGGCGGCCTCCAGGGTGTCGATGGACTCGGACACCGTGCCGACCTGGTTCACCTTGACGAGCGTGGCGTTGCAGGCACCCGCCGCGGCCGCTTCGCGCACGAGCTCGGCCTTCGTGACCAGGTAGTCGTCGCCGACCACCTGCACGCGTTCGCCGTGACGTCGGGTGAACTCGACCATGCCCGCCTCGTCGGTTTCCGCCACCGGGTCCTCGATCGACACGATCGGATAGGCGTCGATCCACTCGCCTAGCAGCTGGACCAACGACTCGGAATCGAGCCGTCGATCCTCGAGCGCGAGGCGATAGCCGTCGCCGTCGCGGAACTCGGATGCCGCTATGTCCAGCGAGATCACGACGCGGTCCCCCGGTCGCTCGCCGACCGTCTCGATAGCGCGAACGAGCGTCTCGAGCGCCTCCTCGTTACTATCGAACGCCGGCCACCAGCCGCCCTCGTCGGCGACGCCCGCGAGCCGTCCCTTCGCCTTCATGAGCGACCCGGCGGCGTGATACACCTCGGCGGTGACCTCCATGACCTCGTCCAGGTCCGACGCGCCCGGCACCATGATCATGAAGTCCTGCACGTCGACGCGGCGGCCCGCGTGAGCGCCGCCGCCGAAGATCTGGATCTCCGGCAGCGGCACGGAGGGTGTCCGGCCGTGGGCATCGGCGAGGTACCGCCACAAGGGCGCCCGAGAGGCCGCCGCCGCCGCGTGCAGCACGGCCAGCGAGGTGGCCACCATCGCGTTACCGCCGAGACGCGAACGTGCCGGCGTGCCGTCGAGTGCGATCAGCGCGTCGTCGATGCCGCGCTGATCGCGGACGTCCCGCCCCCGCAGCGCCGCGGCGATGTCCGTGTCGACCCGCCCCGTCGCGGTGCTCACGTCCAGTCCGCCGAGGGCGTCCCCGCCGTCGCGCAGGTCCAACGCCTCGCGGGCGCCACGCGACGCGCCGGCGGGCGCGATCGCGCGACCCGAGGCGCCGCCCTTCAGAGCGACGCTCACCTCGAGCGTCGGGCGGCCTCGACTGTCCCACACACGCCGTCCGCGCACCGCATCGATCTCGAACTCGCTCATGGGACGGCCATTCCGGTGTGCAGGCGATCGTGCAGATCGTCGAGTCGGGAGGACGGATCCTCGAGAAGGGTGGTGGCCAGCCGGCGGACACGCTCGCGGGCGGCGTCCGACAGGTATTCCACCGGCGACTTGCCGTCCACCCGGGCGAGCATCAGCGCGGGCAGCAACGCCGCCGCGCGAGACTCCAGCGCGCCCGGATCCTCCCAGCGGACGTGCGGCGCGTAGGCGCCCCACAGCGCCCGGGCGGCGGCGAGCAGCGTCTGCCGGGTATCGGGCAGGTGAACGCCCTTGAGCACGAGGTGATTGAGGCAGAACGCGACATCGAACGCCGCGTCGCCCATCGTCGCGCACTCGGCGTCGAGCAGGATCGGACGGCCCGACCGGAAGAGCACGTTCTTGGGGCTGACGTCACCGTGAACCAGCACCCCGTCGCTGCCGCTCAACTCGTCGGCCAGGGCCGTGAGCCGGTCGGCGAGCGCGTCGTGGCGGCCGGCGGTGAACCGTAGGTACGGATCGATGCGCAAGGCCTCGAACGACGCGAGGTTGTCGAAGGGTTCGCGATCGAAATCCGGCCGCGTCGAACCGGCGTGCACCCGACCGAGCACATCGCCCACCGCCCGCGCCTCGTGGACCGGTCGTCCCCGGCCCTCGAGCAGCGATCGCTTCCAGAGCGTCACGTCCGGACCGTCGACGAACTCCATGGCGAATCCGTCCTCGGCCTGACCGAGCAGCTCCAGCATGTCGTCCGGCGCGACCGTGGCGGCGAACCGCAGCCAGGCGTACTCGGCGACGTTGCGCTCGACGGGTGCGTGCCAGCCCTCGACGGTCCTGAGCGTGGGGAGCGCGAACTTCACGCACAGTCGTCGGTCGCCCGCGTCGACGACGACGATGTCGGAGCTCACGCCGCCTTCGAGCGGGCGGACGCCGCGCAGCTCGCCGCCAATGCCGAGTCGAGCGAGCAGGCGCTCGCACCGAGCGTGCAGTCCAACCGTCCGGGGCCCTTCCGGCTCGGCGGACGACTCCGTCGTGTCTCGAATGTTCACGTGAACATTCTGAATCCGAAAACCGAGGCCTGTCAACATGCACGTCGGAATTCGAAAGAGTCGAGGGATGCCGGGTGAGTGATCGCGTGACCATCAAATCCATCGCGCAGGATCTGGGGGTGTCGCACATGACGGTGTCCCGCGCCTTGTCCGGCCACCCGAACGTGCGCGCCGACCTGCGTCGCTCGATCCGCGATCGCGCCGCCGCGCTGGGCTACGTCAGGAGCGCGGCGGCGAGCGTGATGCGCGGCGACGGGGCCCGCGTTGTCGGGCTGCTACTTCCCGGTCTGGTGAATGAGTTCTACGCCCGCTTCGCGGACGCGTTCGGGCGATGCTGCGAGGACCTCGAGCTGCACTTGACCATCCACCTGACGAATGACGACGCGGAGCGCGAGCGGCTGTCGATTCGGCGCCTGCGCGAGCTGGAGGGCGCAGTCGTGGTCATGGTTCCGACGCCGGGTGTCGACGGCAGTCTCGATCTGATACCGGCGAATATGCGGGTCATTCACCTGATCCGGCAAAGATCCCGCCCGCGCCGGGCGAGCTCCCTGCTCGTCGACGACGGGGTCTCGATCTCCGAGGCGGTGAGCCACCTAGTGCGCACCGGACACGAGCGCATCGCCTACATCGGTGCCGGTCGGACGCTTTCGTCAGGCCGCGAGCGCCTGCGCTCGTACACCAAGGCGATGAGGGCACACGGTCTGGATCCCGATCCGGCGCTCGTGCGCACCGGTTCGCCCTCGTTCGAGATGGGGCGCACCAATGCTCTGTCCGTCGTTCGGGGAACCAAACCGGCGTCCGCTTTGGTCTGCGGAGGCTTCGAGATCTCCAACGGCGCCTTGGACGCCTGCTTGTGCGCTGGACTTTCTCTACCCGAAGACCTCGCTTTCATCGGCTACGGAGACCCCTCGTTCTACCGATGGATACAGGGCGGCATCTCGACGGTGGCACTGCCGGTCGACGAGCTTGCTCGGGTGGCCGCCTCGATGCTCTCGCCCGGCAACGCCGCTTCCGCCCCCCGAAGCAACTCTCTTCCAACTTCGCTCGTGCTGCGCGGCTCTGGCTGATAAAGACGTCCGGAGCGGCAGTTTTGGCCGCTTGACCCCAGGGTTTGACACGGAAATCGCCGCCGTATCGTGCGCGGGTGGAACTTGACTGTCGATCCGACGGCGGAGCTGGCGGACCGACCCGCCGCCGAAGAGCGCCTTCTCCATTGTAGAACGCACGGGCCGGCGTCTCCTCGATGGCGAGGAGCGCGACGTCGGTTCAGGGGTGTTTCCGCATGAAGGTACACAACGCGACACGAGCGCAGAGGTCAGAGCAGCGGAATTCCAAGGTCTTTAACTCGGTCTCGGCTTGGATCATGTCACGCCCCTGGCGTATCGAACGCTCGGCTCCTCGAAGAACGAACGGATCAGCGAGCGCGTGCGGCGCATCCGATCCAGGTGCTCGTGAGCGATCTACCCCAACTGCCCCACCGTGTGGAACGCCCTCTTGCCGACTGTGTGATTCTTCAGATCGTTCCACACCAGCTCGTCCGGGTTCAGATGTGGGGAGTACCCCGGCGGCATGAACATCCTCAGACGCTTCTTGTTCTTCTCGAGCCACGTCGTCACGACCTTCGCCCGGTGCGCCGGATGCCCGTCGACGATCAGGTAGATCGGCTTCCTCCGCCCCTTGATCATGGCCTCGAGGAACTCCACGAACCGCTCCCCGTTCATCGCTCCGTCCACCTCCATCCAGCGCAGCTCCCCCGCGGGGCTGATCGCCGAGATCAGGTTGATCGGGAAACGCTGCCCCGTCTTGTCCACCACCGGCGTCTGCCCACGCGGCGCCCAGCTCGTCCCCGAGTGGTGGTCGCTCTTCGCCGCCGCCTCGTCGGCGAAGAAGATCCTCGCCCCCGCCTCTTCCGCCTCCTCGCGAATCCTCGGGTACTCCCTCTCTAGCCACGCCTTCACCCGTGGCAAGTGGGGCGACCGCGGCGGACGCAACCGGTCGCAAGCTCGCTCCGCACCCGAGCCGGCGGACCGACTCCGGAGCGACATCGCCCGGCGAGCGGCCTACAGGCCCTCGTCGAGCGAAAGCGTCGCGTCGCCGCGCTCGAGCTCTCCTCCACCGCTACCCGAGGCGGTCACGAAGACCGCCTCGATCTCGGCCGCGTTCCCGAAGGCCTCGAAGAAGGGAAAGTCGATGGTGGCGATGGCCGACGTGTCGGCGCAGTCGTAGATGTAGCGCGCATGAAACTCGCTGTGGGTGCCGCCCTCCGCAGCCATCTCGTCGCCGTGTTCATCGCCGTGTTCATCGCCGTGTTCATCGCCGTGTTCATCGCCGTGTTCATCGCCGTGTTCATCGCCGTGCTCGTCCCCGTCCCCGTGCTCGTCCCCGTGCTCGTCCCCGTGCTCGTCGTCATGTTCATCGCCGTGCTCGTCGCCCTCCATGTGAGCATCGGTCTCGCCGTGCTCGTGCTCCTCGCCGTGCAGGTGCGACAGAACCTCGGTCAACAGGCAGCCGGCCGCCTCGTCGACGGTGACGATCTCGTCGGCGCGGGTCAGTTGCATCACGGCGTTCGCGACGGCGGCGCGGTCCTCCTCCGCCTCCGCCGCGTACTCGAAGCCCACGATGTCCATGCCGGGCGCGTGCAGATCGATCACGAGCAGATCGTCCTCGATGGCGATCTCGGCGGTGCTGACGCCGTGCTCGTGGGCATCCAGCTGGCGAGTCTCCTGCGCGACGGCCGGGACGGCGAAGGACAGGATCGCGAGGGCGGTCAGGGAACGGGTCATCGGTGGCTTCTCCGAGAAGTGGTGTGTGCGTTCGCGCACCGACGCGCGAGCGCTTGTCGATGGATAGTTTTCGCTACGTTATAACATGACGTAACGAGATGACGAACCGGCACGGTCGGCGAACGCCACGCCCGTGCCCCGACAGCCCACGCGTCCGCCCGACCGACACGCCGGGGCCGCGCCGATCGGTCACGTGACGGACGAGGCGCTCACGCTCGGTGGCGAGGGCCGGGCCGACGCTTCCGCGCCGCGCCGGCCGGAACCGTGTCGAGGACCTGCGTCACGGCATCGCGCAGCAGGCTCGGTTCGCTGCCCGGCCCCACGGCCAGCAGCTTCGGGCCCGTCACCGGCGTCCCGTTATAGGGGCGAAGGTACACCTCGCCATCCGGGCACCGCTCGAAGTGCGTGTACCCCTGGAGGCGCCCGACCTTCGTGCAGCCCTTGGTTCGGAGGGTCTCGGGAGGGATCAGATCGCACAGGCGCCCGATGCACTCGACGTCGGGAAGCTCGGGAAGATCGACGGAACACGAGGACCAGTGCGTCTTCCGATGGTCCAGCGACGCGGGCACGCTCTCGGCGGGCGCGAGCGTCGCCAGCAGCAGCACGTCGAGCTCCGCCTCGGTGGTGATCGAGGCGAACGGCGCGATCTCCTCGAGCTTCGCCTCGACCTGCGCCTCTCCCTCCTTCGATACGTCGTCGCGGTGGGTGAGCACGACGAGCGAGCCGACCTTGACCTGCTCGGCCTCGAGCTCGTCGTGCGGGCCCCGTCGTTGCCAGTTCCCAAGGTCCACGACCGATACCTGGATCGGGGGAAGGAAACAGGTACCGAGCCGCTTCCGAACGATCGACGGGGCGGGAGCGTCGCCACGGCCGACGTGTCGGGCGATAGGCCGATCGGTCCGGGCGATCGCGTGTATTGCACGTTCGGCGTCACCCTGATACTTTGTCGAAATGTTATCTTATAACTTCAGCACCGCTCGTGCGCGTCACGGCGTTCGAGGGCTCGAACCCCGACCGAACGGACACGCCGAGATCCGCGCCTTCGCCGTCCGCCACCCGAGCGAGAGGCCGACATGAAGACAGCTCGCCGCCGGGATCTCGCGCTGCTGCTTCTCGGCGCCGGGCCGCGGCTGGCCGTCGCGGTGCTGCTGGCGCTGGTGCTCTGGGCCGGCTTCCTCTGGGCGATCGCCTCACCGGGCACCGCGTGACGACCGCGCTCGCCTTCCGTGACCTCTCGCTCGGCTACCGACGGCACCGTGCGGTGCACCGGCTCGAGGCCGAGATCGCGACGGGCAGCCTGACCGCCGTCGTCGGACCGAACGGCGCCGGCAAGTCCACGCTACTGAAGGGGGTGGTCGGCGCACTTTCGCCGCTCGAGGGGCACGTGTCCTTCGACGCGGTGAAGCGAGAGGACGTCGCCTACCTGCCGCAGCGCTCGACGATCGAGCGGGACTTTCCCCTCTCGGTGCTCGAGCTCGTCGCGATGGGGCTCTGGCGCGAGATCGGTCCCTTCGGTCGCGTCGGTCGCGCTACCCGTCCGCGCCTCGCCGAGGCGATTTCGGCCGTCGGTCTCGATGGCCTAGAGGCGCGCCCCATCGGGTCGCTCTCGGGCGGGCAGGTGCAGCGCGCGCTGTTCGCACGGCTGCTGCTGCAGGATGCCCGGCTGGTCCTGCTCGACGAACCCTTCACCGCCATCGACGCCCGTACCGTGGCCGATCTGATCGGCGTCGTCCGACGCTGGCATGCGGAGGGACGCGCGGTACTCGCGGTGCTTCACGACATCGAGGCGGTGCGCGCGCACTTCCCCCGAACGCTGCTGCTGGCGCGCGAGCTCGTCGCCCACGGGCCGACTGCGGACGTGCTGACGGCCGCGAACCGCTTCCGCGCGCACCAGATGTGCGAGGCCTGCGCCGGCCCGCCGCACACCTGCGGTGGAGACACCGCATGATCTGGAATGCTGTCGTCCAGCCTTTCGTCGAGTTCGGCTTCATGCGCCGCGCCCTGCTCGGCGGCGTCGCGATCTCGCTCGGCGCGACGCCGGTGGGCGTCTTCCTGATGCTCAGGCGGATGAGCCTGACCGGCGACGCGATGGCCCACGCGATCCTGCCGGGCGCCGCGGTGGGCTACCTCGTCGCCGGGCTCTCGCTCGGTGCGATGACCGTAGGCGGGTTGGTCGCCGGGATGACGGTGGCGCTCCTGTCGGGGTTCGTCACCCGCGTCACCCGCTCCGGCGAGGACACGAGTCTCGCCGCCTTCTACCTGATCTCGCTGGCCCTCGGCGTGCTCATCGTCTCGACCCGTGGCAGCAACGTCGACCTGATGCACGTGCTGTTCGGCACCGTGCTCGCGCTCGACGACGCGGCGCTCGCGCTCCTCTGCGTCATCGCGAGCCTCTCGCTCGTGACGCTCGCGCTGCTCTTTCGGCCGCTGGTGCTCGAGTGCGCCGATCCGGAGTTCCTCCGTTCGGTGAGCGGGCTGAGCGCGGTGACGCACTTCGGCTTCCTCGCGCTCATCGTGCTGAACCTCGTCGGCGGCTTCCACGCGCTCGGCACGCTGATGGCGGTCGGCATCATGATCCTGCCCGCCGCCGCCGCACGCTTCTGGGTCGAGGGCATCGGTGGTCTCGTCACCGTCGCGGTCGCGATCGCGATGCTCGCGAGCCTGTGCGGCCTGCTCCTCTCCTACCACTTCGATCTGCCCTCGGGGCCGGCGATCATCCTCGCGGCGGGCTTCGTCTACGGGGTGTCGCTGTCGATCGGACCGGCGGGGGGTCTTCTTTCGCAAGCCCTCTCGCACCGCCGCCTCGAAGCCTAGCGGTCGGTTCCGTCGACCTGGCCGCGCTCGACCGTACCGACGAGATCGACCACAGAGACACTTGCACTTACTCCGAAAGGACACCCGCATGACGACTCGCAGATCCTTCCTCGCGTTCGCCCTCACCGTCGCCGTCCTGTCGCTCGTGGCGCCCTCGACCGCGCGCCCGGACGGGCCGCTGCCGGTGGTCGCCACCTTCTCGATCCTCGGCGACGTGCTGGAGAGGGTCGGAGGCGAGCACGTCGCCGTTACCACGCTCGTCGGGCCGAACGGCGACACGCATGTCTACGAGCCGACGCCCTCTGACGCGCGCGCCGTGCGCGGCGCGGCGCTCCTGATGACCAACGGGCTCGAGTTCGAGGGCTGGATCGATCGCCTGGTCGACGTCGCCGAGTTCGACGGCGAGCGGGTGGTCGCGACGGACGGGATCGAGCCGATCGTCCCGAACGAGGACGCGCATCACGACGGCGAAGAGAATCACGATGGAGACGCGCACGACGACGGCGAGAACCGTGACGGGGACGCGCACGCCGAGGGGCGTGACGCCACCGCCGCCGACGAGCACACCGAACGAGCGGGTGACGAGCACGGGCACGGCGCCTTCGACCCGCATGCCTGGCACGATCCGGAGCTGGTCGCCGTCTACGCGGACAACGTGGCCGATGCCCTGGCCGAGATCGATCCCGACAACGCGAGCGACTACCGGAACAACCTCGCCGCCTACCACGCGGAGCTTGCGGTGCTGGACAGCGAGATCGAGGCGATGATGGCCGCCCTGCCGGAGAACCGTCGCATCGTAGTGACCTCGCACGACGCCTTCGGGTACTTCGGGCGCGCCTACGGCCTAACGTTCGAGGCGCCGCGGGGACTGAGCACCGAGGACGAGGCTTCGGCCACCGACGTGGCCGTTCTCATCCGCCAGATCCGCGAGCGGAACCTGCCGGCCGTGTTCATCGAGTCGATCGGCGATCGGCGCCTGCTCGACCAGATCGCCCGCGAGACCGGTGCCGTGATCGGCGGCACTCTCTACACCGGTGCGCTCTCGGAGCCCGGGGGGCCGGCCGGCACCTATCTCGACATGATGCGTCACAACGCGACGACGCTGCGGCGGGCGCTCGGACCGAACCAGTGAGTCGCTCGTCGCCGGTGCTGGACTCGGGGCAGGCGTTCACGCCGATGACTTGATGACGGGCCGGGCTCTCGCGCGATGTCGAGGCACAGTCACGAAGGCCGGGCGGCGCGGCGACGGGCGAGCTGCGGCAAGCGACGCGCGCCGGATTGGCGCTCGGACCGTCCGCCTACCCGTCCAGGTGCAGCACGCCTTCGGCGACGGTCACCGATCGACCGCCGACGAAGACGTCGCGCACCGCCCCGCCACGCCTGACGGCGAGCAGCGCGAGCCGGCCGGGACGCTCCATGGCGTCCCCCTGAGATCCGACGAGGCCCTCAGTAGCACGAAGTCCCCGGGGCGCGACCAGGGGTCGTCCATCAGGATCGCGTTGCCGTCGTCGAGCAGCGTGTTGAAGAAGAAGTTGATCGCGGGCCAGCCGGCGCGCGGGCGCACGCCGTAGGCGTCCAGCTCGCGATTGATGTTGTCGCTGCAGTTCACGTGACCGGGGTAGCCGAGGTCCTCGTAGTGGCGCGCCGTGCAGGCGAGGCCGAACGTGTCGTGGCGGCCGCAGGTGTCCTGGACGATCTCGACCAGCGGTTCCATGTCGTCGGAGAAGTACTTCGAGAAGAGCCCGGGCGCGGGGTAGAGCGAGCCGACCAGGGAGCGCGTCGTCGCCGGGTCGATGTCGCGCTCGAGCCCGGTATCCAGCGCCCGGCGGCTGAAGGCCTGGAAGTCCGAGCACTCGCGCCCCTGCACGTCCATGACCTGGATGTACTGGCCGCGCTTGACCTCGTAGGCGAAGGCTTGGCCGGGCGGCACGTTCTCGTCGATCAGCGTGTCCGCGAGCGGGTCGGCGGGCGCCCGTCGCGCCGCCGGCGAACGCGCCGTCACGCGCTCGACGAACAGCACCACGTCGGTCGCGGTGTCCTGAGCGTGCGCGCTCATCGGCGCGGCCACCGCGGCGACGATGAGCAATCCCCCGGATGTCGCCGTCAGCGTGCGCAGCTCGCCGGCCCGCGAGTCGGCATCGAACAGGCGGACGGCGTCCGCCCGCTCGACGTCGAAGCCGGTCCGCGTCAGCGCCGCGAACACGCGCGCGCCGGACGCGCCGCCCGCGTGCAACGTCGAGGCGAGCGTGCCCGCGCCGATGCCGCGCCCGCCGAGCGCGCCGGCATCAGAGCGGCCGTCGGGCAGGAACAGGGCGAGCTCCACCGGCTGCAGTCCCTCGACGTCGAGCACCGAGATCCGGTCGCCGGCCTCGATCTCGACCGCACGCGAGCCGCCGCCGGGAATCGGGTGGCGCTCGACGCCGTCGGGCAGCACCGGAAGACCCGGCACGCGAACACCGTTCCTGCGGAACGGCGCGACGAAGGCGGCGGTACCCCCGCCGACGACATCGGAGGCGGCGCCGGACACGGCGGTGGAATGGCCTGCGAGGCTGGTGGTCATGAGGTCGACGTGATCGAGTGGCGATCCGATCGAGAGCGAGCGACGCCCGATCGAGGGAGAAAGGAACGATCGATGACGGACGTGCTACGAAGGCAGTCCGAGAAGACGCGAGCGCTCCGCGCCCCAGCGGGTGATCAGGTGATCGACGGTCAAGCCCATGAACGCGACGCACAGTCCCAGCACCAGCCCCTTGCCGACATCGGTCGAGGACAGCGCGCGCTGCATCTCCTGGCCGAGGTCCTGGGTGCCGATGAAGGCGGCGATGATGACCATGAACAGCGAGAACATCACGGTCTGGTTCAGTCCGATCATGATCGTCGGCACCGCCATCGGCAGCGAGACGTTCCAGAGCGTCTGGCGCCCGGTCGCACCGGACATGTCGGCCGCCTCCAGCAGCTGCGGCGGCACGCCGCGGAGCCCCTCGATCGTGTAGCGCGTCATCGGCACCAGGCCGAACACCACGACCGCCGCGATGGCCGCGACGTCGTTGACGCCGAACAGCATGATCACCGGAATCAGGTAGATGAAGCTCGGGAAGGTCTGCATCGTGTCGCAGGCGAGCAGCACCCGGTTCGCACGAGCCTCGTCCCGCGCTGCCCACACGCCGAGCGGCAGGCCGATCAGCGAGGCGAGCAGAACCGCGAAGCTGACCATGTAGGCGGTGATCATGGCCCGGTCCCACCAGCCCGACAGCGCGATCAGCCCGATGAACCCCGTGCAGACGCACGCGCTGCGCCATCCGCCGACACGCCACGCCACGCCCGCGACGAGCGCGAGCACCGCCCCGGTCGGAAGCCACAGGTAAGCGTCCCGCATCGGTATCAGCACGTCGCGGATCAGGAAGGAGCGGATGGCGAGGGTCACCGGATCGACGAAGGCGAGAAACGCGTCCATCACCGCGTCCAGCGGCTTCGACACCGAGAACGCGTCCCGGCGCCCGATCTCGGCGAGCAGCGGGAACGCCTGAGCCAGCAGCAACAGCCCCGCCATCAGCGACGCCCAGATCAGCAGCAGGCGATGGCGCTCGAACCAGGAGGTGCCACGGCTGAAATGCGCGGGCTGCCGCCGCGCCCACGCCTTGGACAGCCGATCGAGCATGATCGCCAGCAGCACGATGGTGATGCCGATCTCGATGGAGCGGCCGATCTTGAGCGACTGCAAGAGCTGCAGGAGCTTCTGGCCGAGCCCCGGCATGCCGATGAAGCTCGCCAGCACCACCATCGCGAGCGACTGCATGATGACCTGGTTGACGCCCACCAGGATCTCGCGGCGCGCGGTCGGCACGCGCACGTGACGCAGGAGCTGCCAGCGGGTGGCGCCGCACATCTCGCCGGACTCGACGACCTCCGGCGGCACCTTCCGAAGCCCGAGGAGCGTCATGCGGATCATCGGCGGCACGGCGAAGATGATCGTGACGATGGCGCCCGACTTCGGCCCCACGCCGATGAACACCACCACCGGGATCATGTAGGCGAAGTGCGGCAGGGACTGCGCGATGTTCAGCACCGGCGCGAGCACGCGCTCCACCCGTCGGCTCTTCCACGACGCGATACCGAGCGCGAGACCGAACGCGACGGCCAGCGGCACCGCCACGACGATCACCGACATCGTCTCCATGGTCCACTTCCACTGCCCCATCAGCGCCACCCACACGAAGGTGCCGCCGCCGAGCAGTGCGAGCCGCCACCCGCCGAGCCACCAGCCGAGGCAGCCGGCCGTCACCGCGATCGCGCTCCACGGGAGCGGTTCGAGGTTCGGCCAGCGCCGTTTGCCGTAGAGGAGGTTCGCGGTGATGTCGAGCAGCCACTCGACGCCATCGGCGACGGCTCGGGTCACGGCGAGGAAGCCGAGATCGTCCTTGACGAACAGGAACAGCCAGTTCAAGGCGTCCGCGAACGGCACCACGAGTGCGGCCGGCCAGCGCACGAGCGCCTCGGGCAGCCAGGGCTTGAGGAGCACCAGCGCGACGGCCAGCGCGATGAGCGCGAGGCCCGTCCCGTTGGCGCGCGTCGGGTCGGCGAGTGCGGCGAGGACGCCCGCAGGCCTTCGCACCGGCCCGCGGGTGGCCGGATGTGCGGGTCTCGCGGCGCTGTCCGGACGCGCGCTCATGCCGCCGAGCGGGTCGCGTCGGCGGTGCCGAACAGCACGTCGAGCGCGCGTGTCCGCGACATCCGGCCGATGCAGCGACCGTCGGTGTCGACCACCGCAAAGTGCTCGCGGTGATCGTCGACGAGTCGTCGGGCCAGCGCGTGAATCGAGTCCCCGGCGGCCACGGGGTCGCCGTCCGGCACGGCGCCGTCCAGCGGTTCGGCGAGCGCGCGCGCGTGCACCACGCGCGCGCCGTCGACGTCCTCGGTGAAGCGCGCCACGTAGTCGGTGGCGGGGGCGAGCACGATGCGGTCGGGCGTATCGACCTGCTCCACCACGCCGTCCTTCATGATCGCGATCCGGTCGGCGAGGCGCAGCGCCTCGTCGAAGTCGTGCGTGACGAACACGATGGTCTTGCCGAGCATGCCCTGCAGCCGCACGAACTCGTCCTGCATCTCGCGCCGGATGAGCGGGTCGAGCGCCGAGAACGGCTCGTCGAGAAACCAGATGTCGGGCTCGATGGCGAGGCTCCGGGCGATGCCGACCCGCTGCTGCTGGCCACCGGAGAGCTCGCGCGGGAAGTAGTCCTCGCGCCCGGCGAGCCCCACCAGTTCGATCACCTCGAGCGCGCGTTCGCGCCTCGCGTGACGGTCCTGACCGCGCATCTGCAGCGGAAAGGCGACGTTGTCGAGCACCGTGCGGTTCGGGAGCAGCGCGAAGTTCTGGAACACCATGCCCATTTTCCGGCGGCGCAGCTCGATCAGTCCGCGGGAGTCGAGACCGCGGAGATCCTGGCCGTCCACGGTGATCTCCCCGGCGGTCGACTCGATCAGCCGCGACAGGCAGCGCAGCAGCGTGGACTTGCCCGACCCCGACAGACCCATGATGACGAGCATCTCGCCGGGGGCGATGTCGAGCGAGACGTCGCGCACCGCCGGGATGTAGCCCGCCGAGCTGATCGTGCCGAAGTCGGGGCTCCCCCCCTGCCCGGCCAGCCAGCGCTCGGGCGCGTCGCCGAACAGCTTCCACAGGTGGTGGCAGCTGATCAGCGGGGTGGCGGTCGGATCGTCCGGCATGGGCGGCGGCTCGACGAAGGGCTGGAGGGACAGACGACGCGGAAGCGGACGTCGAGGGCGGCCGTCACCGGCCGCCCCCGCGAGCGTCGTACCGAGGGTGAACGGGACGCGCCTACTCGACCCAGGGCTTCCAGACATCTTCGTTGGCGTCCAGCCACTCGCTCGCCGCCTCCTCGGGCTCGAGCTCGTCGACATCGACGAGCTTGGCCATCTCGGCGATCTGCGGATTGGTGAACGAGATCTTCTGCAGGGTGGCGAAGGCATCAGGCCACGTCTCCTCCATCCCTTCCCAAGCGGCCTTCTTCATGTAGCCGTCCGGCGGGTTGGCGCAGTCGTAGGTCTCGTCCGGGTTCGGCCCCTTGCTCGGATCCTCGGCGCAACCCTCCTCGTACTCGGGGAACTCGACGAAGGCGCCCGGGTACACCGCCTCGATGAAATTCGGTGTCCAGTTGAACAGCACGATCGGTTCGTTGCGCTTCTTGGCAGCGGCGAGCTCCGCCCACAAGGCGCTCGCCGAGCCCGCGTTGACGACCTTGAAGTCCATGCCGAGCGCGTCCACGCGCTCCTGATCGTGCTTGAGCCAGTCGACCGGGCCGCCGAGGAAGCGCCCCGACTCTCCGGTCTCGGGCGTGGCGAACAGGGCACTGCAGGCGTTCAGCGCCTCCCAGTCGGGCAGCCCCGGGCAGAGCTCGGCGACGTGCTCCGGGTACCACCAGTCCTCGCGCGTCACCGCGTCGTGGTCCCCGGCGTCGACGATGCCGCCCTTCTCCATCGCCTCGTTGAACGCCGCGCCGAACGCGCCTTCCCACACTTCCATCTCGAGCGCCACGTCGCCGTTGCGCACCGCCTCGTAGACGGCCTGGCTGTCGGTGGACACGTACTCGACGTTGTTGCCCATCTCCTCGAAGATCTGGCCGACGACGTTCGACATGACGATCTGCGAGTTCCAGTTGTGCACTGGAATGACGATCGGGTCCTCGGAGTCGGCGTGTGCGGGCGCGCCGATCAGAACGAACGCGAGGGCACAGGCGGCGGACACGCCTTGCGCGCTCGCCGTGCGGCTGAATGGGGTCATGAAAGCTCTCTCCGTTGGAAGATCAGGGATGCCGATCCGCAGGGGCACCTGCGACGCTCCGTAACGAGTATCGGTCCGCAAAGCTTACAACGTAAATTCATCGAATGAAAGTCTCTTTCTTCTGTTGAAATGATGCCGCGGCGGTGATACGGTCGCCGCACATTTTTCAATCCGTGACGTCACAGACCATGTGCGGAATCGTCGGGCTGTACCTGAAGAACGAAGTGCTCCATCCGGAACTGGGCAAGCTGTTCAAGCCGATGCTGATCGAGATGACCAGCCGCGGCCCGGACTCCGCGGGCGTCGCCTTGTACCGGGATCCGGTCGCCGACGGCGAGACCAAGTTCTCGCTCGCGCACGACGATGCCGGCCACGATTGGCAGGGGCTGAGCGAGGCGCTCGCGAAGGCGCTGGACGCGTCGAGCCGGGTCGAGCGGCGTGACACCCACGCCCTGCTCGTGACCGACGCCGACGTCGGCGCGGTCGAGCGCTGGCTGGCCGAACGGCACGACGGCACGCGCCTGATCGGCAGCGGTCGCAGCATCGAGATCTACAAGGAGACGGGTCTTCCGGAGGCGGTCTACGAACGCTTCGGCCTGTCGAGCGTCGCCGGCCGGCACATGATCGGCCACACCCGCATGGCCACCGAGAGCGCGGTCACCTCGGCCGGCTCCCACCCGTTCGCGACGGGGGCGGATCTGTGCCTCGTGCACAACGGCTCGCTGTCGAACCACAACCGGCTGCGCGAGGAGCTCAAGCGCAAGGGTGTCACCTTCGGCAGCGAGAACGACAGCGAGGTCGCCGCCGCCTACCTGACCTGGAAGCTCCGGAACGGCGTGTCGCTCAAGCGCGCGATGGAGGACGCCCTCGACGACCTCGACGGCTTCTTCACGTTCTGCGTCGGCACCGCTGACGGCTTCGCGGTGGTGCGCGACCCGATCGCCTGCAAGCACGCGGTGCTGGCCGAGACCGACGACTGGGTGGCGATGGCCACCGAGTTCCGCGCCATCGCCTCCCTGCCCGGCGCCGACACGGCGCGCATCTGGGAGCCTCGCCCGGCCACCGTCTACAGCTGGGGGGACGAAGGCATGGACATCGAGGCGGTCGATCACCTGAAGGCGCTGAACTTCGTCGAAGACTGCGTACCCCGACTTGGCTTTCTTGGCCTTATACATCGCCGCATCGGCGTCGCGAACCAGGTCATCCGAGCGGCGCTGGTCATCGGGGCGAGCGATCGCGATGCCGATACTTGTGGAGATCACCTGGGCCCCGCCGTAGAGGGATACCGGCTGCGTGAACGCCTTCAGTATCTGCTTCGCAACAGCCAGAACCGACTGTTCGGACAGCAGGTCGCGACAGACGACAACGAACTCGTCGCCGCCGAAACGGGCGACGAGGTCACCGGCACGCACGGTTCCTTCGAGACGTTCGGCGACGATGCGAAGCAGATCATCACCTGCATCGTGACCCATGGAATCGTTGATCACCTTGAAGCGATCGAGGTCGAGGAACAGCACGCCCAGGACGGTGTCGGTCGCCTTGGCGCGGGCGATCGATGTTTCCAATTCCTGGAAGAGAGCATTTCGGTTGTACAAACCGGTAAGGGGATCGTGATTGGCCTGGTGTTCCTGGAGGGCGATGTACTCCTGGGTGTGGCGAGTGGTGTAGTTCTGCCACAGCGCTCCCACCATGCCGCCAAGACCACCGATTGCGCCCGATGCACCGGCCAGGATGAGGTCGGCCTCTTCGGTAATATCGAAGAAGAGCAGCGCCACCAGCCATGCGCAAACCGCAGCGATGCCGCCAGCAAACACGATGCCGGGGGAAAGTAGTAGTCGATTGCCGCTCACGTAGTCCAATACGGCAGGTTTGGACCGATCTTGAGTACGAGGAGGTAGATCAACATGTCTGTTGATGCAGCGTGCGAGTGCTCTCAGCGGATCTGCCCGGGAATCGTTCAGATTTCGAGATGAGCGGTCGAAGGTGTTACCAAGCGCTTTTTGCGTGTTCTCGATATGCCCACTACTCCTCGCACACCCGACATCGCCGTCGGCCGACACGCCCTGTTGGCCCGAGCGTTCGAGACGTTTGGTTCGGCGATGGCAGACTTTGTCGAAGAACGCATGGTCGAGTACTTCGGTGAGAACGAGGCGACACCGTGGAACCTCGTAGCAGCGGGCAAACTCGGTCGGACCGACAGCA
>ENA-ORXM01001616-ORXM01001616.1-marine-metagenome-genome-assembly--contig:-NODE-1616-length-30517-cov-18.478351_pt1 | contig 30517 bp, 28 predicted proteins | sample MGYA00237867_ERZ511480 | MGnify/ENA primary metagenome ERZ511480 (study PRJEB26309, sample SAMN06266103) | marine metagenome | isolation source: Algal blade | place: United Kingdom:Sidmouth, United... | reverse complement strand
CCGTGTTGCCAGGCATCGTTATTGCCTTTTTAATTTCTGGTGGAAACTCCATACCAGTATTAATTGGTGCAGCAGGTTTTGGTATTTTAACTACATTTATTATTCAATATTTACAAAATACTGGCAAACTGCAAGGCGATGCTGCTATTGGTTTAACGTTTACTTTTCTGTTTGCAATTGGGGTAATACTAATTGCCGCTTATGCTGGTCAAATTGATTTAGATCAAGATTGTGTGTTACACGGCGAAATAGCTTATGTACCCTTAAATACATTAATAACAGCAGGTGGCACTAACTTAGGCCCAACCGCCATCTGGATTTTGGGTTCTGTTTTTTTAAGCGTTGTTGTGTTTGTGTTTATCGGTTATAAAGGTTTAATGTTAACCACCTTCGATCCTTCTTACGCACTTTCTATAGGCATCTCCACAACCGTTTGGCATTATTTACTAATGGCAATGGTTTCTATAACTACGGTGGTTTCTTTCGAATCGGTGGGCGCAGTTTTGGTAGTCGCCTTTTTGGTTGGCCCACCAGCTATTGCCTATTTGTTTACCGATAGGTTAGGGGTAATGTTAGTATTATCTGCCATTGCAGGTATTGTTGCAGCAGCCGGTGGTTATTACATGGCTGCTTATATTAACGGCAGCATTGCCGGAGCAATGACAGTTGTTTTGGGCATCGAGTTTTTAATAGCTTTTATTTTTGCGCCAAAGTATGGTTTGCTGGGTAAGGCTTAATGAGTTGATTTTTAATTTGAAAAAAGGGTTATACCGTTTTAGAAACTGCTAAGATGCCCTAAGCCAATTCTTCACTTTATAAAGTCTTAAATTTCTACATACGCTATTGATAAGCAAGACATTGAAAAAACACTCTTTCCTGCTTCATTTAACCTAACAAATGCTATCAAATTTCCTATTCAATTAAATACTTGCTACTTTGATTTTTTTGTATCTAGTAATTTCTACTTTGTTCTGTATCGTATAGTTTTTCTTATCTATAAAAGACATCGTACTTTAAAACTCAATCCATTGCATAACACTCAAAAATTACTGATTATTGTACAATGGATTGATGTTTAATTTAAACAATTCTTACCGCACCTCAATTTTACTAAGATAACTACCTAAATTAGTTTCAACTTGCAAAATGTAAACACCACTTTGTTGCTGATGTAAGCTAATTAAATTGTTTTGCTGTACATAGCTAACCGATTGACCCAAGTAATTATAAATGAAAATATTATTGATAATTTCAGCAGTTGGCAAGTTAACTGCAAATTGCCCATTGCTTGGGTTAGGGTAAATGTTAATGCTTTTATAATCATCAAAAATGCTGGTTGTAAATTCATCATCCAAATAATTAGGGATGCCATCTTCGTCTTCATCATCGTCGGTTAAGTCGCCGTTGGCGTTAATGTCTTCTTCCGCAGTTGGTACACCGTCGTCATCATCATCCGCATCTTCAAAGTTGGGTATGCCGTCTCCATCGCTATCATCGTCGGTTAAATCGCCATTGCCATTAAGGTCTTCCAAATCATTGCTGGCCCCATCATTATCAACATCTGCAAAGTTGCAAACCTCAACACAATATTTATTACTAATACTGCCAAAGCTGTAGCACGCACCATCAACTAAGCAGTTGTCAAGTATGTTGTTGATTGTAGTGCCTTCAGCACAGCCTTCTAAAGTGCTAATATTTAAATTGGCACTATGCACCATATTTACAAAGCAATAAGTGCCTGCAGGCTTATTAGAAAAATTAAAGCTGCCATCTGCACTAAAACCAACTACCGTTTTATTCCACAAGCTTGCACCTGGGGTGTCTTCCATAACCACAAAAATATTATTTTCTGCATCAGATGGTGGAGTTGCAAATTCTGTAACTGTTAAATCTTCTGGTTGGGTAGCTAAACAAACTTGCGTTACTAATGGAGGCGAAGCAACACCAGCTACAGCGGCACAGTTACTTTCACAATCGGTTATGGCAATAGTGTAAGGTTGGGTATAGTTAAAACATACGGCTAATGCTAAAGAAGAAAGCTGCACATTAACATCGTTTAATACACTAATGGCGGTGTCAACCGAAAAAATTTCTACGTTTAATATAGAGGAAGCGAGTATTAATGCTTCGTTAAGCGATTGCAAACCTTCTTCACCGTCGTTTACACCATTTAATAAATCTAAAACTGGGGCACACGGTATGCCAAACAAGGTGTCTTGTGGTGAAGTACATATTAAAGCAGCCAAACTTAAAATTTCGTCAACCGCAGTAATATCGTAAGTAAATGCGCTTACTTTAACGGTTTCGCCAGCTTTTAAACCTTGTTCTTGCGAGTCCCAAGCACCTGTATTGTTTATTAATAATGGATTACCGTTGCTAAATTCGATTACGTAATTTACGTTTGGTAAGGAGGCTTGTGGTAAACTGTCTTGCATATAAAGCGCATCTTCGCTTCCATTAAAGCAAGCTGTTAAATTGCCATTGGCATCTATTGGGGCAGTTATTGGCGCTACAATAGTATCAATGGTGGCTTCGCAAGCTTGCGCATTAATTTGTTTTGTTTGAAATAAAATTAAGCTAAGAAAAAATAATAAAACTACTGGTAAATTTTTTTTCATATTATTTATAAATGATTAGTTGCTGCGAAAATAAGTAAATTTTAAATTATGGCTGTTTGTTGGCTATTTAAAGCCGCAGTTGTTAGCAATCTGTTTTTTTTAATTAATAATTTTTTTTTGAAAATTAAGGCGAATGGCCGAAGCAACCACACTAAACCCGATAGTAACGGAAATCCTTTTTATGGAGCTCAGCGGAATAAAAAGATTGGAGTGGATAGCGGGACCGAATTTTAAACGGGTAAGTGGTTTGTTTTCAAAAGGCTAATAATTGATATAATTACGCTAATTTTATTTGATAAAGTGTAAGCAAACCTTACCTTTGCATCCGTTTTTAGAACAAATAAACTTTTTAATACATAATTTTCAACAAAAATGGGAACAAATATTATATATGCGATACCAGTATTTGGCGTAATTGCTTTGTTGTTTACTTTCTGGAAATCGGGCTGGGTAGCCAAACAGGAAGTAGGTACGGAGCGTATGGCGCGTATTGCAGATCATATTGCAAAAGGAGCGATGGCTTTTTTAAGAGCCGAATATAAAATATTAGCCATTTTTGTGGCCGTAGTAGCCGTAATATTAACCTTTACGGGTATGGGGCAAAAAAATGCGGCTGGCGTAGAAACTTCTTCTGGCTTAATAGGCTTGTCGTTTGTATTGGGTGCTGTTTGCTCGGCATTGGCTGGCTTTATTGGTATGCGTGTGGCAACTAAAGCAAATGTTAGAACAACGCAAGCAGCTCGAACCAGTTTAGGCAGAGCCTTAGAAGTAGCTTTTGCAGGTGGCTCGGTAATGGGTATGGGTGTAGTTGGCTTGGGCGTTTTAGGCTTGGGTACTTTGTTTATAGTATATAGCAACATTTTCGGAATTAATACACCAGCCAATGTTAGCCGGGTAATAACCGTATTAACAGGCTTTTCTTTTGGCGCATCTTCTATTGCTTTATTTGCCCGTGTGGGTGGCGGTATTTATACCAAAGCGGCCGATGTAGGGGCCGATTTAGTAGGTAAAGTAGAGGCGGGTATTCCAGAAGATCATCCATTAAACCCAGCAACTATTGCCGATAACGTGGGTGACAATGTGGGTGATGTAGCCGGTATGGGTGCCGATTTATTTGAGTCTTACGTAGGTTCTATAATTGGTACAATGGTTTTAGGTACTGCCTTTATGAGCATTGGTGCTTTTTCGGGCAGCCAATTTGGTGGACTTTCTGCTGTTTTGTTACCCTTGGTATTAGCCAGTTTGGGTATCTTGACTTCTATATTAGGAACTTTTTTAGTTAAAGTAAAAGATGGTGGCGATCCGCACAAAGCCTTAAATATGGGCGAATTTGTTTCGGCTGGTTTAATGTTGTTGATTACCTTTTTTGTTATAAAATGGATGTTGCCAGCCGAGTGGGTTTTAGCAGGAAAAGAGTATTCCAGTATGGGTGTATTTTTTGCCATTGTAGTGGGTCTACTTTCTGGTTTAGCCATTGGTAAAATTACCGAATATTACACGGGCACGGGCACTAAGCCGGTGCTTTCAATAGTTCGTCAATCGCAAACCGGCGCAGCAACTAATATTATTGCTGGCTTGGGTGTGGGTATGCGCTCAACTGCTATTCCTATTTTAATAATTGCGCTGGCTATTGTATTGGCATTTTCATTTGCTGGTTTATATGGTATTGCCATTGCTGCGGTAGGTATGCTTTCTAACACCGGTATTCAATTGGCGGTAGATGCTTATGGCCCTATTTCTGATAATGCTGGTGGTATTGCAGAAATGGCAGAATTACCAAAAGAGGTACGCGAAAAAACAGATAAATTAGATGCAGTAGGTAACACAACAGCAGCTATCGGAAAAGGTTTTGCCATTGGTTCGGCAGCTTTAACGGCATTGGCTTTGTTTGCTGCTTTTATGACGGCTTACGATTTAACCCACACCAACTCTATTGCTTCAATGGGCGGTATAAATGTAACCAATCCGTTTGTAATGGCTTCTTTATTTATTGGTGCGATGTTGCCTTTCTTGTTTTCTGCTATGAGTATGGATGCGGTTGGAAGAGCAGCTATGGCAATGATAGAAGAAGTACGTCGTCAGTTTAAAGAAATACCAGAACTAAAGGCTGCCTTAAACGTAATGAACAAGTACGATGGTAAAGAATACGATACTTGGTCAAAACAAGATCAGCAAACTTTTGATGCTGCCGATGGAAAAGCCGAGTACGACAAATGTGTAGAGATTTCAACCAATGCCTCTATCCGAGAGATGGTAGTGCCTGGTTTAGTAGCCGTTATTGTACCCGTAATATTTGGCTTTTTGCCGAAGTTTATTCCTGGCATTCCAGATGGTACTAACGCTTTAATGTTAGGTGGTTTGTTGGCTGGTGTTACCGTTTCAGGTGTATTAATGGCCTTGTTTCAATCAAACGCCGGTGGTGCTTGGGACAACGCTAAAAAGATGTTTGAAGAAGGCATTGAAATAGAGGGGATCAAATTTATTAAAGGATCGGATGCACACAAAGCAGCTGTTGTTGGTGATACTGTTGGTGATCCGTTTAAAGATACCTCAGGCCCAAGTCTAAATATTTTATTAAAATTAATGTCGGTAGTAGCGTTGGTAATTGCTACTATGATTTAAGAGAAAATAAATACTAATTGAAGATATTTAAAAGCCCGTTCCGTTTTGGTTCGGGCTTTTTTTATGTGGTTTTAAATTTGACATTTCTCAAAGAAATGTCATATTTAAGATTGCATATTTTTTTAGAAAACGAACACCCAACTCGTCCGAAGGGCAGTCCCGCTTTCCGCTAAATCTTTTTATTCCGCGCTGCTCCATAAAAAGGATACCGCTGCAATCGGGTTTAGGTTGGAGGTTTGGGTGGTTCGTGGTTAGGTGTTTTTGCCACAGATAATACTATTAAGAAGAAAGAGTATGAAAATATTCTTAATTAGCATCACTTCAATAATTTGCCTTAGTTTCAATCTATTTTCTCAAAGTGAAACTACTCAATCTTTCGAGTCAAAAATGATGGCTTGTTTTAAGTATGGTTTTAAAAATAAAGAAGATATGGGTTTAAAAGAGTACTTTGAAGAATGTCTGGAACAAGTTGAGTTCCCTTTTTTTTGTGTTGAAGATATTAACTACAAAGTGCATTGCTCCAATGAATTTGAAGATTTTTATTTAATCAACTATTGGTTTAAAGGCTGCGCAGGTTGTGTAGTAGAAAAGCCATTTTTAGAACGACTATCGTCAGAAGTACCTTCATTAAAAGTAGTTTCATTATGTAAATATGATGTAGATTCTTATGACGATATTTTATCAAAAAAATTAGACTGGATTTGTGTGGCTAACTATGAAAACAAAGGGGTGCCCAATTGCGAAGTAGGTTATCCATTAACGATTTTGGTGGATAATAACGGAAAGGTAAGCTTAGCTTTAGCAGGAGGAATTCGAAAGGAAAAGGCCTATGACAAAGTAATTGAAAAGCTTAAATGAAAGTCATTTAACTAATATTTTGCTTTCTAAATGTTGTTAACGTTTTATTAAAATTTTACAATAAAAGACTACTAAATACAAAGAGTTTAACCAATTTATCATCTTATAAAATAAAAAGCCCGTGCTATTTTTTAATTTAGCCACAACACAACAACAGCAACATTGCAAGATAGTTACAGGCACAAAGGTTTACGAAAGCAACTAATTAATCTTTTAAAAGAAAAAGGGATAAGTGATGCTAAAGTTTTGGAGGCGATGGGGCAAGTGCCGCGTCATTTGTTTGTAGATAAAACCTTTGAAAATCAGGCTTATAAAGATATTGCACTACGTATAGCGGCCAATCAAACTATTTCTCAACCTTATACCGTGGCTTATCAAACAGCGCTTTTAAATGTTGACAGTACTATGAATGTTTTGGAAATTGGTACCGGCAGCGGTTACCAAGCTGCCGTTTTGAGTAAATTAGTCAATAAAGTTTTTACGTTAGAGCGGTTTAAGCAGCTTTATAAAAAGGCCAAAAAACAACTTAGTTTTTTAGGCTTTGATAATGTTGAATGTTTTTATAAAGATGGTTTTGAAGGCTTACCCGAATTTGCGCCTTTTGATAGAATTATTGTTACCGCAGCAGCGCCAGAAGTGCCAGATAATTTAGTAGCACAACTTAAAATAGGCGGAAAAATGGTAATACCCGTAAATATAACCGAAACAGAACAACAAATGCTTTTGGTGCAAAAAAATAAAGATAAAACAATTGTGGTTGAGGGCCCAAAGTTTAGGTTTGTACCAATGTTAAAAGGTACTGCCATAAGCAGCAATAAAATTAACAAGTTTAATACTGGCTTTTAGGCAATGTATTACCCAATAACAGGCAACCGTATTGATGCTATTGATTTAGCAAAATGGAATTTGGACACCTCTTGTCAGCTTAGTTTATTAAGAGCGGATTTAAACCATATTGATTTAGTACATCAAAACAGTAAACTATTAACTGGCAACAAGTTGTATAAGCTAAAATATAATATTCATCATATAAAAAACAATAAACTAAAAGGTATAATAACTTTTGGTGGCGCATATTCTAACCATTTACACGCAGTTGCAGCAGCAGGTACTATTTTTAATTTTAAAACCATAGGTGTAGTAAGAGGCGAGGAGTGGAAGAATAAAACCAATCCAACACTAAATTTTTGTATTTCAGCAGGTATGGAGCTGCAATATTGGAGTAGAACAGCTTATAAACAAAAAACGGCAACTACAACTATTGTACAGCTGTCAAAAGAATATCCAAAATATTTTATGGTACCCGAAGGAGGCAATAACTATTTGGCTTTAAAAGGCACAAAAGAAATTTTAGACAATACTACTGCGCAATTTGATATTATTGGTGTGCCAATTGGCACAGGAGGCACTTTGTCTGGTATGTATTTATCAAAACAAAAAAAACAACAAATAATTGGTTTTGCCAGCGTAGCTATGCCTTTTGAAGCAGCGCTAAATAAAATATTAACTAATGAAAACGCTATAATTAAAGATGACGTAGCGATAAATTACGATTACACATTTGGTGGCTTTGCTAAACATAACCAAGAGTTGATAGCGTTTATCAACCGTTTTAAGGTTGTTTATAACATACTACTAGAGCCACTTTATACCGCTAAAATGTTATTTGGTATTTTTAAGATGCTTGAAAACGGTAATTTTAAAGGCAATCAAAAAATATTAGCCGTACATACTGGCGGTTTACAAGGTATAAAGGGTTTTAACCAACAAAATGAAAATTGTTTACACTAATACTTCACTTTGTTTTCTTTATCAACCCATAGTTGAAAAGCTTTTAAACCTTCTTTGCGGCACATTTGGGTACTCGATATGCTTCTGTTTTCGGTCGATAAGGGAATTTCTTGATAGATAAAATCATCGTCAAAACCAATATCAGCAGCATCTTTTCGGCTACAAGCATAAATTATTTTTTCTGCTCTGGCCCAATAAATAGCAGATAAACACATTGGGCAAGGTTCGCAAGAAGTAAAAATAGTGCAACCTGTTAACTGAAAGCTGTTTAAATGCTTACAAGCTGCCCTAATAGCAACAATTTCTGCGTGTGCGGTTGGGTCGTTTGTTGAAGTAACACTATTATATCCCTTACCAATCACTTTGCCATTTTTGTCAACCACAAGTGCTCCAAATGGCCCACCAGCTTCGTTTTTTAACCCTTCAATGGCAGTTTCTATAGCTTGAGTAATAAAATTTTTCATTTCTTTAAATTAAAGGTTTGTATCTTTACAAAAGATTAACTTAAATAAAAAAAAGCAAAAATCAGAACCTTATTACTTGTTTTAGAGTAAAATAGCTGTTGTGATAATTACGTACAAACAAAATATTAGCTTTGCCAAATAAAATTAGAATACTTTTTATTGATGACGATGACATAAGCCAAGAGCTAAACAAAGCAGTAGTTGCTTTTCATTATGATGATTTATGCAAAAAATTTTCTTTAATTGCAATAGACTTATTTTTTGCTGGTAATCTTATCGACACCAAGAAGCTATTAAATAGCGCTGCTGTAGAGAATAGGTTTCCTCATGTTATTATAAGTGACATTCAGCTTATAGGAGTTACAGGGTTTGATTTTTTAGATATTTATGAAGAAGATTTTTTAAAGGAATATCCTAAAACCGTAGTTGCTTTAATTACTGCAGATGCAGACGAAAATGCTAGAGTTAAAATAAAAAAATACAAATTCACTTCAGGTGTTTTTGTTAGGCCAATTGATGATAAAATATTAAAAATTTTAATAGAAGAGGCTATTACAAAGCATTCATAATTTGCAGTATCGCTTCTAAATGTTCTCTATTGTTAGATAGCCGAGGTACCTTATGTTGACCACCTAATTTACCCGATTTTTTTAGCCAATTATAAAATAAATTTTTTGGTGCTTTATGAATTTTAGGTTTGTTTAGTACCATATTGTTAAATCTTTTTGCTGCATAATCGGTGTTAGCATTTTTCAATTCTTCATCTAAATAATGGCAAAATTTATCAAAATCTTTGGGTTCTTGTTCAAATTCAATGATCCACTCGTGGCCACCACTTTTTTTATTTTTCATAAAAATTGGGGCAACAGAGTACTCTTTTAAGGTAGCATTTGTTTTTTCGCATGCTTTGGCCACAGCTGCATCACTATTGGCTACTATCAACTCTTCGCCAACAATGTTTATATACTGTACATCTCGGCCCAATATTTTAATTTTAAAAGGATTTAGGTTGGTAAAACTAACTGTATCGCCTATTTTATACCGCCACAAACCGGCATTGGTGCTTATTACCATGGTATATTTTTTGTGCAATTTTACTTCATCTAACCAAACATATTTGTCATTTTCTTCATCATAAAACTCATAAAAAATACCATAATCTAACATCAATAACATATCATTTTCAGCAGGGTTATCTTGTATGGCAAAAAAACCTTCGGAGGCATTATAGGTTTCTAAATAATTTATTTTTGAGTTGCCAAATAACGGATTGAATTGGTTTTTATAAGGCACAAAACTTACGCCTCCGTGTATAAATAATTCTAAGTTTGGCCATACATCTGTAATATGTTCGGTTTTATTTAGCTGTAAAATTTTATTTAGCAGTACTAAAGTCCAAGATGGAACACCAATTAACATTGTTACATTTTCTTGGGAGGTAGCAGCAGCCATTTTTTCAATTTTTAACTCCCAGTTATCTAATAATGCAATTTCTTTATCTGGTGTATTAAATAACTGACCAATGAAGGGCATATTTTCAATCATAACTGCAGAAACATCGCCAATATTCATTTTGTTGTTGAGGGTACTAATGCTATTACTGCCGCCAACCGTTAATCCTTTGCCTTCAAAAATTGGGGTTTGTTGCTGCTGATTGCAGTAAAAACTCATTACATCGCGGCCGCCTTTAAAGTGGCAATCTTCTAAGGCTTCGTAACTAACGGGTATAAATTTACTTTTGCCAGAGGTGGTGCCCGACGATTTTGCAAACCAGTTTATTTTGCTTGGCCAAAGTAGGTTTTTCTCTCCTGCTATAATTTTATTTATGTAAGGATGAAGGGTTTGATATGTATTTGACGGACAATAATTTAAAAATTGTTCGTATGTTTTTACGCCAGAAAAGTTATATTTTTCTCCATAGGTAGTGTTTTTACCTTTTTTCATTAATGAGTGTAATGTTTTTTGTTGAAGCATTAGGGGATCAAGATAATGCTGTTCAATTTTTTTGTAGCGTTGTTTAAAATACCAGTTGACTATAGAGGGTACAATTTTCATTTGTATGTTAAAATAAGAGGAGTTATCATAAAGTAGAGCTTTATGTTATTATTTTAGTTGATAAGAAATTTATTATTTCGCCACTGTCGCCAGTAGCGAATAAAAAAGTATCACATTCTAATAAATTGTGAATTTCCAAAATTAACTCATTTTCAAATGTTTGCTTGTTTTTGGTATACCTAAAGTACTTTGGCTTTTTAAGTAAACTAAGCCGGTAAAAAGCTTGCAAAGGGCAATATTCAGCAACATAATAAAGTCCGTTTTTTTCGCATAATAAAAATAAGGGATGATTATATATTTGCCCTTGGTTAATGCAAAAATCACCAAGTTCCCAGCACTTATATAAAATTACAAAAGTGTTAACTCCGTTTTGTTTTATACGATTATACAAATGCAAAATATTATTTTGTAAGGTGACTGCAAGATTTTGATCAGAACTAAAGCTATTTAAAGATAACCAGCTTTTGCTATAATAATTGAAATATTCTGTTTCGCCTAAGTTGCATTTATAGTCGAACCTTTGGTACTGTGGTACAAAATAACCGGGGTAATAATATTCTAAATTAATTTCCTTTGAAAATAAAATTTCTTTTAGCATTGTATAAATACCCAAACTATGGTTAGCATAGTTGTGGTTGTATGCTGCTAATATGCCAGCAGAAGATTTTTCTCCAATATCAAAAAAGCTAAAGGCAATAAGCTCGCCATTGTCGTAAATGCAACATTGTTTTGTATCGTAAATGTTGTAATTTTCGTTGTCTTGCATATACATTTTTAAAGAAGAATATAAGTCTCCTTTAAAATTGAGTTTGTACTCTTCAAACAACAATTCTTTTTCTTCGGTTATTTGAGCGTCGTTTATTTTAACGGTAAACCTTTTTTCAATTTTATTAATTAATTTTCGATGGCTTTTTCTTAGCCCATACCCTAACATTGCTATCCTTAACCAAACTGCATTATATATCTTTTTATCAAAAATTAAGTATTGAGTAGTAAAAATGGAAAGCCCCATTCTATACCAGCCTTTTTCAAGATACTGGTCAAGCTCAGTTGATGTAATTGAGCTTAACTTGTAGCGGTTGTAATTCATTTTAGGTTTATTGGGTCAAAATTTTTACACGTTGCTGGCTAAAGGTATTTTATTTCCATCAATTTTTTGTAAAAACAGCAAGCTACTTGCAAATATTTTTTAAACTTATTGTATTTTTTATTAATGTTTTATAAACCGCTGAAAGCTAATATGTTCTTTATTTTGAAGCCTTAAAATGTATAAGCCTTTGCTTAAATGTTGAATATTAAGTTTGTTTTTAATGCTTTCCTTTTCATCAATTAATTTACCTGTACAATCAAAAATTTGGCTGCTAAAGGTGTAAATTGTATTAGTAATATTTAAGATTGTAGTGGCAGGATTAGGATAAATTTTAACTGTATTTTGGTGATACGTTGTTGCCGATGTAATTTCATTTTTTTGTGAAAAGAAGTTTAAACCTCCATTTACATTGCCTATTAACATTTCTAAAAAGCCATCATTATCAAAATCATAAACGGCAACGCCTCCTCCTTCGCCTGCTGTTGTTATGTTATTAAATAGTTCATCATTAATAGTAAATTTGTAATTACTTAGGTTATTAATTAAATACAAGTTGCCACTATAGTTGTTGGCAATTATATAAGCAATTTTGGTGCTATCTTCTATTACAATGGTGGGCGCACTATAACCAAATGTTTCACCGTCTTCTTTTATTAACGCTATACCCATAAAATTATCTTCATAACTAAACTTCAATTCATTATTAATACTTATATTTTTCAAGTAATGAAATGCACCTCCACGCTCTCCACAAATAAGGTCTAGCAAACCATCATTATTATAATCATACAAAGTAGGGGCAGCGTTTGCACCAATTGTAATACTATCAATATTTGGCGTATTTAATTGCAGTTGCATGGGCTCGTTTGCGGGGGCTACATTTTCAAAATAATGCAAAAAGCCTTTGTTATCACCAGTTATCATATCAGCATCACCGTCACCATCTATATCGCCAAAGGCTGGCCTAATGCCTAATAGTTTTAAATTGTATAAGTTGTTATAATTAGTGTCAACCAATTCAAATGCTATTTTGTTAGGGGTGCTTACATTTTTTAGCATTGCCATAATACCTATTTCAGAACTATCAACACGGTTAAAATAGTTTTTAACGCCCACGGCAATATCCATTAAACCATCATTATCAAAATCAACCACAGCAGGGTAACTATTAGCACCAAAGTCTAAAACATCTTGGGTAAAAAAGTTTTCTTTATGATGCGTATATTGTGTTATTGAGTCGTTTGAAATGTTTTTATACCAACTAATATGATTTTTGGTTTCTGAGGGTTGCGTAGTATTGGTAGCGCAAACCACATCTAACAAACCATCATTATCAATATCTAAACTAAAGGCAGCAAGGTAAAGGTAAGTATCTAAAGCGTTCTCATTATTTGGCCAATTGTAGGCTTGTGTAATAAGTGCATCATCTGTTGATCCACCATTTAATAAAAAATTTAAATTGGTAGAACTCACATCTCCCAACAGTAAATCCATATCGGTATCACCATCATAATCAAAAGCTAAAACAGAAGAACCAGGATGTTTTTTTGAAGCCAAATTTTGCCTATTTAATTTAAGCCCGTCGCAGGCATCTAAAGTAACTACTGAATTGTATGCATTTTCTAAAAAATTACCCCAGCAGCTTTCTTCTTTTATAAAATATAAAGAATCATTAGGCAAATTATATTCAACAGCAACATTTTTATACCATTCTAAGTTACTGCCTAAAAACTGCTCAAAGGTAAGTACATCAATATCGCCATCTAAATCAACATCGGCAAAGGCAGGCATATCGGCTGGTGAAACATAAATATTTAATGGAAAACCTGATTGGCTTTCGTACTCTAACACGTTGGTAACTAAAGTAAATTTAATAGAATCGTTTTTATAAAAACTCTTATACAACTTAATGCCACCCGGTGTGCTATAGGTAAATATATCTTCTATTCCATCATTATTATAATCTAAAAGTTTAATCCATTGCTCAATTCTTTCTGGAAATTGTGCTTCATATTCTGGCGCATAACGGTAATCAACCTTCCCAACTGTGCCACCATTTAAAAAAGTGCTAATTTTATCACCTCGTCTGTCAAAAACTACTAAATCTTTAATACCATCGTTATTTAAATCTACATCAGAAAACTGGGGCGCAGAAAAACCACCAGCAAAAGGAGCACTCATTTCAAGTTTATTATTGTTGAAAACCGTTACTTCATTACTACTATAAAATGGTAAAACAGTTTGCGCAAATACAGCAGCAAAGCCATACAAAAAGCTAATTATTGTAAATTTAAATTTCCTCATAGTTAAAATTAAAACCCATAAGATACATTTAAATAATGAGTTGATTAATATAACAAATATTATAGCGTAAAAAATTGAAGCTTATTATTTGTTTCGTAGCTTTGAGGCATAATATTTTCCTCTTTTTTTATGACGCCACTTTCAGTACTATTTATTGCTTTAAGTTATTTTGGGTTACTTTTTTTAATATCGTTGGCCACCAGCGGCGATAGTAGTGACGATGCTTTTTTTGTAGGCGGTAAAAAATCGCCTTGGTATTTGGTAGCTTTTGGTATGGTAGGAGCTTCACTTTCGGGCATTACCTTTATTTCGGTACCTGGCGCAGTGCAAGGCGCACAGTTTGGTTATATGCAAATGGTGTTTGGCTATTTGCTGGGTTATTTAATAATAGCTGCCGTTTTAATGCCCATTTATTATAGGCTCAACTTAACCTCTATTTATACTTATTTAGAAAAACGATTGGGCTTTTATGCCTACAAAACCGGAGCCGCATTTTTTTTGGTATCGCGGGTAATTGGCGCAGCACTTCGGTTGTATTTGGTGGCAGCCGTTTTACAATTAGCCATTTTTAGTGCTTGGGATGTTCCTTTTGCAGCAACAGTAGCCATTACCATTTTATTAATATGGTTATATACCTTTAGAAGCGGCATCCGCACCATTGTATTTACCGATTCTTTACAAACCTTTTTTATGCTATTGGCTTTGGTACTAACAATAGTTGGTTTATGCAGTCAGTTAAATTTTGGTTTTGCCGATTTATTTAAAGCCGTTGACAATAGTAACTACAGCCAATTATTTTTTTGGGATTGGAAACCAGGCAATAACTTTATAAAACAATTTGTAAGCGGTGCCTTTATCGCAATTGTAATGACCGGTTTAGATCAAGATATGATGCAAAAAAACCTAAGCTGCCGTAGCCTCGGCGATGCACAAAAAAATATGTTTTGGTTTAGCATAATACTAGTAATTGTAAACTTTGCCTTTTTGGTATTGGGCGCATTGTTGTTTATTTATATGGATGCCAATGGTATTGCAATGCCCGAGCGTATGGTAAACGGCATTGCCAAACCGGCCAGCGATTTAGTTTTTCCTACCATTGCGCTAAACAATATGCCCTTTTTAGTGGGCACCACTTTTTTTATTGGTTTGTTAGCCGCCGCCTATTCAAGTGCCGATAGCGCATTAACCGCATTAACCACCTCTTTTTGTGTAGATTTTTTAGACTTTGAAAAAGGAAAATCGAACCGTGGAACACGATACATTGTACACATCTGTTTTTCCATATTATTATTTTGCGTAATATTAATTTATAACCAACTCGCCAACGATGCCTTAATATGGGATATTTTTAAAGCAGCCATGTTTACTTACGGGCCAATACTAGGCCTATTTTCTTTTGGTATTTTAACCAACAGAAAAGTACATAACAACTTTTTGGTAGTATTGGTTTGCGTGGCAGCCGTTGTTATATCTTACTTCATCAACAAATTAGATGGCTTTGAGTTTGGCTTTTTAATATTGCCTATAAATGGCTTACTCACCTTTATAGGCTTGTTACTAATTTCTTATAAAAATAAAGCTATGCTAAAACGGTAACACTTTTTTTTGCTGCGAAACAGATTATACCGCATCAACTTTTGGTCTTGCTTTCCGCTCAAATCTCGCCCCTTTTTAAAAAAAAGGATGCGAGATAACCGCTCCAATCAAGGCACTAAATTTAAGCACCTTTACCCGCACTAAATTTCCTTTTTATTTACTCAACTCCGCCAACTTTAATACCGTTTTCCAATTTCTGGTAGTGGCACTAACAGCTAACTTCCGCTCAAAAAAGTTGTTCGTTAATTTAGATTGATGATACTTCCCCTCACAAAAAATAAAAACATTTTGGCCATTAATAACAAATTTGTCTGGCTCGTAATTATAAGATGCTATTTTTTGCAAACCCTCTTTGCTTGGTTTTTCTTTCAAAAAAGTTAAATGCAGTTTACTAATATCTACCGATTCACCTTGGTAATATGGATTGCTTTTAACCGCCTTCACCAAATCTTTCGAACTCACCACAATTACAGGAACGGTAAATTGATATTTATTTAAAATAGCAGCCTCAATAGTATTGGCTATTTCTAAATCAGATATTTCTGTAGTATCATCAAAAATTACATTACCACTTTGTATGTAAGTGCTAATATTGTTAAAACCAAAATCTTCAAACAGCAACTTTAAATCAGCCATTAAAATTTTTCTTCTGCCACCAACATTAATCCCTCTAAGTATCGCAATTTTTTTGTTCATATTTTCAGCTTCGTTTAAGCAAGGCATAGCAATCGAAACTTCCAAAATTGTTTTTTACAAATCTAATTTTATAGTTTATCTTTTAGTATAAAATAAAAAAAGTAAGCAGCTCAATTGCTGCATTAAATTTACCATCTAAATATTATATTTGGTAAATTTATTTTCTCCGCATTACTAAACAGCTTAACAGTCATCATATTTTATTAAGTTACCAAAATACAATAATGAGATCTACTTCAAAATACTTCGTGCAATAACAATGCGTTGCACCTCAGATGTACCTTCATAAATCTGCGTAATTTTAGCATCACGCATTAAACGCTCTACGTGGTATTCTTTAACATAACCATAACCGCCGTGTACTTGTACCGCTTCGGTAGTAGTTTTCATGGCCACTTCACTACAAAACAACTTTGCCATTGAAGAAGCAATATCATAACGTTCTCCATTATCTTTAGCCCAAGCAGCTTTTAAACAAAGTAATCTTGCCGCTTCAATTTCTAAAGCCATATCGGCCAACTTAAATTGTATTGCTTGGTGCTGCGAAATAGGTTTGCCAAAAGCCTCTCTTTCTTTACTATAAGCCAAGGCTAATTCGTAAGCGCCAGAAGCAATGCCCAAGGCCTGGGCTGCAATACCAATTCTGCCACCCGAAAGTGTTTTCATAGCAAATTTAAAACCAAAGCCATCTTCACCAATACGGTTTTCTTTAGCAACTTTCACATCTTGAAACATTACCGAACAAGTATCGGAAGAACGAATACCCAATTTATGCTCTTTAGCACCTGTGGTAACCCCTTCTGCATCAGCCTCTATTATAAAAGCGTTAATGCCCTTATGGCCTGCCTCAGGATTAGTGTGTGCTATAACCAAATAAATGCCTGCTTGCTTGCCATTGGTGATCCAATTTTTGGTACCATTTACAAGGTAATGATCGCCTTTTTCAACTGCCGTAGTACGCTGCATAGTAGCATCGCTGCCTGCTTCTGGTTCGCTTAAACAAAATGCACCCACCATTTCACCTTTGGCTACTGGTATTAAATACTGCTGTTTTTGTGCTTCTGAGCCAAAGGTTTCTAAACCCCAACATACCAACGAGTTGTTTACCGACATACATACCGAAACCGAATTGTCAATTTTCGATATTTCTTCCATAGCCAATACATAAGAGGTGGTGTCCATACCGCCACCGCCATATTTCGGATCAACCATCATACCCAAAAAACCAAGCTCGCCTAATTTTTTGATTTGTGCGGCGGCAACTTCCATTTTGTCGTCTCGCTCAATAACGCCTGGCAAACATTCATTATTTGCAAAATCACGGGCCGCTTTTTGAATCATTAGGTGTTCTTCGCTTAAATTAAAATTCATATTACTATTAAATTGCGTTGGCAAATATAAACCAACACAACCGTATTCACTAAAAAGCTTTTAAAAATTGCTATAAAACCATCTGTATTGAGTTAAATTTTTTTGGTAAATGCAATAGTTTATCTTTGTAACTTAATATCATTTAATAATAATGACTTTACTAATTGTATTTTTTATAATATCGATATCTTTTTCTTTTTTATGCTCTATTTGGGAAGCAGTACTATTAAGTATTACGCCATCTTACGTTCAGCAAAAAGTAACTGAGGGTGGTTCTATTGGCAAATCGTTGCAGGAATTTAAAAAAGAAATTGACCGCCCATTATCTGCCATATTAAGCTTAAATACTATTGCCCATACTGTTGGCGCAATTGGGGTTGGGGCACAAGCAGGTAAAGTTTTTGGTGGCGCAAACAGTTTAAATTTAGGACTGCTAGAATTGAGCTACGAAACAATTATTGCTGGGGTAATGACACTTGCCATTTTAGTGCTTTCAGAAATTATACCCAAAACATTGGGTGCTAATTATTGGAGAAGATTAGTGCCTTTTACTGTAAGATCACTCAAAATTATTATGTTTCTTTTAGGTATATTAGTTTGGTTAAGCCAGGCTATAACTAAACGATTAAAAAATAATAAAGGAGAAAGTGTATTGAGCAGAGCTGATTTTGCTGCTATGGCCAGTTTGGGTAAAGATAGTGGTGCTTTGCAGGCTCGCGAATCTTCTATTATTGATAATTTATTAAAGTTTGAAACCGTTACGGTAAAAGATATTATGACGCCAAGAACTCTAATGAAATCGGCAGAGCAAAAAACAACCGTATCAGCTTATTTTAATCTTAATAAAGAAAGCTCTTTTTCGAGAATACCAATATACGATGAAGTGCCATATAATATTGTTGGGTTTGTTTTAAAAGATGATATTTGGAAACACGTAGCCGAAGATGAAGATGATGTGCAGCTAAAAGACATTAAAAGAAATATATTTCCTATTTTGGAGACCAGAACCTTACCCGGCGTTTTAGAAGATTTAATAAACAATCAAACTAAAATATCGGTAGTGGTAGATAATTATGGTAGCTTGCTGGGCGTAGTGTCTCTTGAAGATGTTATTGAAACACTTTTGGGCTTAGAAATTGTTGACGAAACAGATAAGGCGACAGACTTGCAACTTTTAGCGCGTAAAAAATGGCAAGAAAGAGCAAAGAAGTATGGCTTGGTAGAATAAACTTTATACACCTTTTATTATACACCTTTATTATATAACTGTACTTAAAAGTATACAGAAATAACTGCAACTATACCACAAATAGTATATTTTTGTGGACGAATTTTTAATCTATGGCAAAAATTTTAATTGTTGACGATGAAAAAGGTATTAGAAATACCTTGAGGGACATATTGGAATATGAAAAATACACGGTAGATGAGGCAAGTGACGGTGTTGAAGGCTTAGATAAAATAAAAAATAACGACTACGATGTTGTTTTTTGTGATATTAAGATGCCTAAAATGGATGGCATGGAATTGTTAGAAAAAGCCTTACAAGTAAAAGAAGGGTTGCCAATAGTGGTAATTAGTGGCCACGGTAATACCGAAACTGCGGTTGAAGCAGTAAAAAAAGGCGCTTTCGATTATATTGCTAAACCGCCAGATTTAAACCGCTTATTAATTACGGTTAGAAATGCCTTAGATAAGGGTAGCCTTGTTACAGAAACCAAAATATTAAAACGCCAAATTTCAAAATCAACTCGTGAAATTGTTGGAGACTCTCCGGCCATAAAAAGAATAAAAGATACTATTGACAAAGTTGCCCCAACCGATGCACGGGTATTAGTTACCGGGCAAAACGGAACAGGCAAAGAATTAGTGGCGCATTGGATTCACGAAAAAAGTGTTAGAAGTGGCGGCCCAATGGTAGAAGTGAACTGCGCAGCAATACCTTCCGAATTAATTGAAAGTGAATTATTCGGCCACGAAAAAGGCGCCTTTACTTCGGCTGTAAAGCAACGTATAGGAAAGTTTGAACAAGCTAATGGAGGTACTTTGTTTTTAGATGAAATTGGTGATATGAGCCTTAGTGCGCAAGCTAAAGTGTTGCGTGCCTTGCAAGAAAGTAAAATTACCCGAGTAGGTGGAGATAAAGAAATTTCGGTTAATGTAAGAGTAATTGCTGCAACCAATAAAGATTTGAACCGTGAAATTGAAGAGAAGAAGTTTAGAATGGATTTGTATCACCGTTTAAGCGTTATTTTAATTCATGTGCCCTCTTTAAATGAGCGTGTCGATGATATACCTCAATTAAGTGAAACTTTTGTGAGAGAAATTTGTGCGGGTTATGGTATACCTCAAAAAACGCTTCAGCCAAAAGCGGTTAAAGAGCTGCAAAGTTTTAACTGGTCGGGTAATATAAGAGAGTTGCATAACGTATTAGAAAGGTTGGTAATTTTGAGTGACAAAAAGATTACACAAGATGATGTAATTAACTATGTTTCGCCAAGCAGTCACTTCGAAACGGCTACCGATATTTTTGAAAAGTACGAAAAATTTCAAGAATTTAAAGATTATATGGAGCAAGAATTTATAGGCCATAAATTAAAAAAACACAATTGGAATGTTTCTAAAACTGCAGAAATTTTAGATATTCAAAGAAGCCATCTATACAACAAAATTGAAAAGTACAGCTTAGAACGGGAAAAGGAAAAGTAGGTTTATGATACTTTATGTAAATCAATAACTTTTAATTATTAAAGATTTTTTCAAACACCTAAAATAGTAGTAAATTAATGAATTGAGCTTATAGCTTAACTAAAAATTACATAACTAATTTAAAATCAATTACTTAAAAATCGAACTCAAATAAATTAATCTATTAGTAAAATAGAAAACACTTTAATTAGCTACCTTAAAAGCCAATCCTTCAATAGCTAACTGCGTGTTTTCAAAAGTTTCTTTTGCTTCTTCTAAAAGCATATTCAAATTTTGATACTTTGCAGAGAAATGGCCAATTAATAGCTGCTTAGCATTTAATTGTTTGGCAACTTCAGCGGCTTGTTTGGCTGTGGTATGATGGGTTTGAGCGGCACGCTCTTCATCGTTATGCAAAAAAGTAGCTTCGTGATAAAGTAGGTCTACTTCTTGTAAAAAACCGTAGTTTTTAGTTACGGGCAAGGTATCGGTACAAAAAGCATATTGAAGTGGTGAAGGTGGTGGGTAAGTAAAATTTTTATTTTTCAACACCTCACCTCCTCTAAGTATGTCTTTTCCTTGTTTCAGCTGAATTATTTCGGCAACGGTTAAAGTGTATTCTCCAATTTTTGATTTTATAATATTTGGAGATCGCAACTTTTCATTAAACAGATAACCAAAGCAAGTAATTCTATGATCTAAAGGAAAATAATAGACTTCTAATACTTCATTTTCAATAACTAAACTACAAACACCAGTTTCGGGTTCTATAAGTTCTGTAATATTAATTTCAAAGCCAATATCAGGATCAGTAATATCAATATGCGCAGCTATTATAGCTTTTAAACCCTGTGGTGCGTAAATGTAAAGTGGTTGTTTACGAGCCAATAAAATATAAGAAGTTATTAAGCCCATTAAGCCAAAGTAATGATCTCCATGTAAATGGCTAATAAAAATATGATCTATTTTACTGCGTTTAAGCCCAAATTTATCTAACTGCATTTGGGTACCTTCTCCACAATCTAAAAGAAAAAAATTATCGTTATGATTGATGACTTGAGCGGTAGGATGCCTAAAATGAGCGGGTAAAGCTCCGCTGCTACCTAAAATATTAACCTCAAAGGTCATATTAATTATCCTTCTGCGTTGTCTTCTTTAATTTCTTGCTCTAATACCTCTATCATTATAAAGTCTTTCGCTTCTTGTAATGATGGTAAAACAGTAAGTATATTGTCTAACTGCGATATTCGCATTAGCTTCATTACATATTCATTAGCATTGCATAATACTAAGTTGCCGCCATCGTTTTTACACAATCTGTTGCCAATTAGTATAGCACTCAATCCGCTTGAGTCTACAAATTTTAAACTGGTTAAGTCTAAAATTATATTATTTACCCCAATTGTATTTAAACTAATTAGTTCTGTTTTTAATTCTGGTGCTATTACACTATTTAACTTTTCATCTTGAACAGAAAAGACGGTATAATGGTCTTGTTTATCTATAGAAAATTTCACTATACGATATTATTTTTGAAGTGCAAAGGTAATCTTTTTAAGATAAAAGTACTTGGTTTTAATTTTTTTAAAACGAAATATTTTATTGCCAAATTGATAATCATACTTTAACACATTTTAATTTAAAAATATTTTTTTGATAATTTTATGAGTTATGGCAAACATTGATCTATTCAACAGTTACCGACTTCGCCAAATTTCGTGGTTGGTCTACATTACAATTGAGCTTTACTGCAATATGGTAGGCTAATAATTGCAATGGTACAACAGATAATATTGGCGTAAATTCTTCTGTAGTGGCTGGTATTTCAATGGTATAATCTGCCAAGTCCTTAATTTGAGTGTCTCCTTCGCTTACAATAGCAATAATTTTGCCTTTTCGGGCTTTTACTTCCTGTATATTCGATACTATTTTTTCATACGCACTTTTGTTAGTAGCAATAACTACCACCGGCATGTGTTCATCAATTAAAGCAATTGGCCCGTGTTTCATTTCGGCAGCTGGGTACCCTTCTGCATGGATGTATGAAATTTCTTTCAACTTTAAAGCACCTTCTAAGGCTACCGGAAAATTGTACCCTCTGCCTAAGTACAAAAAATTTTTTGCGTTTTTATATTTTTCAGCTATTGCCTTTATTGCATCATTTTGTAGCAATACTTCTGCTACTCTATCGGGTATTACAGCTAGCGCATTTAGTAAGCTTCTATAACGGCTTTCAGTAATACTGCCTCTTGCCTTAGCAATGTACAAACCCATTAACGATAATACCGCTAATTGGGCGCTAAAGGCTTTGGTAGAAGCTACGCCTATTTCTGGCCCAGCGTGTGTATAGCAACCCGCATCTGTTTTGCGGGCAATAGTTGAGCCTACTACATTACAAATGCCAATTACTGTTGCACCTTTGCTTTTAGCCAACTCTAAGGCTGCAAGTGTGTCAGCAGTTTCTCCTGATTGTGAGATGGCGATAACAATATCATCTTCGAACAATACAGGGTTTCTGTAGCGAAATTCGGAGGCATATTCTACTTCTACCGGAATACGAGCCAAATCTTCAAATAAATATTCGGCTACTAAGCCAGAGTGCCAACTGGTACCACAAGCAATAAATATAATGCGTTTGGCATTAATAAATTTTTGTAAATAATCTTTAATTCCACCTAATAAAATGGTGCCATCTTCCGAACTCATTCTGCCCCTTAAACTGTCATAAATTGAACGGGGCTGTTCAAAAATTTCTTTAAGCATAAAATGCTCGTAGCCACCTTTTTCTAAGGCTTCTAAATTTAACTGCAATGCCTCAATATAGGGAGTAACCGATTGGTTTTGAATGGTTTTCATTTTAATGGGCTGGCCTTTGGTAATTATAGCCATTTGCTCATCTTCTAAATACACCACATTTTTAGTGTATTCAACTATTGGTGTAGCATCCGAAGCTAAAAAATAATCATCTTTACCAATACCAATTACTAAAGGGCTACTTTTTTTTGCTGCTATTAAAACATTTGTGTGTTTTTTTGACATTACCACAATGGCATACGCGCCAACTACTTGATTTAAGGCAATCCTTATGGCGTGTTCTAATTCTACCTGCTCTTCTTGTTGTACGTTTTCAATTAAATTAATAAGTACTTCGGTATCAGTATCTGTCTTAAAAGTAAAACCTCTTTGTACCAATGCCGCTTTTAATGATGCGTAGTTTTCAATAATTCCGTTATGAATAATGGCCAAGTTTCCACTTTCTGATGTATGTGGATGTGCATTTATATTATTTGGCTCACCGTGTGTTGCCCAGCGCGTATGGCCCATGCCCAAGGTTATATTGGTTAACGGTTCTGTAATTAATTGCTCTAAATCTGCTACTTTACCTTTGCTTTTATATATTTTTAATGCCCCATTTGATAAAGCAACACCAGCACTATCATACCCACGATATTCTAACCTTTTTAAGCCTTTAATTAATATAGGATAGGCATCTCGTTGGCCCACATAAGCTACAATTCCACACATAAATTTAAAAAGTTTTTGCTTTAAAATAGCGTAACCTTAATTAGTTACTTTAGAATATTGAAGTACTAATTTTGTACTACTGTTGTTGCCACCGTTAGCTAATTTTACACGGCTTGGTATAAAATATCTTGAGTTGAGGGGAACTGAAAAAGCTTGTGTATTAAAAACTGTTAGCCAATTGGCAGATGGTGTTAATACCAAAGGGCCACTTATTTCGTCTTCTACATAACTTTGTATAAAGTTGGTGCAATTTATCATATATGCATTATTGCTTAAAGAATCTTCTTTTGTAACAAAACCACCAGCTTGGTAAATATTTGAACTTGCAACCTGTAAGGCATAATCTTCTATTGGTACAAAGGCTCCATCATCATTTATTGTTGAGGTAAAAAAGATAGGCGGTACAAAATATCTTTCAAAACTATTTGCTTCCGCCTCTTCTAATTGCAAAGTTGCTTTATGAAGGGCGATGCCTTCGAAAAAATTACTATCAATGCCATCAATTTCAACCTCAATATTTAAACCACCCATACCAATGCAATAAGCAATATCATTTTCTGCATTGTTAATTGCACTATTGGCATTTGTATTACTATAGTTGTTTGTAATTTGATTTATACTTTCTGCGGCAGTATTAATAACAAAATTAAGTGGTTGGGTAGGATAGCTATAGTTAGTAACTAACGCAGAGTCAACCACTCCATTTATAGTGTCACCATATACGTAACCTTGTGTTTCTGTATGATAATACAAGGCTAAACGTGAGTTAGCACTGCCTGCTAAATTATATGATATTAATAAATTATCGTCAGAAGTGGCCTCATCAACAGTAATAAAAAAACCATTAAAAAATTGTAAAAACAAGTTATTATCGTCAAAAGAATTGTCTTCATTTTCTTCATCTGTATTTGAAAGAATTTCATTGAAGAACATTTCTCCTAAATTATCAGCTAACTTAATGCTTAATTGAGGAATTAACTTTAGTTCTTCATTACTAACAGTATCTTCACCCAAAAACAAAGGGCGGGTAAATACTATGGTATCATTTGTTTTGTGCTGATAATTTTCTAACATTCCAACTGGAGTGGCATCGTACTCAAAGTCATCATAATTATAATGATCTTCATTTTGATTAATACCTTGCTCTAAAGTATGCACTTTAACTGTTTGCCGTGCCATATTATCTCCGTAGCTAAAACCATAAGTTAAGTGCAGCACTAACGAATCGTAAATAATATCGTCATCAAAATTAATGTTATTAAAAGGAAGCCTTACTTGTGTAAAAATACTTGCTTTTGTGGTACCAAAATCTGGCTCGTCTTTTAAATAACCTAATAAATAACTACCTAATGAATCAGTTCTGATACTATCTTCCCTAACCGTTTTTAATTTAATATTTAAAACGGTGTCTTTAACATCAAACAAACTACCTTCTGGTAATAACGACTCTCCAATGCCTGTAGGATCACTACAAGAATACATTAGGAATAATGAAAGGAAAAGTAAGCCTCCAATTATTTTTTTCATACGGTTTTATAAACGTTATTCTTCCAGCAGTGTTGCGTAAAATTCTTTATATGCCTCAAAAGAATCATCCTCGGCTTGAAACTCCATTACAGGCTTCTTCGCATCTTTTAAATAATCTACCAATTTCTTAGGCAATTTGGCATCTCCTTTAATTACGGCATCAGCATAAGTACTGGCACCTAATAACAAGCCACCATTATCTGCTTTACCAAATGGTTCAAAATCTTTTTCTTCAATACCGTTCATTCCCGTTTTTTGAGCAAATTCTTTACCAAAACTACTTTTAATAGAGTTTTCGTAGGCCGAATAAATTACTTTTGAATTTGAGAACAATGGGTCTTTTTTGTAGGCCGTTTTTAAATAAAGCGGTAATAAACTCGTCATCCAGCCGTGGCAATGAATAACGTCGGGTGGCCAACCAAATTTTTTAACCGTTTCTAAAACACCTTTGCAAAAAAAGCTCATTCTTTCGGGGTTATCCTCAAAAAAGTTATCTTCTTCATCAACAAAAACAGATTTTCTTTTAAAAAAATCTTCGTTATCCAAAAAATACACCTGCAACTTAGTGCCAGGTAATGAAGCTACCTTTAATATCAACGGGTAATCTTCATCATTTACAATTATATTTATACCAGATAAACGAACCACTTCGTGTAAACGATGACGTCTTTCGTTAATTACGCCAAACCGAGGCATTAATATCCTCAACTCCATACCACCTTGTTGTAAATGTTGGGGCAGTTTTCTGGCTATTTCAGAAGCGGTATCTAAAAATAGATAAGGCTTCATTTCTTGTGTAACAATTAACACCTTTGTTTTACTCATAAAAAATATACGTGTTTATGACTTACTTGAACTCGTAAAATTGGGTGCAAAGGTAAGGAAAAATAACGAATTTTTGAGACTTAGCCCAAACATATAACCAGTAAACCTTAGTGTAAAAGGGTAATTAACTTTATTTTTTAACTTGACCTATTGTTTTTGAAGCGAAACAGCCTTGTGCGCACCACCACCTTAACAGCTTAACGTTACTTTTATAGCTTACTATGTTTGGGCCTTTATCACATTAATAAAACCAAAAATGGTACTATGTTCTTGCAAACTTGTTAATCACTTTTTTAACTAACAAAGCAACCTTTATCGAAAAATTATCATATAAGAATATTGATATAGTTTTATATTTGCCCAAAATTACAAAACCAATATTAAAATTAATGAGTGAAGAATTACAAACCTTACAAAAAGAATTGTGGAAAATTTATCAGGTGATAAAAAGCATTAATGCTATTGCCGAAACCAGAGTGTTGACAGATGAAGAAAAAGAAAAATTGAAATTTTTAGTTCAGCAAATGCGCTCCATACAATCTGAAATTAAAGATGAGAAAGAGAAAAATGACGCAACTTCTGAATCATAATATATTACTTCTACTTCTTAAATAGTGATCGGCTAAAACTAAAGCTGCCATTGCTTCTACAATTGGTACGGCACGTGGCAATACGCAAGGGTCGTGTCTGCCTTTGCCTTTTACCGTAACTTTTTCGCCAGCTTTGTTTATACTTTCTTGGTTGCGCATAATAGTAGCAACGGGTTTAAAAGCCACGTTAAAATAAATATCCATTCCGTTGCTAATGCCGCCTTGTATGCCGCCGCTATAATTGGTTTTGGTAATAATTTTACCAGCTACATTTTCAAATGCATCGTTGTGTTGATCGCCTAACATTTCGGTAGCCCCAAAACCGCTACCATATTCAAAACCTTTTACAGCGTTAATGCTTAACATTGCTTTGGCTAAATCGGCTTGCAATTTATCAAAAACTGGTTCGCCTAAACCCACGGGGCAGCCTTTTATTACACCTGTAATACAGCCGCCCACCGTATTGCCGGCTTTTCTAATTTCATCAATATAAGTAATCATTTGTTGGGCTATAGCTTCATCTGGGCAGCGCAAAATATTATCACCAGTTTTGCTTAAATCTAATTCGGTATAATTTTTTTTTGTTTTAAGATGCCCAACTTGGCTTACATAAGCTTGCACCGTAACACCTTTAGTTTGCAACAACTCTTGGGCTATAGCTCCCCCTGCAACTCGAGCCGCAGTTTCGCGAGCCGAAGAACGCCCGCCACCCCGGTAATCTCTAATGCCAAACTTTTGTTGCCAAGTATAGTCGGCATGCGAAGGGCGAAAACTGTCTTTTATGTGGCTATAATCTTTACTTTTTTGATCTTTATTAAAAATTACTAATTGAATTGGCGTGCCAGTTGTTTTACCTTCAAAAACGCCAGATAAAATTTGTACTTCATCGGGTTCTTTACGTTGGGTAGTAATTTTTGATTGGCCCGGCTTTCGGCGTGCTAAGGCTTTGTTGATAATGCTTTCATCAATTTCCAAACCTGCCGGGCAACCGTCTACAATTGCGCCAATTGCTTTACCATGCGATTCGCCATACGTATGAATTTTAAAGATTTGACCAAAAGTGCTACCTGGCATTTGTTTTTATTTTTTTTGCAAAGGTAGGTATTATGATATGTTTTTATTTTAACTGGTTTTAGACTAATGTTTTTCTGAGCTGCTTCGTCTTTGTAGTTAACTTTACATAAAAATATCAAATAATCACAACAAAAATAAAAATAAAGAAGTAGTCGAAAAACTACCACCACTCGTAATGAATACAGCCACCGAAAAGCGGTTTAAGAAAAAAATCAAATCACTTTAAAAACATTTCAATATATGGAAAGTAGTTATGAAAAGTAAAGGTTTTTTATTGGTTGCACTATTTTCGCTGAATTCAATTAATAAAGTTCACTTTTTTTGTTTTAAATATTTCGATCGGTTTTTAAAATTTAGTTTTTCTTAGGTTTAAAATTTAGCATTTTTTGCCATTTTAATATTTGATTTTCTGTAATTGTGTTTAAGTCTTTTTTTTCTAATGCAATTCTCAAAGCCACCTATTCCAGTATCGCAGCAAATCCAAAAATTACAATCTCGTGGTTTAGTAATTAATGATATTGATTTTGCTACCGATACCTTAAAAAATATAAGCTCAAAAATTCGTATCTTTGAATAAAAAGCATTGTGCTATGATAGCCATTAATGAAATAAGGGAAAAAGTAAATCAAACCAGATTAAGCACTTTGGAGGTTTATACTTTAACATCGCAAGCATTAACTACCGGAGATGAATCACTTAAATAGAATTACAATTAGTCCTGACGTGATGCACGGTAAACCCGTTATCAGAAATATGCGTTTTTCGGTAACGCAAATGTTAGAGTTAATTGCAGGTGGAATGAGCTTTGATGAAATTTTAGAAGATTATCCTTTCATAGAAAAAGAAGACATAGTGGCTTGCTTACAATACGCTGCAAAAATTTCAGAGACTAAACAAGTTGTTCAAATTTCGTGAGGTTTATTATTGATACTCAATTGCCACCTAAGTTGGCAAAATATCTAAAAATAAAAGGCTATGATAGTTTACATACAACTCATTTTGAAAATGGACATTAACTAAAAGACCACGCAATAATTGAAATTGCTAAAAGTGAAAACCGTATTGTAAGTACTAAAGATTCTGATTTTAGTGATTATTACTTTTTGAAAGGCGCACCGCCCAAAGTACTGCTACTCAAATTTGGCAACATATCAAATAAAAATCTAATTAATAATTTTGAATTATATTTTAATGATTTAACAGCTGCACTTACAGAAAACGCTTATGTAATATTTGGAGTTAGCGGTATTTCTGTTGGCTAATCTGCTTTTAAATCACTTCTTTGGGCAACAGCTTCCTCAAACATTTCATCAATGCTTTGCGTAGAAATCCGTTCGGCTTCAATATTATCAAAACCCTGTTGCAAAGCATTTATTAATATTTGCTTCTTTTCGTTTGGTTCTTTTATACCGTCAATAAAAAACATCTTCATATCTACAATAGTTATGTTTGATAATCAAAAGTAGCAATTTATGCTTCGTTTGGCCCTAAAAGCTCATTTTATACCTTATTTGTATCTCAATTATATAATTTATTAATTATCAAGGCGGCTTACTTTTTTTATTTAGATGTTAGTCAATACCTTTAACAAATAAATAAAATAATTTTAAGCCTTATTCTAATGCTTTTATTCCTTAACTCTTGTTTTAGGCAGGTTCCAAACCTGATACGTTTAGCTAATACAGATAAACCACAAAATGAAACAGAGATAAAAATAAATGCATATTTAAATGAAAATAATATACATTACGACTATTCTATATTGGCAAACGACACTTGTTTGGGTTTATTGAGTACTAAAGAATTAGCTATTAATAAATATAAATTACAAAATGGAACTAATGCATCTCCAATTCAATTTAGAGTATATGATAGTGCTAAAAATTTTGTAACAGCATATTCTCAATGTTTTGGTTCTTACAATTTTTTTAAGCCATTGAAAAATTATCCTCCAGATAAAATTGATTTTTTGGTAAAGGATATTGATATTGATTTAAATAATGAGTTTAAAGTTTGGGACATTGATAGTTTATCTCTTAATAAAATGATAAAAGATATTAGTAATTCTGAATTAACGATTATTGTTTACTGGAATATATGGTCGAATTATTTTTCAAAAGTAATGCTAAAAGATATTTCTAAATATAAAGAAAAACACGGCGATAAATTATGTGTGATATTAATAAATTCGGGTAAAGACCCCAACTAAGGCAACTAATCGAAGCGTCCTCGCTTCAATATTTAATACAGAAAGTGTAGCACTTTCAAAACTTGAATATCGAAAAACACCTATACTTGCACAAAAGATAGCGATGTAATTTAAAAAATATAATGAGGGTGTGAAATATTTATATTAAAAAATATTATATTCACATCCTCATTTTAATACTATAAATAGATACGATGAATAAAGTTGGCAGATTTTCAATCATACTTATTTTTTCAGTTATTTATATGTTGCTATGGGGCTATACAACGCTTTCTGCTGCTTCAGCAAATGCACTTTTAGCTGGTATAATGATGTTTGGAGCATTTGCAATAAGTGTGTTAGCAACACAAAATATTGTAAATAGCAAAACTGACATTTGTTTATTTATGTTATGCCCAACTATGTATTTAATAATTTCAATATGCTTTTTTGTTATTGATAAATCGACTCTGTTTGAAATAATTACCTTTCCAATACTTTGGTTATTTGCAATTACTTTTTTTTCACTCTTTCAAAAAAAAATAACCTTTCTAAATAGTTCTTTAATGCTTGTTTTGGCTTGTTTTTATGGTTTTTTTATTTATCCTTTAACTGGTTTAGGTTTAAACAACAAC
>ENA-ORXM01001613-ORXM01001613.1-marine-metagenome-genome-assembly--contig:-NODE-1613-length-30609-cov-6.917234_pt1 | contig 30609 bp, 27 predicted proteins | sample MGYA00237867_ERZ511480 | MGnify/ENA primary metagenome ERZ511480 (study PRJEB26309, sample SAMN06266103) | marine metagenome | isolation source: Algal blade | place: United Kingdom:Sidmouth, United... | reverse complement strand
ATAACAGTAAATTCTACGGTTGCAGATAATGTATTTTATGGCTTGTGGATTGATTGGGATAATGATGGTGCTTATGATGATTTTTATACAGGGAATGTAGCAACAGCAAGTCCAACAACAACAACAGTAGGAGTAACAGTACCTGGTACTTATAATGGAACAGAAACAGTGAATATACGATTAAGAGCAGATGATGATGTTTTTGCTATTGGAGATTTTACAGGAGGGAGAACAAATGGAGAGGTAGAAGATTATCAAGCTATAGTAGTAGATTTACCTGTGGAATTATTATACTTTACAGCAGAACTAAAAGGTAAGAATGTAGGAGTATTGAATTGGGCAACAGAGAATGAGTTGAACAATGCAGGATATGAAATAGAACATGCATTACCTACAGGAGGAATTCCTGTTTTTGAACAAATAGGATATGTTGATGGAGTTGGAACAACAACGATGCAGCAATTCTATAATTACGAGGTTCCACGTTTAGTACCTGGAGTACATTATTTTCGTTTGAAACAAGTTGATTTTGACGGAACATCTACTTATACTGAAATTAGAGCGTTAAGAGTAGAAGGAAGATTAGTACAGCAATTATTCCCGACGATTTTACATGAAGGGAGTAATACGGTTTATATACAAGTAGAAAAAGATGATAATTATACAATAGAAGTTATCACAGGGGTAGGACAAGTCGTTGATTCTTATGTGAATGAACTAGTGTCAAGTGTCTATCATGAGTTGGTGTTAGATGTGAGTCGTTACGTATCAGGAGTTTATTTGATTAGAGTGAGTAATGGTACGAACTCATTTACTGAAAAAATACGAATAGAATAAAATAGAAGTGAGTTATCCTAGAATAGGTTGACAAACCTAAAAAGAGGCTTCGACTAAATTTAGTTGAAGCCTTTTTTATAATAACTTTGAGTATAAGAATATAATTATAATTATAACTGTAAGTTACGTTTGAAGCTTTGAACTATACTCAGCAATACGCCCAGCTTGATCCAAACGATTGACCACCTGCCTCGCCTTATAAAAGTCCAGGTTCTCCTCATTAATAAAATTACTCAAGGGAAGCCCAGTAAAAGAACCCTGCATCATCCCATAAACCAAAATACGAGCGGCATAAGTAGACTCTAGCGCCAACTCAGGCTGATTGACAAAATCTACCCGAAATACCCGAGCCATCTTCTGATAATTTTCCTTCCAAGTCAATTGAACAAAGCCACGTCCAAAATAACCCAAAGACCAATATCTATTTTGCAAGTTGTAGAGCTCGGTTTGGCTAGACGAAGCTCGTCGTTCCTGGATTGGTCGAAAATTACTTTCATGTCGAGCCGTTGCCAAAATGTAAGCCAGCTTATTTTGATCGCCATCGCCATAGCGATGAAAAGCCGCAACAATCTTACGAATAGAATCTTGTTGAGTCTCATTCATATAACCAAAAGCATTTTCACAAGCTTGTATCGCTTTATCTTGAGCCAGTTTCAATCGTATTTTAATTACCAGGAGAATGACTAAAAAGAGCAGCACAGCGCCGCCCATCCATTTTAGGGTAGAGTTGTTTTTCATGCTTGAATTTGTTGATAATGATAAATACCGTAACCAATTAAGGCACCAGCTGCAGTAAGAACGCCAACCGTAATTGCCACTCGAGCCCAATCGCTTTTCATAGGTGGATAATCTCGATTCAAAGAATCAATCAATTGCCTTTCATAAGGATTATTAATCCGCTTGTAATAAGCAATCATTCGCTCTCTGAAGGCATTAAAAATACGAGCTTGCCCAACACGCATAATTTGACGATTGAGCGCCTGAAGGGAAGCCAAACCAAAAACGCCATCTATAGAAAGGTGCTCTCCTAAATCATTTAAAGTGCCTTGCATCTCTTTGACAGCATTGCCACCAGCGGAGCTTTTCATGTCTGCCAAAATATCAGCAAGGGCTTGGCTCTGGATGGAGTCACCTTGGATTTTATCCCAATAGTGGACTTTGTAAATTTGCATGGCTTCCCCAATAGACAAATTTTCCATTTCAGCTTTGGAGACCATTCTGCCACGCCAGGCAATTAAGGTTGGCGCTGCAATGCTTCGATTGGTACCAATTAAAGAGCCTACACCAACTTGATTGCTCGACCAATTGCCCTTGTCGTTATAGAGGTCCTGGTAACCTGCAATAATTCGGCGCCAACGTCTTTTGGTGGGCAGCATCCAGCTGTTAAAACTAGCCATAGGAATAGGTTTTTGAGAGGGTTTAGGAGAAGAAAAAACAGCAACTCAAGCGGTAGGTGCTTGAGTTGCTGGGCTGGATTTGATGTAGAGCCAACGAAGAAAGAGCAGAACCAAAAGGATTAATAGAATTGGCTTTAGAATCGCAAATAGATCCTCTGTGAAAGTGGTTTCTTTTTCCTGCTCACTCGACCACCACCAATAGCCCGTACCACCAGCACCTAATAAAAATGGGATTAATAAAAACATGGGTTTTGGGTGTTTTAGGCTTGGGTTAACTTTGTTTGGAGCTGGGCTAAAGTGATGCTGCTTTGATTGGTGTATTTAAGTAGCATTTGCTCAGTTTTGTCTCCAAAGATGCCGTCGGTTTCTAGTAGTGGAATAAAGGTTGGCGTGTTCTTTTTGTGCTCTTCGTTTAGTAATAGCTGGAGTTGTCGAACTTGTTCTCCTTTGCTTCCTTTTTGTAGTAGGGTGTTTTCAGTAGCTGTTGGACTGCTAGAAGCACTAGAGCCAGTGTTGACAGCTGTAGTGCTTGAGCCAGACAAGAGCGTTCCTTTAAAGATTTTGTGTCGATAGAAATACAAGACCAGGAGCAGCACCAACAAGCCAGCCGCCAAGAGCGGCTTTTGGTATTGAATTAGTTTTTCTTTCATCTTAAATGGGTTTGTCTTTGGTCTCGCCCCCAGCTACCTCCAATTGTTTTTCTTGAGCAGTGGTCGTGCTTGGTTTAGGAGCGTTAGCTGTCAAATCTTTGGCATTGATTTTTTTCTTTTTCTCTGCCGCTAAAGCAGCTGCTTCTTCGGCTTCTTTTTTCTCTCGTTTCTTTTTGAGATAATAGAAGGTTCCAGCGCCTAGAATGACTAGAATTAAAACGGTTGCTAGAATTTTGTATTTGTGCTTTTGGAACATGGTTTTATATTGTTTTTAGAACTAGAGTATTGTTAGGATAAGAATAAACTCAATAGTGAAATAGCTTAAGTAGTGACCGCCTGAAGCTGATTAATACGTTGATAAATCAAGTCAAAATAACTCAAGCTGTTAATGCCTGTTTTAAGATTACAATCCACATTACAGGCTTTCATGTGAATGGTGATATCCACGCCATATTTGACTTTGTAAGCTCTGACAGCCGCCATAAATCGAGCAGGATCTAAATCATAGAGCTCTTTAATGGGATTACAACGCTGCGAAAAATCAAAGTAATAGCGAGTGATCAAACCTTTGTTTAATCGAACTAAAAGCTCGTTTGGATCGTAAGTGACGGTTTGCCCATTCTCGTCTTTAATATTGACGGTAACATCAATTTCTCTTTGCTCAGGCTGGTCTTTTTTAGAACGCTTGCCAATCAAATAGGCAATGACTAAAGCCAAGATCAAACCAGCGCCTAAAAAGAGAGGTTTATTTTCAATAGCAATTTCCTTTTTCATGGATTGTTAGTAGATTAATAAGGCTTTAGAATTAAGTTAAAATAAGATCAATGGTATCATTGGTAGAGCTATCTTGAGGATCATAAGCGCCATTGTGATCATTGCCCGTATCAGGATCAATATAAGTAAAGTGCCATCCATCACCGCCTTTGTCTACAGGAGCGGTCAAGGTTCGAATGGCTTCCCATTCGGTGACTTTATTGAGGTGATCAATTGCATCGACCCAGCGCTCGACAAAGGTGTATAGATTTCCTGCAGGATAAGCAGGGGTTCCATTGTCATTGATTTTAACGAGCCAACGATCATCGACTTGATGCCCATTAAAGTCTTTGAAAAAATCCAATTCGCTTCTTTGTCCCCAATACCACCAAATATTATCCGCACTAATGGTAGAAGAAATAGTGGTTCCTAACAAAAGATTTAATTGAATAGAAGGCAACCACCAAGGCATGGTTTTATCTCGTTTATCACTCAAATTCAAACCTTGCCAACCTCGATCCAACAACCTTTGTAAGTCTTTTCTAAGGGCAGGACCTTGAGTTTCCTGTTTGCCATAAACAGGGAAGGTCAAATAACGTTTGGCAGGATCAGAAGTGACATCGACTCCAGGAACTTTGCTGAACAAGGAATCAATTGCTTTTTGAGTATCCGTATTAAAATTAATGAGCTCCTTACCAATGTCATATTTGGCTCGAATGATGTCCATGACAGCAACCTTGGACTGTAAATGTTCTGCTTTGGCAACAATCAAAGCCCGAGCTCGAGTCCCATTAATATACAAAGGATCGGCTTGTTTGGGAGGTGGTTCATTGCCTGTATTCCCACTGTTAAAACTAGAGTTGTTGTTAGCAAACAGAAAGGCAATCTGTTCTTTGGTCAGACCATGGTTTTGACTGGAGACATTGTTTCTACCTGTGATGACAGGTGTAGGATTGGTGGTATTTTCTACTTTCTCTTTGCTGGGCGCTTCGTCCTCTTTTTTAGGACGAAGCACTCTCCAGATAGCAAAGCCACCAACAGCGAGAATAAGGACTAATCCGAGGATTAATAAAGGAGTTTTATTCGGTTGGTTTTCCATTCTTCAAGAAGATTAATAAAGCGATTAATAAAACCACCCCACCAATCACCCCACCAATTAGCCAAGGAGAGGTTTTTGGTTTTGGATCAGGAGTAGACACATAGGTCGTGCTTGGGGCGTTGGGTTTTCCCATCAAAGAACCAATAAAGCCAGTGATGCTGTCCAAACCATTGGCACCAGCATTGATGATACCAGCAGCATCTTGAGGGTTTTTATCTTTGTCCTTATTCTGAGTATTATTCTGAGTATTAGTATTATTTTGCTGGTCTTTGTTTCGGTCTTCACTGACCGTGCCTTCCCCCTCTAAATGACAAGCAAAAAAGAGGGGAGCATTAGGATCTTCACAAGCCATGATTATACTTTTTTAACAAGGTGAAAAGAAAGGGCTAAAACCAACAAGATCACGCTAATTTGAAAGGCTAAACTAGTGACGCTTTTTGCCATGCAGTACGTACATGGTTTTTTAGGCACTTCTACCACTACTGCAGGAGTTGGAGCAGTGCTTGGTTCAGGTGTCGGTTTGGTGACCAAGCCATCATTAGTAGTAGTCGTGCTTGTATTGGTTGGTGTCGTAGCCGTAGTGGTTACGGTTGTATTTTCCAAAACCTGTTGGGTATTTTTATCAGGTTTAGAAATGTCAGGAGCAACAGTAGAATTGGGAGTAGCGGTTGGAGCAACAGCAATACGAGATTCAGATAGGGTACCTAGACTCATGATTTAGGGTGTTTTTGATAAAAGAATACAAGGATTAGAATAAGGAGAAGAACAAGGACAGAGGAGCTGATAATGAGGAGCTGATCCCGTCGTTTTCGCTCTTCAATTTGTTGGCTAGCTTGAGCGCTTTGGGATTGGGCAAGGGAACCAAAAATGACTTTTAAGTCTTTGTTGGTGATCCCTTGATTACCAATGTTCAATCCACCATCTAGGATGCCAATGTCCCCTGTGGAGATGGATTCAAATACAGAACCTGCCATAGAAAAGGGATTAAAAAAGCCAAGTTATTCTAAGATGCAATACTTTAGAGATAGGTTAGTTCATAACAAAATTGATCTAAGAGCAGATCCAAAGAAAAGTATAGGCGAGGCATCAACAACAACTTGGCTTTATAGGGTTTTAAGGAGGGATTTAGAGTTTAGAGCCTACTTATTAAAGGTAGTATCCAAGGTTAGATTGGCACCAATACCACGGTAAATAGGTACTTCTAAGTAACCAAAACCATCTAATTTGACATTAACATCTCCTAAGACACGAATGGTGGTTTGTTCATCACTCGCCAAAGATTTAGGATACAAGATATTTCTATCGCCCATGCTAGAACCATCGTGTTTGAATTGACGATCCACCATTTTGGCAGTGAAATGCTTGTCATTATCAGCATCAATGTGCATTCCATTAATGGTCAAATGTTTCCCTTGGCGAGCCAATTGAGCAATGATGCCCAAACTGTTTGGTCCAAAAGTTCCACCAATAACTAGCCCGACTAAAAAGTCAGCATTTTCACCAGGGAAAATTTCAACACTGTCGCCATCAATACCAATTTTGACCATTGCCTTTTCAGGATATTTGTAGGTACCATCCTCTTTTTTCTCGTCAGACAATAACAAGGTTAATTCCAATTGTCCTTGTTCGTTGTTGGCTTCATTTTGAACCAAAATAGAGTAATTGGGATCAACAATTCCACCAGCTTTTTGAACATCGGTGATTAATTCCTGTTCAACCGTACCAGCAGGCAACGGACGGTAAGATAATTCACCATCGACATAAGCCCAAGGGCTCGCCATACATAGATCTTTGGTGAAAGGGGCGTAAATACGTTTTACATTAGCCATTTCTAAATTTAGTTTTGAGTTTGGATTTAAGAATAAAATAGAGTTGTTTACTTTTGTTTTTGCACCAAGAATAAGAGCGTTTAAAGAGCGGATAATTGATAACAAAAAGAAAGAGTAAAGAAAGGAACATTAAGAAGGTTCTAAGAGCATCAAGTGTCAGAATGATCTGATTTTGATACTCAATGAGTTCGTACAGACGAACAATTTCATTGGCTTGGTTTTCTAGTCCTAAGAAGTTTAATTTTTGGATCAAACTATCGACGCCATCGGAGCAATAAATACCGAGATTAAAGAGGCTTAAAATACCAGTAAAAATAGGTTTTAGGAGCTCTTTCATCTTAGAGTAGTTTTTTGTTGACAATCATTAGGAGCAAAATGACCAAGCCAATGACCCCCACGCCAAGATAGTCGGGTTTGATAATGAGGGTGTGTTTGGATTCATCAGGGATTAGCATATCAAATACAGGAGTTTTAAGGGTTTAGTATTCTGCTTTTTTGTTTATTTTTGTTGCTACAAAGATGCGGTAAAAAATGCTAAAAAAACGAATATGAGAAGCGCTTTAGAGTTTAGAATGGACGTAATTTTAGGGCTTTTAAAACTGCTTTTTTTAGTTAAAATAGGGCTGAATCGACGCTAATAAAAAGGGTTAAAAAGAGGGCTGAAAAAAATATACGCCTGAAATTACGCCTTGCCTTAGTTTTTTATATTATAATTGTTGGCAATCGGTTTATAATACAAATTGAGGTGGTGTGTGTGACCTTTTTAAATTTATAAAATAGAATAAAATGAATCTCTTTGACTACCCTTTAACTTTTGCTTTGATTCTTCTTTTAATTCCTTTTTTGTTTTTACCATGGTTTTTGGCTTATATGGAGGTTAAAAGAGAAGGAGATAAAGAAGGTATCCTTCTCGTTAAAAAAAAAATGAGAAGAGCGCTTTTCTTTGCACTTGTATTGGGATTGTTTATGTGGATAATAGATCCTGAAAAAAAAGGAGACTTTATAAATCTCACGATTTATAATAAGAGCCTAATGTTTCGTTCTGGATATGTGGAGGGGCCAAAAAAAGATGGGGATACTTTTAGCTATGGTTTGAATGTTGGCCCATTTACAAAAATTAAAAAGTACTGGTCTGTAGGCACAAAGTTCTATATAAAACAATCAGGAATCTATGTGGTGGCCTACGAAGTGACGGCTGAAGATAAAGATCAAATTGTTGATATTTCAGCCAGGGCTGGTCAGGCGAGAGCCAAACGACGCAAAGCAGCAAAAGGTAGCAAGTAAAAGTAGATTTAAACTACCCTACTTTGTGCTACTCTTTTTTGTGTTTTAATATCTGCAATGATCTGCTTAATGTCATTTTTATTTAACCCATTGTAGATTCCTCGGAGGTATTTGTTTTTATCAACAAGCACGAAGTTTTCTGTAAATAAAGACAAATTAAAAATGAAATAACTTACTTATCGCACGATGAAAGTTAGATACTAGTGAAAAATTAAGTAATCAGAAAAAAACCTGAATTGCGGAAGAATGGCTCCCCCACTAAATTCAAGTTTAATTAAAAGCAAACGTTTTCTCTAAATTGAAAACAAGTATTTATTGCATGCGGTGTTTTCTGAGTGCTATACAGTGGTCATACCATTTCTGATTTAAAATATCACTAATATTAAGACAAAAGTCATCAAACTCTGGGTTAAAAGTACTTGCAAGAGCTAAGACTATTGCTGCGTTTTTAGCTTTGATTTTGAAAAATTCTATTCTAAATTTAAAGTGACATCTTAAAACAGAAATGGTATTAGTTGCTGGCTTTAATAAATCTAGTTTTAGTTGGGCTAAAATGTTTATTGCATATAGAGATATAATAATACCCTGAGAGAAAGTTACTTGTGTTTATTTGTTGGGTCTCATTTATTTCATTAATTTTTAGTATTAGTAATCCTTGAGCGTTATATATTAGAATTGAGTATTTATTTAAATCGCCCTTTACTTCTGGAATCTCAATCACCAAAAAGTCAGAACAAGGGTTTGGGTATAGAATAGGTGAAATTTCCATGTCTCTTACTAACAATTTATCATCATAATCAAATGTGATCTTAGGATTTGATTGAGTTTCTCTGAGTGCAGGATCAATATTAAATGCCAATATTTCGATTCCTTCAATTACTTGAAGTTCACTAGGATGATTGGGGTGATTATCCACATAAATGGTAAAATAACCAGGACTGGCGTTAATCAAGATTGTAGTTTCATTTCCATCAGCAGCATTCAAATTATAAGATCCTGTTCTTACAAGGATATCATCTTCTATGATTTCATAAACTCTAGGAGCATCCATGTCACTGCCAAGATTCTTAATGGTAAATTCTATGGATCCATTTGTTTCTGCTGCTGTCACTATTAAATCAGAGCCATCGTATGGATTTTGAATTAACGAAATCTTATTAGAAAAAGCATTGGCATTCCCGATAATTCCTAATAGACAAATAAATAGAATTGGCTTTAAAAGCCTAATCATGCTTTTGATTTGATTTTTCATTCCTTAAAGTTTAGTTGATATTAACATAAATAACAGGTCAAATCAAAAACAAATATTATAATTTGTATTAACTTTACCCACTACATCAACTTGATTTTCAGCTTTTTAAATTAAAATATGTAGGAAATATTGGTTTCCTTTCATATGTGTTTAATTATCAAATACCATACATAAGTGACATATGAAGAAGAGTGTTTTATATTATTTTTTGAGTACTTCAAATAAAAGATTGCTCAATCGTTTTGAGAAATTTATACAATCTCGTTATTTCAATTCAAATGTCAACTGTGAAAAACTGTTCAGCATTTTCCAAAGAGAATTCAATTTAGGCTCTAAAGGAGTCCTTAAGAGTGAAAGCATTTATGCGGAGTTGTTCCCAAATGAAAATTACAACAACCAAAAAATCAGGTTACTTTATAGTGAAACCTATCGCTTGTTTAAATCCTTCTTGACTTTAGAGGAGCATCCTTATTATAAAACTGACAATCTAGATCTTGCAAAGTATTACCAAGAGATCGGAAAAGAAGATCTTTATGAACGAACAATGGACAAAATCGAAAGTAATTTGGACAAGCAAGAATACAGGAATGGCAAATATTTTCTTTCTAAGTATAACCTTGCAAAAGAAAAGTATTATTATCAGACAAGTACCAAGAGGCTAAAAGTAGTTCCTTACGACAAGGTGATTTCTACATTTGATGTTTACTACTATATTGAAAAATTAAGGCAAGGTTGTATATTAAAAGCGCATAAAAACACTGCACTAAATTCAAGTACCGAGCCTGACTTATTTTACGTTGTTCAACGCTGTGAATCCAATCCGCAACTAATAAAAACATACCCTACCCTAGCTATTTATTTTTATTGTTTCAAAGCCTTATCTGATACAAAGGGGGATCACAAATTCAACATTTTTCAAAAAATGCTCTTAGAAAATATCAACCTATTTTCTAAAGAAGAATCTAAAGAATTGTTGATCATGGGAATTAATTTTTGTGCAAAAAAAATAAACAATCTCGAACGAATATATCTTGAAAAGGTATTTAGTATTTATGAAATCGGAATTGACAAAAACATTCTAGTACATAAAAAAATCATATCCCCATTTACTTTTAAAAATGCGCTATCAGTTGCAATAGAAATTGGGAACAAAGAATGGGCAGAAAGATTTATAGTCAAATATGGAGATTACTTACCGGCTAAACAAAAAGAATCTGTTCTAAAATATTGCATCGCTAAGTTATTAATTAGTAAAGGCAATAAAGACCCAGCAAAAACAATTTTAGCACAGTTTTATTCAGAGGATATACTGTCTTACTTATCTGGAAAAATGTTATTGATCCAATTATATTTCGAGGACAAGGAGTTCGATTTACTTGGTTCCCTGCTTGATAATATGAATGTATACATTAATAGAAAGAAAAAAATGTCTTATCACAAAATACATTATAAAGAAGTTATTAAGTTCACCAGAAAGCTTATAAACTTACCACCATTCGATCAAGCAGCTAGGAAATCTCTCAGAGAAGAGATTGAAAATTCGGAAGTTAAGTTGATGAAAAAGGAGTGGTTTTTGGAGCAAGTAGGTGGAGGGAGAGGAAACAGATAAATACTAAAAATTTTATTATTACCAGCATTAATAACAATTAATGAAACCTTTATAATGAATTCTAGCCATTCGTCAACAGACAATAGAAGCTGGATGCATCTTTAGGGAGTAGCTATTAATATTTACATAAATTATACCTCACTAAATTCTTATCACATGAAAATTCTAATTGCCATTGCTTATACTTTCACAAATTCAAATAAAACTGGGAGATAATATAGACCTAGTGCTTACTACCCAATACTTAACAAACTTACTTGATCACCTGGAAGAAAGATCGGCATATTACACACGATGTTTTGATGCCATAAACAAAGGGGTAGATATGGTTGAAACTCAGATGGATAAGGTAGGAAACATAAAAAATGCCGGTTAGGCGGGTGAACTGCAATCTGCATTTGCCACAAATCCACTTGAATCAGCTGAAGCAAAAGGAGCTTTTATAGACAAGGAAAAATTAGAAATTTAAAAATGAAATCCAAATCTTAAGCTAAAACGGTTTTCTTCTTCAGAGAAAAACATTCCGCTGGATATTACAAAATATTCAAATGGACTAAACCATAAGTGGGCACCATAACCTTTGTGCCATTTGTCTGAATTATCATCTTCGATCCAGACTCTACCATAATCGAACCCGAGCGTAATACCACATGAGGTAGGTACTTTTGCTATTTTGGTTTTCAGTAAACGAATTCTAAAATCATTATTATGATAAAAAGAGCTACGTCCTGTAAATCTTTCATTGGCAAAGCCTCTAAGATTATTGTTGCCACCTAATCTTGCTGCATTGTAAAAATTAAAATCTCCAAATAAACTAACAAATCCGATTTGACTTGCAAAAACGGCTCTATTTGAACTTCCTAATTTTTGATAAAGAGTCAAATTTCCACTTAATTGAACAAATTGGTTGATGTCATTTCCAAGTTTATTTCTCCAATTTGCTGCAGCCTGAAGTTTTAGTCCACGTCTAGGAAAAGTGGGTCTATCAACCGAATTGTAATCAAAACTTACCTTTAACCCTGCAAAATTTTGATCCGTGAAAACAACCGGATCTAATATATCCGTATTTTCTGATAAGAAGACGTCATCTTGATTTCTAATTTTTATCCGCTCAAAGCTAGGTACAATGTCAAAAAATGAATTTTGACTAACATCTAAATATTTTCTAAGTCCTATTCCAAGATTTAATCCTTCTTGTTGTACGCGATAGTACTCAGAACCATCAAAAAGATTTTCTGTTTCATTTCCTAATCCATAGAAATTATAAACTAATTTAGGTTGAAAAAATTTAGCATCTAGGACCATCGCAGCTGAACCAAATACATCAGAGTACACGCCAAAATAACTAAATTCACTGCCACCATTTCCGAAAGCATATGAAGCAGAAAGTCGATGATCTTGGACTTTTTTATAACTATAATTTCTCGCGAAATAAGTTGTAATAAATCGAAATCCTTGATCTTGGTCATAGTCAAATGATGGTACAAGAAATCCATAATTATGATGATATCCTTTAAATTTGTAATGATTGAATTTATATTGGTTGCTTATTTTTTTTGCAGTCTCCCCTGATTTTGATAATATGGTCTTTTCATTTTTATCATCATAAAAAATCGTCTTTTTAGTAAAACCTTTTACGCTACTGTAGTCTTCAAAACTGTCTACTCCATTACCCCCTACCATTCTTATTTTTATTCCCTTGTCAACATCTCCAATAACTCTAAATTCATCATCGCCATCCAAACCATAGCAGATTACTGAGCTAGTTTCGAGGTTCAAAATGACTCGTTCGTAGATCAAGTCTTTCTCTTTCTTACCCTTTCTATATTCATAGATCAAGATTTTAGATCGCTCATTATCTACACGTTCTACTTCCACCAGATTATCTTTTTGGGTAGCTGGAATATGAATCTCTTTGGTTAGCAGCTTATAATATACTTTGGCAATTCGGAGCAAATCATCTCTTCGTGTTTTTAAATTTTCCGCTATATCCTTATTTAAACCCTTAGATTTTAATTCGTTGGGAAACAAGTTCATTGCTTCGTGGATCACCTCATCTGTTAAGGTATTTTGAATGTGCTTAACTTGTTTTTCCCAATCATCCCAATCTAATGAATTGAGGTAAAGTCTATCAAAATTTGCAGCTTGTTTATTCAACCATTTTATATCAGTATCTTTCAATATTTTCTCAAACCTTTGTAAAGAACGAAATTCAGGAGTAGTTGTCTGAAGTAAAGTGTGTACCAAACCACCATAAATAGGAAAAGCCTGATCTCTATCTCTAGCAATAGGCTTATATAAAACATTGCCTTCCTCATCTTCAAAACTTGCCCATCTCCATTGGTCTTCATGTCTGTCCCAATCCCCTATAATCATATCAAACAATCGAGTACGCAGCGTTAGAGGTTGGTCAACTTTAGCTCGATGATTATCTAAAAGATCTTGACGCATATTAAAATGACTAATGATATTTTTTGAATTACCATAACTGTCTAGAGAACTCCAATCTTCATCAGGTCTTTCTTCAAATAAATAAACTGCATTTCCTAAATCATTATACTCTTTGAGGGCAGGCTGCTTGGGCAGATAAACTAATCGAGGATTACTATGTAGGACTCCAATCGATTTTTGCAAAGGCGTGAGCGTAAATGCAGCAAATGGATTAGCTGCAGTCATTTGCTTCTTTAGAATATTTAATGCAAATGTTTTATTAAGTGGATAGGGAAGAATTTTATCTGGACTTTTCTTTAATGAACGCAGATGATAGAGCTGCCCATCGTTATCTCGCAACCTTATAGATTTAGTTTGAAAGCTTCCACCTCTTCTAAAAGGCGTGAGTCCACCCAAAGCAGTATCTAAATCCATAACCGCCATTTTTATCTTTGTATAATATAGATCGGTGTTTAGTTCACCCCAGGCAAATTCTGAATAATCAAGTATTTTAGTATTCGTTAGAATTTGAGTTGTAATGGAATCCTGCCGTTCTTCATACACAGGAAAAGAGTTTGGCATAAGCTCAGCTACCGTAGGTGATGGATCTATTAATTTCTTTCTAAAAATAACCTCAGGAATATTATTTATATCTGGTTTTATAAATTCAACCTCAACTTCTCCATCCTCATAAATATTGAGCATTGACACTCCTTTTCCACCATAAGAGAATAGGGTACTGTCGGCAAGCGTAGCAGGGGCTTTACTAGTCAAAGAACCACTTACTACATAATGCTGCGTCTTGTCTCGGTGCAACTGAAGGTTGTTCTCATGCGCTGAAACGACTATTAATCCCGGGTAATTTCTATTTAAGTTGTCTATATATTTTGCTAAAACTTGATAGTCAGGATGTAGTATATCTTGGCGCGCTGGAATTTTCTTCCTGAATAAACTTATCAAGGAACCCACAACAGGCAAAGGAATAGGTAGGGTTCCATTATTGATCTTAAATGGAAAAATATGATCTTTTACGCTAGTAAAGCCACCACGGTATCCAGAACTAAAAACAGGATGATGTAAAGCAATTATAATGTTATATTTTCCGTAGTATCTTTTGATTTCGTTTACTATTTCCAATAAAAACTGTTCTCTATCTCTTATTTCGCATGACTCATTATGTTCTGCAGTGGTATTCCAATTTTCAATAAACCATCTCGAATCTAAGGCAATTAATGCTAAATTATCGGAAAGTATTTCTACTTCAGGACCAGGGCATCCATCATCAGGAATAAAATTATCTTTTCCAAAAACACGGGTTTGAATCCATTTCTCAATTTGATTAACGCCCACTTGGTCGTTCTTTTGCCACTCCATATCACCTGGTAAAAAATAAGTTTTTCCCTTAAATTTCTTGATCAGGTCAATGAGTGCTACATTAGATTTTGTATTGAATGATTTTGGATATTTATTTTGACTTATAGATTGGATGTTGTCACCTAGCATTAGCATGGTACTATTCTCTCCAACTTGCTCAAACAGTTGACTCATCATTATAGTCATGGAATCATCAAGACCTTTATTATTGCGAGCTGCATCGCCAGTTAAAATAACCTGGTGAACTATTTCTTTTTCTTTTTTTTCCGAGAAAGAAGGATACTGACCTGCTACCTGTATTTTCATATTTGCACAGCTTCCAATGGTAAGGAAGCAGAACATAAAGAAAAGTACCCTCCTAGAGTCTATAATAATTTCCATAAGATTTTGCAGGTTGTACAGAGGTGTGCGTAAGAAGGCAGCCGGTATAAAATTTCAAAAAAATATATTGTAGTAGTAATTTATGTATCCAACTTAATCCTAAACAATTAATTTTTTTTCTTTGATTCGTTAATAATTTTCTTTGCCTCAGTTTTATCTACAACTTCAACATTGCCATCCATTGGCATTAAGTATTTATCACGAAAAGAAGCAAGCTTTTGTTCATCATATCCATATTCAATTTTCAAGAAATTTTCCATACTTCCATGTTTTTTATCAATCGCATCAAATGCTGATCTTAAATATGACTCTTTTACTTCCACTAAAGGTTGAGTAACTCTTTGTTTAGCTAGGAGTGCAGTTTTTCGTAGGGTTTTATTAATATCTTTATTCCTATAATAGTTAGACATCATAAAATCTCCAAATATAACTTCTCTCTCTACACCAAGCATTCCGAGCACAAAAGCTGTACCTAACCCTGTCCTATCTTTGCCGGCAGAGCAGTGGTAAAGAACTGGAGCTTGTTTCTCATCAGCTACTATGTCCAAAAAAGGTTGGTATTGGTAGGAAAAGGTATCTATGAATTGCACCATCACATCTGACACAAATTTTTCACTATCAAAAGTGTCTTGATTACTAGATTTAATTTGATTTTTCAACTGTGCCTGCATATTTCCTGTTCGGTCGCCGATGGGCACTCTTACACGATTTACCTCATAATTGGTAGGGAAACGAGACTCATCTTTTACAACTTCAATATCATCTCTAAAATCCACAACAGTCTTTATCCCTATTGCGTTAAAATAATTGAGGTCTTTTTCGGAAAGCTTACTTAATTTACCAGAGCGATATATTTTGCCCCATTTAACGACTCTTCCATCTTGAGTAGGTATGCCACCAAGGTCCCGAAAATTAGAAGCATTCTCCATTGGAATTAATCTCTCTGAAGCAATAAATCTTTCCCCTTTATTGTCAGCGAAACCAAAATAGTAACGTTGAGATAAGTCATAGTCCTCTAGAACGACAGAATTTTGAGAAACAGTTGTAATAAGATTATTCCAATCAATGGATTCTACTGATTCCCCTTGATAAACCTTAAATGTATCACTGGTTGAAAACTGAAAACGGTAATCTCCATTATTCATTCTGTCTACATAAACTTTTTCTATAAGTGTTCTATCAGGTATTTCAACTTTTTGAAATCTAAATAAGCAACCATAAAGTAAAAGACTAGTGGCACAAATAAGGATAATTGAAAGTATGATAATTGGCTTCATTTATTTTTATTAAATGTTGTACTAAATAGTTTTTATATTAAAAAGTTGTTATTGCTGCGATTACTCTAAGTTCATTAATTTACTAGAATAGAAATAAGGATTTATTTGTTCTCATCTATACTACATTCAAATGATTAAGTAAAGCCTTTGGGTTTGTGAATGTCGATAAATTTATATCGCTTCTTTTAAGTTCAGCTATAAAATAATCTACAAAATCTCCAATATTTATATTCTCAAGTGTACCACCATCCCGTAAATGAAGTTTATAAAACTCACCAGATGTAGCTGTATAAATTGCTGCAATTGCCGCACCAGATAAATCTAATTTATTGCCATATCCTCCAGCTCCAAGTACTGATTCTACCACTCCTGACACAGCTTTAATAATTGCACTTCCTGCTGCTGACCAAACTGCTACATTTAACCAACTTTCTGAAAAAGGTACATTATAAAGATTGCATAAATCTTTTATCATGAGTGTCTGAGCGGCTGTTGCCGTTATTACATCGACAAAGTCGTATGGAATAAGTGCAGCGCCTCCTGACAAAAGCGTATATTTTCTTATGATTTTTTTAGACCTACTTTCTTTAGTATCATTTCTATTTACAGCCTTTTGTATTGGTTCTACTGGTATATTTTTGGTAAGCATTTGATTTGATTTTTTAATAAATAGTATATTACTATAAAGAATTAGCCTATAATTTGTTCATGACAAATTAATTTACTTTCTACATGAATTTTACCACCTATTTACAAATGTAGTCTATTTTGATTGAAACATTTTTATGGCTTTTATGGGAGAGAAAATAAACCTGTTACACTCGTAACAAGATGAAATGAAAACCATTAGTTTATATAGTAATATATCATTACAAAAGTATACAAAAAAATCCCCGAATTATCTACATGAAAATTTGGGGATTTATCTATGAAACAATCATATAAGATTGCATTTCTTAAAGAGTGAAAATAATGAAAGCTTGTTGATTAGTCAACATCATATTCCTCTTCCTTCAATTCTAAAGAGTTAATAGATCGCTCAACAGCTGTTCTTTGTTTTTGCAATAGTGCCCGAGTTGAAGATGGTACATATGTTTTCTTAAGTAGATCATTATATTCATCCATGCATTTTCTTTCTCCAGTAATACATGCTTCAATGACGTTTTCATCATTATCGTACGACAAAGCAGTTTTAAAGTCTATCCAAGTTCTATGCAATGTTCCCTCTACTGATCCACTATCTTTTGGAGAACCTCCTAAACTAGATACTTCATTGCTAAGCTCACCAATAAAACCTTTGCGCTTAAGCACTTGCTTGTTGAAATATCCTACTAACCGATTATCATCAGCATTTTCTGCAGCTTTTTTAAATCCTTTAACAGAATCATAGTTGCGCTCAAGGATGTCATTTAATTCTTCTATAATTTCATTTCGATTTCCCATGCTTTTAACTTTTAAGTGAAAAAATAATATTTCTAAAAAGACGATAAAAAATTTATTGTCTTTTACTATTTAATTAATTTATAATTAGAACTCCTTGTTCAAACGTTCGACTCTAGAACGAGGTAAAATATTTAAAGTTCAAATTTACTTTAGCTTTTCAGGTAATCTATATTTATACTTTTTACCTTTAAATAATTTCCATCTAAATCGCAATTTGTTTTTCTTCTCCCTAGCTTCGATTAAAATTTTTATTCCCTTACGTTTGGCATTACCGCTACGAAGTTGTTTGCGAGTTAAATGTTTACGGTACAAATTACTTACTGGGACTGTAAATAAAATTCTGGTATTATTATTTGCTCCCAAACTATATATTCCTTCTACTCCAAAATCAAATGAAGTGGAATGAAGTAAAAAATTCTCAATATACATGTCGTTTTCTCTGATGTACATAGAAGTTTCTAAGGTATCTATCAAAATATTATCCATTCCTCTATTTCGAAATAAAAATCCTGAAACTTTTTTAAGTGCACCTAAATTTAATAACTGTCCCCCACTTAATTTTAAATCAATATCAGCACGCATGGTTTCTGGCAGGATAGAATAACTTGAATTTATATTTGTTTTGAACGCAATGCTTGCAGAAGCATTACCATTCAAGTTTTGATATCCTAATTGTGATTGCCCAAAATTATCGAACTGCCTAAAGATTTCTCGAACATCATTATCTACCATTTGTATATTTGCTTCCATTACAGGTTCATGAACTGCTACGTTTGATAGGATACCGTCAATTTGAAAGGCACCCTCAGCAACATCCATCACTAAATTTTTCAACTTTACAGAATCAAGTTTTAATGAAATTTCTCCTTCTAGATTGTCAGCAACGAAATCGTTATAAACTAGTTTATCACAGGTAGTGGTCATTTCTATAGATCCATCGTCAAGTAATTGATCAATGAAACTCTTAGTTCTGGTTAAAACATTACCAGTTGTATCCATAGGTGAATACAAATGGTCTAGCATTAGTTTATCTTCATTTTCAAGTTTAGCAAGCAAGGTGTCTTTACCTAATCCTTGAGGAGAAGTGAATTTTCCAAAATCGAAATAAGGAGAAGCTACTTCCATTTTAATGCTTACCTTTCGATCAGGTAAAATAAAGAAAGGAAAAAAGTCATTTGATTGGCCCATCCCCAAAAAACGATTTTCATTAACTTCAAAATCCAAGCCTTTAATAAAAATAGCTTGCTGGTTAAAACTAAAATTGCTATTAATATTTTCAAAATTAAATTCTCTGTAGTTATAAAATATCTTTCCATTTATAATCTCTGACTCACCATTTACCTTTGCACGGAGAAAATAATTCTCTAAATTAAGTGAATCATATAAAGGGGTCTTGTAATCCAAATCCATATTAAAATATCCATCTCTCATTTCGACAAAATCAGAAGTCAAGAATTTTCCTACTTTATTAAGATTCATTTGGATATTTAAATCAGCATTCAATACTGGTGACTCTGGATTTAGAATTTTAGCTGTTCCTTTTATAGTATTGCTTTTTCCAAAACCCACCAAAAAGTCATCTATTAAAAGTTGATGCTGCTTTAAATTAGATGCATCTGGGCTAAGTCTGGCTTGTAATAAAAAAGGATTTATGGTATAACTATCTGTCAAAATAGAATCCAATGACAAATCAATTTTACCAGTAACTAATTGGTATAAAGTATCCAGCGAACGAAATAAATCAGGAGGAGAAATTGATTCTAAAGATTTTGCAAATTCATCACTACTAAGTGAAGGAGTTGTGTTCTCCTTTTGCCATTTTCGTTTTTCATCCTCAAATGCCTTCCTCTTTTCTTTTCTTACGTCCAAAAAATCTCCTTCTAGTTCTATATCAATATTTGTTTTATCATCCATTCTTTTATGAAATATAGGATGATTGTCTACTTTTCCAGTCAATTTAAAAGGTGACCCCTCATATTGGAATTTTAAATTATCAAATATTATTTGGTCTCTATCAAAATTCAAGTGTCCATTTACTTTTTTCACAGGTAAATCAAAACCATTAACTTCCATCTCGATTTTATCAAAACTTAAGTCACCATAATACTTTACTTCCGCAAGTATATTATTGGATTTAAATATTGAGGCCAATGGGAGATTGGCTGTTAAATTAAAACTTGCATCTCCCTCCGTTATTTCAGTTTCTTTATTAGCAAGAAGATTATAAAGTCTCGAAACTTTTGGAACCTCAAGTTTCAACTCTGAATCTTTATTGAAATTTTCAGACATTTCTAGGGCGAGCCGAAATGGAGAATGCCCCATGAAATTTCCTGATAATGAGTCCGTTCTAATTGCCGAAGTACCTAGAAGCTCTGTACCACTAGGCGAGAATATTTGGAATTGTGTTTTTAAATTATCCACATAAAAGGTATCATACACTAAGCGATCTATTTCTAGATCTATTTTTCCTTCAATATTTTTTTCTACTATTTGAGTTATTCTTTTTAGTTTTTCTATATTCATACTATTAGATTTTTGCTTACCTACCTCTTCATAGGGCAAGTACAAAATATTGTCTAGTACAACATGGTCTAAATGCATGTTAACACCAATTTGTAATACTTCAGCATCATAAAAAATAAATTCTGGCAAATTACCGATCTTCCCCCCAATATTTAATTTAGAACCCATCCATTCTAAGCTTATAACATCAATTAGTGCCTGATTTTCATCAAACGTCAAATGACCATCTAGCCAAAGAGAAGGAGCAATCTGATAATCCGTTTTAAGCGTTATATTATTAAATTGTGCATCTCCTTTGAGCATTATATCTTTCTTATAAGATGTGGGATCTAATAGATCATTTAATAATCCTTGGTAAGTAAACTCGATTTTTGCATCACCATTGATAAAGGTCAAATTATCTTTAGTAGCTAATAAATCATTTAGTCTTGGCAAACTAATGTTCATTGACCCTACAGCATCTACACGTGGATCTGTAAGTTGATAAATTCTTCCTCTCATATCAATAGGTAGTACATCCAAAATTTCACCGCTCAATTGATCGATATTTAAGCAAGTGGTCATCGGATTACCTATTCCATGATTATCGCAATCATTAGAAAAATTACCAGATAAATTGGTGGATGACATTTCTAAATCTTTAAATATCATTCTCGCATCTTCAGTTTGAAAACTGACATCCACAACTTCTTTGATTCCAGATTTTAGATATTTATTAAGAGAAAATTGAGCTGCAATCGGTTGATCTATGCTTAAGCCTTTTAGTACATATTCAATTTTATCTGAAAGCATTGGAATCACCTTATTCATAGTAACTCCCTCATTTGCAATTTTCAATTGTAGATGGTTAGTGTTATCTCTAACATATTTCCCATTCAATAAAAAGATCGTTTCATCAACTTTCAATTCAGAATTTTCTAGGATTATTGCATCTTCCTGAGAATTTAAAGAAATGTTTAAATCGATTTGTCCAAATTTATTTCTTAAAAAACCTCCATCATCTTTATTAAAAACTAATCCCTCAAAAAAAATATTACTTGATAAATTCGCGTACCAGTCTTCTTCGTTCTTTTTCAATGGTTTTATTTGAACGTTAGTCAATTTTGCCCTTTGCCATTTGTGCTCTGATGCATTTTGATGATGAAAATCTAAATAATTTATGTTTATAAGAGGAAGCTTTTTAAAATTGTAATCAAATGTTTTTGAATATTCATTTTCTTCGAGACTTTTCACTTCCCTATTTGAAAATAGACTGTTATTACTCAATGAATCTTTATAAAGAAATAACCAAATACTATCTACAGTCAATGGTTGAGCCATAAAATTTTTCGTTACTAAATCCCAAGGATCGAATTTAGAAGAAGCTTGATTAATCTTTATAGCAGGTTGCTGTGGAAAATCTATGTTAGACAAACTTAGATCTTCTATTTGAAAACTGATTGTCGGAAAAGGTTTTGCAAATTCTAATTGATAACCATCAATATCTAAATTTACATTATACTTTTCTATTGCAATGGTTTTTATTTTTTGTCTAATAAATTTGTGATTTGATTTGAATAGATTCCAACTCACAACCAATAGGCCAATAAAAATAAGAAATGAGATAGCTAAAAATTTTGCTATCGTTTTATAAAATCCTTGAAGTTTTTGATTGTCTTGAGTCATTAATCTTTAAAAAACACACTGAATGCACGCTTAAGATATTTTGTATGATAAAATATAGATTATATTGCATTTAAAGAAACGGATAATGTGATTGGATGTTCAAAATTCTTAAATAACAGCATGGGGTATCTTATTCTATTATTATCATTTGCACAATAAATTAAAAGCAAAATACTCAAGCATCTCCTCAACTTCATGGAAGTCTTCTCCTTTTACTTTGACATCTGTTAGCCTTGGAAGATGTTGGGCAAAATAGATGTGGTTGTTTGCCATTTCAAAAAGATTGCTGGCAAGGGTGTGAGGATATGGGAACTTTGGATGGATCTCAAGGATGACATCCGCTACCTTACTACAAAGGTTTTTATAATTGATAAAAAAGCCGATCGTGTTTTCTTTATCCACCTCTTTGGTATGATAAGCTTTTGTTCCTTCGGCGATGATCAATCTATGCAAGACCGATTCATTAACATAGTCTATCGATGGGTTTTCTTTAGATGCGTAAACCAAATTTTTGATTATGATCTTCAATCGTCGCTTTGGATCATCAATGTTCATAACACTTATATCTATAAGGTAGTTGACCCATTCCCAATACCAACTAACTAAATAGATCAACAAGAAATGCTTGTTTTCAAAATATCTATAAACGGAGGCTTCCGTAGACTTCATGGATGCTGCCAACTTTTTGAAGTTGAAGCTTTCAAAACCGATCCTATCCATTAGAATGATGCTTTCTTTTATTATGCTTTTTCCTAATGTAGTCTCCTGCGGATCCCTGAGATATAACATATCATTTAGGGATATTTTGATACCGATAGCCATAAATTATTGATACTTTTGGCTAAAAGTAATCAATTTATTGCTAGAATGTAACTATTAACAAAAATAGTAACATTATTATAATAATAGTATTGCTATTATCAATTATAGTTACTATATTTGATTTGTAAATCCTAAAATAGGAGTAGCGCTTTCAAACTTTTAAAAATTTATCGACATACAAAAAACACTTAAGTGGCGCCCACTTAAGCTTTCATAATTATGTTCCTACAAAAATAATCAGAATATGAATCCAGAAAAGAACGGTTTTTTAGCTAATCTAAAATATGACCTTCCAGCCTCATTAATAGTCTTTCTTGTGGCAGTTCCGTTATGTTTGGGTATTGCCTTAGCCTCAGGAGCTCCTTTATTTTCAGGTATTATTGCAGGAATAGTTGGAGGTATAATAGCTGGTATTTTGAGTGGCTCTCAATTAGGAGTTAGTGGACCTGCAGCAGGTCTGGCAGTAATAGTATTGACTGCAATACAAGAATTAGGTGCTTTCGAAATATTCTTAATGGCAGTTGTCATCGGTGGAGTATTCCAATTAGTACTTGGATATATGAAAGCAGGGATCATAGGATACTATTTTCCTTCTTCGGTTATAAAGGGAATGCTTTCGGGTATAGGAATAATAATATTCCTAAAGCAAATTCCACATGCCGTTGGATATGACAAAGATTACGAAGGTAGTTTGGCATTCAACAACCCAGATGGACACAATACTTTTTCAGAATTATACTATATGTTTGATGCAATTAGTATTGGTGCGGTTATCATAACCACCCTTTCATTAGCAATCTTGATCCTTTGGGAGCGACCATTTATGAAAAAGATAAAAGCTTTCCAATTGATACAAGGTCCATTGGTGGTTGTAGCATTGGGTATCATTTTAAATCTCGTTTTTGCCAACATATCAAACTTGTCTCTAAATGCGGAGCAGGTGGTAAGCATTCCTGTTGCTGATAGTATTAGTGGATTTTTAAACCTCTTCACTTTACCAGACTTTAGTAGCATTGGCAATTCTGCTGTTTGGGTCACTGGTATAACTATCGCAATAGTCGCTAGTTTAGAAACACTTTTATGCCTAGAGGCTACCGATAAGCTAGATCCATTTAAACGTGTATCTCCAGCAAATCGAGAATTGAAAGCACAAGGTGTCGCAAACATTGTATCAGGATTAATTGGTGGTCTTCCGATCACTCAAGTAATCGTAAGATCTTCTACTAATATTCAATCTGGTGGAAGAACAAAGATGGCAGCAATAGCGCATGGATTTATCTTATTGCTATCAGCAATGGCTATCCCATTTGTCTTAAATCTCATTCCTTTAGCTAGTTTAGCTGCCATTTTATTTTTAGTAGGTTACAAGTTAGCAAAGCCTGTTTTATTCAAGCAAATGTACAACCTTGGACAAACTCATTTTATTCCTTTCATGGTTACGATCATTGGTATTGTTCTTACCGATCTACTCTTGGGGATAGGAATGGGTCTTGCAGTTGCTATTTTTTATGTCTTGTATAATAATTACAAAAAACCCTTTTTATTTCAAAAAGATCAACATCTTAAGGATGGTGTTATTAGGTTGGCTTTAGCCGAAGATGTTACATTCATAAACAAGGCAAGTATCCAAAGAACATTAAGTCAAATCCCTGATGGCTCTAAAGTTATTATAGATGGATCAAAGTCCATCAACATCGATTTTGATGTTATTGAGATCATAGACGAATTTGAAGTGAATGCAAAACACAGAGATATTGACCTTACTATCATTGAGCGTGAGCGCAAGGGAATTAAAAATCAAAGTACAGAAGTAGAACATGCCATTATCAATAATTTATTGCCAATTGATGGAAAGGGTGTTTCTATATAAACTATTTTTTAATTGAAAAAATCATCGTAATGATAGCATTAAATCAAAACACACAAACAGCGGAAACACAAGCTTCCATCAGTCCATCATTGGCAGTAGAATTATTGATGGAAGGAAATAATAGATTTACCAATAACAAACCATTAAATAGAGATTTGCACGCGCAAATTTCAGATACGGCTACAGGCCAATATCCTTTTGCTTCTGTACTCAGTTGCATTGACTCAAGAATTCCAACAGAAATTATTTTTGATCAAGGCATTGGGGATATTTTTAATGCAAGAGTGGCGGGAAATTTTATTAATGAAGACATACTAGGCAGTTTAGAATTTGCTTGCAAATTGGCTGGTTCGAAAGTTATCATGATCATGGGACACACTTCTTGTGGTGCTGTAAAAGGTGCTTGTGACCATGCAAAACTTGGCAACCTAACTCAAATGCTTGACAAGATAATGCCTGCCGTTGATGCTATTGAAACAGCTGAAGGCGAAGACAGAAATTCTTCCAACATTGATTTTGTAAATAAGGTGGCGGTAGAGAATGTCGTGAGAAGCATCCAAAACATAAAATCTAACAGTCCAGTACTTAACGAGATGGCTGAAAAAGGAGAAATAGAGATCGTTGGAGCAATGTATGATGTAAAATCTGGTAAGGTTTCCTTGATCTGACCCTTATCGTAAATACTCTAATAAAAAGAGGCTAAAGTTTGTTTATTCAAACTTTAGCCTTTTTTATTGTATTAAACCTTCTATCGTTTTAAATTTTTATCACATTAAATTTAATCAATATACTATCGTGTAGATCGTATTAAAATTAGAACCCCACAATTCAGCTTTCAGCACTTGCTTTCTTTCTTCGGACATTAATTACTACCGTTGGGACATTACCTCATACTTAAAACCAGTCACTGATCTATATTTGAATTATTAATTAATCAAAAAAACATTATAGATGAAGATGACAATTTTTAAAACAAGTTTGATCTTTTTATTTCTAACGAGTACACTTGCTCTGATGGTTTCGTGTGATAAAGAAGATACTAATGAAGAATTTGCAGAAATTCAATTCAAAAAGAATAAAGTAGACATTTGCCACAATGGAAAAATTATTAATGTTAGTGTAAATGCAGTTCCAGCACATCAAAATCACGGCGATGCTGTTGATATGGATGGCGATGGATATTTTGACAAGGCTTCTGAGTGCGGTACGGGTGAAGCAGATTGTAATGACAATGATCCTGCGGTTAATCCAGGTGCTGAGGAAGTAGCTGATGGCATAGACAACAACTGTGATGGCAACATAGATGAAGGTGTATGCTCTGTTGGTTACGAAGTGTCAGACTTTAATGGAGTACCATATTTATTAGTAGGAGATTTCGAACCAGGTGTTTATACTTGGCAAGGTGCAATAGATCAGTGCGCTGCTAAGGCAGCAGCGGAAGGTTGTGGTTGGTATTTGCCTAATAACGATGATGCTAATAATATATGTGATCAATATGGTAATCAAGGTAATCAAGTTTGGAATTCAGACGATTTTGGTGACCCTTTGATCGGCAGAACTAGTGACAGTGATTGTGATAAAAAGCCGCTCCCAAAGACTTTTGAAACCCCTTGTCGTTGTGTCAGACCTCTAGATTAATATCACATAACTACGAGCAGACTTAACGAGAAAAGATATTACTTTTACTTTTAAGCAGTAGTTGAAATTTTGACAAAAGAGGCTAAAGTTTGATCATTCAAACTTTAGCCTCTTTTTTTATTCCATAATACCTGAATATTATATTAATTAATCTATGTGGACGAATAGATTTATGTTTACTAAACTTCAAGAGTAAACGTAATCTTAAGACAGCTTTATGAGACAGCCTTTCTTTTTAATTCACTATAGTTTTTCCGGTGAAGATTTTTTCATTTTCCTAAAATCATACTGCACAAATAAAGCCAGCGGTGGTGCAAAATTAGAAGTAAGGTTGACAACATTTTGATCATCCGCAATACCTATTGCCAGCCAAATATTATAAGCTGTTTCAGTAGTCAAAGTAATTCTATCATTTATTCTAAATTGCAATCCCAATAATGGAGCCGCACCAAATCTTAAGCTGGTCCTATTATTATCTCCATTATTAAACAGAGCATCAACACCGGTTTTAAAATCCCAACCATAGAAAGCCCGCCATTGATCTCCCTTTCCAAAATCCTTGAATCGTTCCTTACCAATTCTAAAATCAATAGAACTCAATGATCTAGAGCCATTAAATTGCAAATCTAAATTTGCCCCAAATCCCATTCTCGTATTACTTGTTTTTCCTAGTTTTCTAAAGTTCACATAGTATGGAGATAAGTTATCGATGCTGCCGCCAAAATTAAAAAACTGACCCAAAAATTGACTCGCATCAACACCCACTTGTCTATTATAATCTTGAGCTTGAGCGTTTATGGCAATCGTCCACAGTAGGGCTATTCCAATGAATAAGGATTTTTTCATGTTTTTGTTTTATTGTAATTCTTTTGCCTTGGCTACCAATTCCAAAAATTCTCCTCGATAATTATTAGGATCAAAAGTTCTTGCCTCAGACGCCCATTTCAATATATCATCCCAATCTGCATCTCCTTTATATTCACTATCTCTAAGTTGCAATCCATAGGAAGCTACCGCTGCCGCAAATCTTAAATTTTCGCTGGCATTTTCGAAGGAAGAATAATCATCAAACACTTCTAGATCCAATAAATTACTGTTTTGCCCATCAGGTTGCTTATATCTGAAATCAATCGTGATTGAAGGGGTGGTAAAAGATGCTACTGATCTCATCTCCAACTCATACAGTGCAGTCACTGCTTGATTGACTCCTATTTCTCCTGCATCTTTTGTGTCATCTTCAAAGTCCTCATTATTCAACAGACGGTTTTCATATCCTATCAACCTATACTTCAATACATTTGCAGGATTAAACTCAACTTGGATCTTTACATCTTTCGCAACAGCATAAAACTTACCCATCTCATCTACAAATACTTTTCTTGCTTGATCAATGTCATCGATGTATTCATAGGTCCCGTTACCATTATTTGCTAGTTGTTCCATTTTTCCATCTTGATAATTACCTGTTCCAACACCTAGCACAGACAAGAAAACACCTGATTCTCTTTTTTCTTCAATCAGAGCGATTAATTCATCTTGATCGCTTACGCCAACATTAAAGTCTCCATCCGTTCCTAGGATCACTCTATTATTTCCACCTTCAATAAAATTATCCAAGGCTATTTCATATGCCTTGATAATACCTCCCTCGCCATTCGTACTACCTCCTGACTCCAATCTGGAGATCGCGGCCTTGATCTCGTCTCTTCTACTTCCTGGCGTCGACTCCAAAACAACACCTGCATTTCCAGTATAAGTTACAATTGCAATTCTATCATCATCCCTCATGTTGTCTGCAAACAAATTGAATGATTCTATTAATAAAGGCAATTTGTTGCTACTAGACATAGAGCCAGAAACATCAAGGAGCAAAACAAAGTTTGCAGCAGCGAGTGCTTCTCGCTCTACATGCTTACCTTTTAATCCTATGTGTAGAAGTTTATGTTTATTATCCCAAGGGCAATCTGCTATTTCTCCCTCTAGGGAAATTGGAGCGCCATCTTCTGGCTCCGCATATTCATACTGAAAATAATTGATCAACTCTTCCGTCCTAATTGCATCTACCATCGGTAATTGGTCGTTGTCCAAAAAACGTCGAACATTGGCATAAGATCCACCATCAGCGTCTATTGAAAAAGTTGAAGTTGAAGCTTCACTTACCTCTAACCAAGGATTTTCAATGATTTCATTGTAGCCTTCCTCTTCATTAGCTGTTCCTCCGAAAGTGCCATCAGAGTCGGCATTTAAATCATATGCTCCAGCCGTAAGTACACGCCCATCTTCTTCTTGATCCGTATTGCAACTAAATAGCTGACAAATCAGAAATGTGCTAATAAACAGGCAAAATAAGTTTGAGGTAATTTGTTTTACTTTCATGATTAATGGTTTACTTTTTTATATAAAGACAGTTTAAAGGATTCAAATGGTTGGGTATGATCCTTAAATTCAATAAAGAAACCCGATTATGTGAAGATTAGTATCTGAAAGATGCTATGTTAAAAACCAAGGAATTTTAAAGAAAAATCCATAGATTTACATTTCAAAGGAAGCTGTTGCAAAATAGCTATCCAGCGTAGGCAGGATCTTTATCCTGCCTACAACTTTTATAGCTAGGCGACTTTTTCCAATTCTATTTTTTTGTTTAATTTATCCTTAGGTGCCAATCGTTTCTGTACTTTTAGATAATGATCTGGATCATACCTCTCACCGCTTTTAAATAGTGTGTAAATCAATAATAAAAGCTTTCTCTGGATTGCAACATTAGCTTTCATTTTAATGCCTGTTTTTATAACAATCCGTTTGTAATAATTTTTATTATGTTTTTCATGAACTGCAGAACACATGGCTGGCATATACATCATTTGTCGAACATAAGAATTACCTCTTTTAGATATTTTGGGCTTTCCTTTTATTGAAGTTCCACTCTCTCGAAGTACCACATCGTAACCTGCATAGCTAATCACTTGGTTTCTATTTTCAAATAATATAAACCCATTATATTCAGCAATTACACCAACTACCGAAATGAAACCAAGACCTCGGACTTCGCAGATTTCTTCAATTCTTGCATCTAATTCTGGGTCTAATTTTACTATTGCTCTAAGATCAGATTCAATTTCTTTTATTTGTTTAATTATAAATCTAATACGTATTTCATATCGCTTAATAACTTTAGAATTTTTGTGATAAGATGCAGTATGAGCATGTAATTGGTTGGAAACCATTGTTTTCTCTTTTATTAATCGTAATCTTTCACGAACTAATGTTTTGATTCCTTGCATTTGAGAACTGGCAGGTTCCCATACTTTTAGCTCTCTTTCTAAGCCTAATTGCGCTAATGCTCTAGCGTCAATCTCATCAGTTTTAGATTTTAGGTTCAAGCTTTTAAAATAAGCATTGCTAACATTTGCTAGAACTACATGAACAATATAGGAATCAAGATCATTAAAAAAATAAGCAACATTTTCATAATAAACTCCTGTAGCTTCCATGATCACATGGACTGGTAAATCTGCTGTCCTTTTTTTTTCTGACCATTGTTTTAAATTTTTAAAACCAGTTGCATTGTTCTTAAATTTTCGACTTCCTTTTGTCTTTATAGACAAATCTTCTTCCAATATTCGAAAACTGACCTTCAGTTCTTTTGAGTCTACATCAAAAGCAAGACTTTGTTTGATTGGTTTCATTTTGTAGAATTAATATTATTAAATAAATAAAATATTCTCCGCCGACTAACCTCGTAGTTTATACTGGCTAATAGTAATTTGCAACCATTGCCTTAGATGCTATCCTGTCTCTAGAGAAATCCAAAGGTGAAGGCAATCTTTCAGACTGCATACTATAAAGTAACATAGTTGCTTAGGGTGGGACCACTTTCACCATTGGATAACTAATTTATTAATTTTTCTTTTGTTATTTTTCCGGTACTGTAAACATACGAGGGTTCGAACGTTCATCGATTAACATACCATTGACAAGCGCATTAACATATCATTCGCAAGAGGGGGCTTTTTGTACATCTGATAAACCGATAATCTGATAAATTATAATTTAAAATTTAAAATTTTTAGTACTTATTAGTTTATCGGTTAGCTTTCTTCTTCGCTGTATTTATACTACTTGTAAATATCGCAACCAATTCAGAACATTCAATCGGATTAATTGTTGGCCAAAAAGAAGGCCATCTATACATCCGATAAACCCATAATCTGATAAATTATAATTTAGAATTTAGAATTTAGAATTTTTAGTATTTATCGGTTTATCGGTTAACTTTCTTCTTCGCTGTATTTATACTACTTGTAAATATTGAAACCAATTCAGAACATTCGATCGGATTAATTGTTGGCCAAAAAGAAGGCCATCTATACATCCGATAATCTGATAATCTGATAATCTGATAATCTGATAAATTATAATTTAGAATTTAGAATTTAGAATTTTTAGTATTTATCGGTTTATCGGTTAACTTTCTTC
>ENA-ORXM01001612-ORXM01001612.1-marine-metagenome-genome-assembly--contig:-NODE-1612-length-30669-cov-4.885853_pt1 | contig 30669 bp, 20 predicted proteins | sample MGYA00237867_ERZ511480 | MGnify/ENA primary metagenome ERZ511480 (study PRJEB26309, sample SAMN06266103) | marine metagenome | isolation source: Algal blade | place: United Kingdom:Sidmouth, United... | reverse complement strand
GCGGTAAAAGCAGAAGGTGGTAGAGCCTTGAAGTCTTTATCCGACATCTTGAAAGGAAAGCAAGGTCGTTTCCGTCAGAACCTTCTTGGAAAACGTGTGGATTATTCTGGTAGATCAGTAATTGTTGTTGGACCTACTTTAAAATTGCACGAATGTGGTCTTCCAAAAGGGATGGCTTCCGAGCTATTTAAACCTTTTGTTATCAGAAAGTTGATAGAAAGAGGTATTGTAAAGACCGTAAAATCTGCAAAAAAATTAGTTGATAGAAAAGACCCAGTAATCTGGGAAATTCTTGAAAATATATTGAAAGGTCATCCTGTCATGCTCAATAGAGCACCGACACTACACAGACTTTCTATTCAGGCTTTTCAACCGGTTCTTATCGAAGGAAAAGCAATTCAATTGCACCCACTTGTATGTGGTGCCTTCAATGCCGATTTTGATGGGGATCAAATGGCCGTTCACGTGCCATTGAGTCAAGCTGCAATTTTGGAAGCTCAAGTTTTGATGCTTTCATCACACAACATGCTTAACCCACAAAATGGTTCGCCGATCACACTTCCTTCACAGGATATGGTATTGGGGCTTTACTATCTTACAAAAGAAAGAAGCTCTACGCCAGAATTAAAAGTGAAAGGAGAAGGAATGAGATTCTACTCAACGGAAGAAGTTCTTATTGCTTTCAACGAACAAGTATGTGATCTTCATACAAAGATCATTGTTAATGCACAAACCATTCTTGAAGATGGAACGATGGGAATTGGAAGGGTAGAGACTACAGTTGGGAGAGTCATTTTTAACCAAGCAAGACCAGAAGGAATTCCTTTTGTAAATGAATTATTGACCAAGAAAAACTTGAAGAAAGTTATTTCTGGAATTCTCAATGAAACAGATTTCAATACTTGTGCATCATTCTTGGATGAGATTAAGGACATGGGTTTCTATTGGTCTTTCAGAGGTGGTCTTTCATTCAACCTTGGAGATCTTATAACGCCATCCAATAGAGCTTCCACTTTAAAGCAAGCTCAAACAGAAGTTGATGAAGTTTGGGATAACTATGAAATGGGATTGATCACTGGTAATGAGAGATACAATCAAGTAATCGATAAGTGGACTTTTGCCGATAATCAGATCACCTCTGTATTGATGGATGAATTGGCTTCTCATAAACAAGGATTCAATTCGGTTTATATGATGCTTCACTCAGGAGCGCGTGGATCTAAAGCACAGATCAAGCAGCTTTGTGGATTAAGAGGATTAATGGCAAAACCAAGAAAATCTGGTGATACAGGTGGGGCGATCATTGAAAACCCGATCTTATCAAATTTCCTTCAGGGTTTATCCGTACTTGAGTACTTTATCTCTACTCACGGTGCAAGAAAAGGGCTTGCCGATACAGCATTAAAAACTGCCGATGCAGGTTATTTGACAAGAAGACTTGTTGACGTGGCTCAAGATGTTGTTGTTCAAGAAGAGGATTGCAATACATTGAGAGGTATTCCAACTACTGCTTTGATGGAGAACGATAGAGAAATTCAATCTCTCGTAGATAGAATTGTTGGGAGATATTCCTTACATGATATCAATCACCCACTAACAGACGATTTGATTGTTGGTAATGGGGAATATATAACTTTAGAAGTGGCTAAAGCTATCTCTGAGTCAGGCATTGAAGAAGTGGCCATTAGATCTGTACTTACATGCGAAACAAAAAGAGGTGTTTGTAAGAGATGTTATGGTAATAACTTGGCAACTGGAAGAATTGCTGAAATTGGTGATGCTGTTGGAATTATTGCAGCTCAATCAATTGGTGAGCCAGGTACTCAGTTGACACTTCGTACCTTCCACGTCGGGGGTATTGCCTCTGTATCTAAATCAGAATCTGAACTAGCTTCTAAATTTGATGCGAAGGTCGTCTTTGAAGATATTAGAACAGTAGATTACAAAGAATCTGATGGTCAAGTAACTAGAATAGTTCTTTCCAGATCTGGTGAAATTAAATTAGTAGATCCTGATTCGACTAAAGTTTATACTTCAACTCATATCAAGTATGGTTCAAACCTCAATGTAAAGGATGGACAGATGATTAAGAAGGGAGATGTTATTTGTTCATGGGATCCATTCAACGCTTTGATCGTTTCAGAATTTGCTGGAATATTGAAGTTTGAAGATATGGAAGAAGGAGCTACTTTCAGAAAAGAAAAAGATGAGCAAACTGGTTATTCTGAGATCATCATCACAGAAGCTAAGCGTAGAAAAATGATTCCAAAGATAAAGGTGATCTCACCTGATGGAGAGGAATTAAAAACATACAACCTTCCGGTGGGTGCTTACCTTGCCGTTAAAGGAGACGGTGAAGAAATTACTGCTGGTTCTAGAATCGCTAAGATTCCTAGGAAACAAGGATCTATCCAGGATATTACGGGTGGTCTGCCAAGAGTAACAGAATTATTTGAAGCAAGAAATCCTTCTAATCCAGCATTCGTTGCGGAGATCGATGGGGAGGTCAAGTTTGGTAGAATCAAAAGAGGAAACCAAGAGATCATCATCAATGCAAAAGATGGTCAGCAAACTAAATACCTGATTGGGACTTCAAAGCACATTCTTGTACAAGATGGTGATTACGTAAAAGCGGGAACAACACTTTCTGATGGTTCAATCGCACCTAGAGATATATTGAATATTCAAGGGCCATTTGCAGTATCATATCACTTAGTGAACGGTGTTCAAGAAGTATATAGATCTCAAGGTATTGGTATCAATGATAAACACATGGAAGTGATCGTCAGACAAATGATGAGAAGAGTCCAAATTGATGACGCTGGAGATACAACTTTCCTTGAAGGAGAAGCTGTAGAAAAGTATGATTTCTTAGAGCAGAACGATTGGATTTTCGATAAGAAGTTTGTCATGGATCCAGGGGAATCTACAAAATTGAGCAAAGGTCAACTGGTTTCACTTAGACAGGTTAGAGAAGAAAATTCATTCTTGAAGAGAAATGATAAGAAATTAGTAGAATTCAGAGAAGCTGTAGCTGCTACTTCTAGTCCAATACTTCAAGGTATAACAAAATCATCTCTTGGTACAAGTAGTTGGATATCAGCTGCTTCTTTCCAAGAAACTACTAAAGTTCTGAGTACTGCAGCAATAGGTGCCAAGCAAGATTTTCTTAATGGTTTGAAAGAAAATGTCATTGTTGGAAAGAAAATTCCAGCAGGTACCGGTTGGAGAAAGTATGACGACATGTTTGTTTCTACCAGAGAAGTGTATGAAAGAGAACAAGCAAGATTGCATCACTTAGAAGAAGTGGATGAATAATCTTCAAAATTAAAATCGCACAAAAACTACATAAAGGTCAAGCAAATATTTGCTTGGCCTTTTTTATTCATCTTTCTACCGATTCTACCTTATATATGGTAAAAAAATAGAATATTTAGACTCCTTTGCTTCAAATTAATAAGAAATATTACATTTTTTCTTAACTTGGATTTGGACAAAATTGAGCAACTTATTCATATTTATTATGAGTTTCAGACAGATCATTATTCTTCTTGTTTCTTTAATCTATTTTGTACTCTGTTACAGATACTTTAATGCAGACTTCTTCACTCCTTGTTGTGATGGAGCAATAAGTCAAACTACAGAAAATATCATTCCTCCTATAGAAACGGAGGAAGAAATCGGACCTATAGTCTTTAATTTTAATGAAGCAACACCTATCACAAAAATTGACTTTCAAGACTACAAATCTGAGATTCTTGCAGATGGTGAAGACGCTGAGGGACTAGAAATTATTGGTTATTATTTTGATGATGAAGAAAAACCTGAAGGAGATTATGATAATATCGGAATGTTGAGAGCCAGTCGAACCAAAAGTCTGTTTTCACCACCGATAGATGAAGATAAGATTCAGATCAGATCAGAGAAAATTTCAAAAGGAAATATTGATACAACAAAGCCATTTGAATCCGTGGCATTCAACTGGTTAGAAAAGAAAGATTTTGATGAGCCTAAAATTCAACGCACGGCCTCTGGTGACATACACATCTTATTTAATTCAAATAGTGTGAAATTTGAAGAATCAGGTGAGGTAGATGAATATCTAAATTCGATTGCCGAAAGACTTGAGTCAGATGATCAGTTATTTGCTGATATTATCGGGTACACTGATGGAACTGGAGAACCTGGACCGAATAGAAGATTGTCAAGAGCGAGAGCAAAAGTGATCAGAAATATTTTATTGGAAAAGGGAGCTTCAAGAAGTCAATTAAAATATCGAGGAAGGGGAGAATCAGATCCTGTAGCTCCAAACAAAGTAGAGTCTGACAGAAGACTAAACAGAAGAGTTATAATAGTTCTTGATACAAAAGACAAGTAAATTAATTTTAATTAAAAATAAAAAGTATGCAATTTCTAGCATTCGTTTTTCTGCTTAATTGTACGATCTGGCCTTGGTTATTAATACCATTATTGCTTCTATCATGGCTTTTAGGTTGGTTGTTTGGAAGATCTAAACTTGGTAAACTCAGGTCCAGAAATGAGCAGTTGGAAATGGACGTGAGAAAGACCTCGGCAAGAAATACAGAATTAGATAAAGAAGTTTCAGGTCTTAGATTTGATTATGATAAAATTGGTCGTGACAACAAACAAGTAAGAAGTCGTCTCGCAGATACAGAATTGGAACTGGCGAATAGCCAAAATGCCTATAGAAGTTTAGAAGCCCAAAAATCTGATTGGGAGCAAACCAAATTTCTTTCCGATGGTTCTGACAAAGGGTCGGGAATATCTCAAGAGGATTATGACGCACTACAAAATAAGCTTAATAACCTTGAAAATAATCACCAAAACTTAGAAAGAGAGCATTCTAGTTTGAGATCAAGCCTTGAATCTAAGATAATTGATTACGATGAGCTTTATACTAAGTATACTCAGCTTGATCGTGATAATTCTGTCACAAAAGACAAACTGTCAGCTACCGAAAGAGCACTTAAAGCTTGCGAGGATAAAGAAATTGAATCTTCTTTTGAGAAGACTAATTTTAGTTCTTCTGAATTATCAACTGACGATGATAGAAACTCAGGAACGCCTGTTATCATTCCTCTAGAAAAATCTCCGCCTCCAGTCAAAAAAGAAGTGCTTGCTCCTCAAACTGGAATGGGCGCCAACTTTAAAAATACTAACCTACAGATCATAGAAGGTGTAGGACCTAAAATTGAAGGGCTATTAAAAGCTGCAGGTTATAGTACTTGGGCTGAAATTGCAGATGCTGATATTTCTGATCTACAAAAGGTTTTGGATGACGCAGGTCCTAGATACCGTATCCATAATCCTCAAAAATGGTCTGAGCAAGCTGGCTTTGCCGCAAAAGGGGAGTGGGATGAATTGGTGAAATATCAAAAGTGGTTGGATGTTGGTACGGACGGTACAGCAGGTCAGAGCAAAGCAGAAAAACTATATTTCAAATCAATAGGTTTTGCTGCGGCTAAACCAAATGATTTGAAAGTAGTGGAAGGCATCGGACCAAAAATTGAAAGCTTACTAAAAGCAGCCAATATAAATTCTTGGTCAGAATTGGCCAACAGTTCTGTGCAGCAAATTCAAGATGTGCTCACTGCTGCTGGCGACAGATACAGATTAGCTGATCCCAAAACATGGCCTAAACAAGCAGAACTTGCGGCTAATGGAAAATGGACAGAGTTGAAAGATTATCAAGACTTCTTATCGGGAGGCAAAGAATAATAAGTAACATTAACTTAACATTAATACTAAATGAATGAGACCCTTTTGGAATTCCCAAAAAGGGTCTTGTCATTTCAGGCTGCTAACATCTTTTTGAGCTGAGATATTTTAGTGTGGTAGGTTCTCCTTTGCTAATTTTTGCAAATAGAATTTTGCTTGCTTATTTATGTATTTTCCCACTACATCAAATTCTATATTTACAGTATCGCCAATGGCTATACTTTTAAAATTCGTTTGTTCATAAGTGTATGGAATAATAGCTACTGAAAATGTGTTATCCTTAGGATTGATCACCGTCAAGCTTACTCCATTAATTGTAATTGATCCTTTATCTACAAACATCATTTCTTCTGTATCTAAATAAGAAAAAGTAAACAACCAACTCCCATCTTCATTCTTAATACTCAAACAAGTAGAAAGACCATCGACATGTCCTTGGACAAAATGCCCATCAAATCTAGCATTTGCCAACATGGCCCTTTCTAAGTTCACAACATCACCCTGCCTTAAATTTCCAATATTAGATCGCTGACATGTTTCTTTAACTGCAGTTACAGTGTATTTAGAGCCATCTTTTTTAACCACAGTTAAGCAAACACCATTGTGAGAAACGGATTGATCAATTTTTAATTCTTCTGTTATAAGGGAAGATATGGTCAAATGTAAATTTGCCCCCTCTTTTTTAAGATCTTCTACTTTACCCAAAGTCTCAATAATTCCAGTAAACATATTTGTATTTTAAGTGGCATCTAATTTAATTATTCACCATAATAGTAAACCTGACCTAAATGTAAGTCCTTTGCAAATTAAACAGAAAAGTATGAAAACAGTTTATTAACACTTTTAAACTTTAATTACCTCTCCGCAATTCAATAAATCCGCTAAGGACTTCGTCACTCAAAACTATACCATTTACTCTTTTTTCATACACTTTGCAGACATAGAAATAGACCCCTTCATCAAGATCTTCTCCTTTAATGTTTGTTCCATCCCAATTTAACAAAGGGAGTTCGTTGGAGTGAACCAATCCTCCCCATCGATTAAAGATCTGCATGTCTACTCGATCAATAAACCGCTGAGCAATTGGTATGTAAAGATCATTTGCCAAATCTCCATTAGGTGTAAAGACGTTTGGTAATTCATAAAGCGGGCAATTATCGACACAAAAAATATTACTAAATATAGATTCATTTCCTACGGAATCTACCGCTGAGACAGCATAACATCCAGCTACTCCAAATTCTGGGGAATCTATATACTCAGTCACGTCAGCAAAAGAAACAGATCCTATTAGATCTAATTCGGCTCCAGCCAGCTCCGAATAATAAATATTGTAGTATTGAACATCTTCTGTTTCTTCACAAACTTCATTTGGGTTTGTCCAGTTAAGTAAATTCTCAAATAGATCTTCTTCTACGAAAATATTCAAGCTGTCACAAATATTACTGACCATTAATTCCGGAGGACATGGAGGGACATTATCGAAAGGAATAGAACATTTTTCTTGAGAACGATTGATGATCGGATTTATAATGCCTTCTACTCCGTAAGATCCGATGGTTTTTATATAATAGCAATATTCTTCTCCATTGATCAAACCTTTATCCCTATATGTGCTGTCCACGGTTATGTCTATGGAATCGAAATTCATTTCGCCCGGATCTCTTCTATAGATCACATATTCATAATTTTCCCAAGGCACATCAAACGACCATGTCAAAACATTTGCCTCATCAGTAGGAGCTATATCAAGAAAAACAGAAGAGGCATCTGAGGTGAATCCTAAAGGAGTAGATTCGTTATTAATATAAAATGCTATTTGATAAGAATATGGATTTGCTTCAGTATTAAGATTTTCATCTAAGTAAGAAGTTACATTCGCACCAGCGAAAGTAGGACTACTGAACACAGCTCCTGGAATAGGGTTAAAGCCTGTATTTGTAATTCCTGGAGCCCTCCAAACCTCAAAGACATAAGGTCCTGTATTTACAATGGTATCAAGATCTTCCGCATTTGGCTTCGCCCATTGCACGATGATCTCACCAGCTGTTTCATCCGTAGCATTGACATCAACATGGGTTATCAATGGAAGATCTCTGCTCAATTGAAGGCATATTTCTTCAGAAGCTAAACTCTCTATCAAGTTAAATTCATTTCCACCTGGACTAATTCTTGCGAACTCAGCCAAAACCCTGTAACAATAAGTATTTCCTTGATCTAGATCCGTATCGACAAAAATGTATCTTCCATTTTCAAGTTCTTCCGTTTGGAATGTAATCTTAGTATATCCTTTTCCAGCTAAACCAGGCACACAATTATCAATGAGAAATTGATTAGAACCTATCCTTCGCCAGACGGTAAATCCTCTAAAATATTCATTGTCAGCATCTTCACAGGAATACGGGCTTTCCCAACTTAATTTTATTGATGAATCATCCGCTTCCGCTTGCAGGTCTTCCGGAGGCGGACCGACGACTTTGATCCTCACAGTTTTTAAGGTCACAAGACCAGAATTATCAGATGTAAAAAAATCATCTTCGGCCTTAAAGACCACAGTATAAAACTGATCAGAAATATGTTCACATTGTGTCTCCCAGCGAAAAGTTCCTGTAACTACTTGATCTTGATATCCCTCTGGAGCAGTAAAAGTAGCCGGACTTTTACTAATAACAAAAGGGCCACCTAAGGCAGAAATTTTTACTTGTTGCAAAGGCTGATCAGGATCAGTTGCGAACATGTCAAATTCAATAATATCCCCAGCGACAACGCACAATAGATCCTCTGTCTCTATGATAGGCGGCAAGTTGTCGCAAGTTTTAACTAAGATCTGCATGTCTCGGATCATCGTATCCAAAGGAATCCCATTTCTATGTTCAATGATGTACATGGCAATGTTGTATTCTCCTTCCTGCTGAGGGGCATCCCAAATGAATTGACCTGTAGTTTCGCTGAAATTAAAAGTATTATCAGCGCCAAAGTTGACTCTGTCGGGAAAGGAATATAAAGGCACATCTGTACCCAGATCCCTTTTTGGTACGATTAATTTATAGGATAAACTGTCTCCATCAACATCAAAAGCATTCGGATTGTGTATGAATCTTTTTCCGACACAACCTACATCGATAGGAGGTTGCAGTAAGACAGGAGAGTTATTTAAGTTTTGAAATTGAGAGCCAAACAGCGTAACTGTGGTTTGCAAAAAGAATTCTATTTGCTCAGAGTTTGGTGGATTTACGTTAAGTATCTGACCATTTCTATTTGCATCCTGCATCGAGATTGTATAATGCCCTGGACCGGGATAAAAATGTTTCATGATGTACAAATTCTTCTTTGTGTCGTTTGCAAGGATATCACCTTGAGGTGGATTGCCAAGTCCATTTGATCTTAAAACCCAATCACAAGTACCATCTCCCCAACATACTTCTAGGCTATCACGATCCGCCTGGTCACTACTCTCCTTTGTGTAGGTTGTCACCGTAGCGATTATTGTGAAAGGCTCATCTGGAACTTGTATATAAGTAATTTCGCCAGCTCTATTATGGGTAGCAAAAAGATCTTGTGACCCCAAAGTTGAAAACAGGATCAAAATAAAGAAAAACTTGAGTGAAATCGTATAGAATCTATCCATGGTGACATGTATTACAATCAGGAAATAGGTCATTAATTTAACGGTAAAAAAGGGCTAATAGTTTGTTTATCAAAGATCTTAAATGTCTTTGAACCTTTATTTGATTGTAATAGTTAAAAAGTGATACTTTCGACAAGTATTTAGATACTTAATAGCCTTATTCTCGTCTAAAACACACAGGTTTGAAAGACAATCCCTAACTTTGATACTGCATGCGTCCAAAATTAATCAGAAATACCACATTGCAATGGCTCATTATCGGCTCTATAGCTGCTGTTGTGATTCTGAGCATGTTTCCGCCTGATTTTAGTGTGACAAGAAAAGGGGCCAATTATGCGGTCCACACGATGTTTGCCTGTTTGTTTATGGGACTTTTTTTCCTCACAATTAGACAGCCTAGACTAATGTTTACCAGCTTTATCGCTTGTTCTTTATTGTGTCTTTTCTTGAAAAATGCCTCCAATAATACTTTGACACATCCTCAAAAAACGATTGAAGAAGTATTTGATATCTCACAGTTCAATGCTTCTGCTTTTGATGGGAATGTAAATGCTTCCATAAAATCTATTCTTGAAGATAATTCAGATGTAATTTCCATTAACGAAATTAGTCCTGACTGGGGCCGTGAATTGAAAAAAGAACTTAGAAAAGCTTATCCATATCATACGATAGTTTATAGAAATGAAGACTTCCTGGGCTTAGGGATCTTCTCTAAATTGCCCTTTAATGATATTGACACTTTCTACCATGCAGACATACCTAATCTTGCGGTGGAATTTTCTAACGGCATTGATGAAGTTTGTTTAGTGAATAGTTTCGTTTACCCAGAAATTAGTTCAAACGATAACAAAAAAGTAAAAGCCCATTTTAATACGCTCAAAGAATATGTCAAACGAATTGATCTGCCCTTTATCACAGTAGGCGATTATAACCAAGTGCAATGGTCTACACATTTACAGGATTTGAAAAAAAATTGCATGCTACATGATAGCAGACGGTATCAATTTTTTGATAATCCAACAGACCATATTTTCTTCTCTCAACATTTCAACTGTGTTGATTTTCAGATCATCTCCAATAGATTTACAAACCACCTTGGAGTAAAGGGATCTTATCAAATAAATAGAAACTTTGTAAATGCTGATAAGAATTCTAAATAGCTTCAAGTTTGCAATCGCTGGCGTAATTGATCTTTTTAGATTTACACCAAATGCAAAAATTCATCTAGCTTTGACCTTTCTAGCCATTTTTTTTGGCTTCTATTTAAATATAAATCCAATAGAATGGTGTCTTGTTATTTTTGCCATTGGGATGGTAATAGCTGCAGAAGGGTTCAATACTTCAATTGAATATCTGACAAATTTAGTTACCTCTGATTACCATGAATTGGCTAAAAAGACAAAAGATGTTGCTGCAGGTGCAGTATTTCTTACAGCTATTACTGCTGCTATTATCGGCACTATAATATTCCTACCTAAATTCATCTTACTTTTCAACTAGAATACGCTTGTGATTTTAATTTAATATGTCTCATGTGCAAATTGAAAAAAGATATTTTAATTGCTAGCCAATAAACTTGGGACAATATTTGTTTTCTCTTTCCAATAGACGTTATGAGAGAATCTATTAGACATATCATTTTTATACTTGGCTCATTGATATTGACAAGCCAATTATTTTGTCAAGAGCAAATTGGGTTGAGAACAAGTACCTATGCAGGTATGCATGGTGCTCAACTTAATCCTGCAAATTCTGCTCATTATCCTTTGCAATGGGAGGTAGGTTTGTTTTCGTCTTCTGCTTTTTTTGAAAATAACTTTGCTTTTATTACAAATACATCAACAGGTCATCTTATCAAAAACGGAGCAAATCTAGAAGCGGGTTATGATCAAGAAGCGCGTCCGACCTCAAATTTTTTTTATGACTTTGGCGCTGATACAACCTACAATAGATTTGCAAATTTAGAATTAAAAATAAATGGTCCTTCTGTCCTATTTAGACCTGATGAGTCGCAGGCGATCGGGGTATTTTTCAACGCAAGATTTTCTGCTTCTACCAATAAAGTACCTGGCATCTATAATTACTATTACTTCGCAGAAAAGTTTGTTGGAGAACCCGTACCATTAAATCCTGCCAAAATAGCTTCTATGGTGTGGACAGAGTTAGGGCTACATTATAGTAAAAGTTTAGAGACCTACAACGGGAAAATTTCATTTGGCGCTAATGTCAAATATCTACAAGGTTACGAAGCAGCTTTTGCCGATCTTGGGAAGATGACTTACTCCATGTCTGTAAATTCTGATACCATTAATATTGAAGGAATTGATTTTCAGTTTGGCTATACAAACTCAAATATCTCCATGGTAGATGGAGAATCATTCAAAGCAAAAGTAAATGGAAGAGGGGTAGGAATCGATCTTGGTTTTAATTACATCGTCGATGGTTATGAGGATAAGTACTTGTACCGCATCGGTATATCTATATTAGACATTGGTGTGATTAAATTTAATAGAAATACAGAAACTCATCGTTTGGATACTGAAATGGATTTTGAACTTACCGAAAGTTTATACCAGTCCTTTTCTTCGGTAGAAGAGGTCACAACGCAGATCAGCAATGATGCGTTGGGCACAGCAACCGCTTCTTTTGTTGATAATGAATTTAAGGTAGGTTTGCCAGGGGCGTTTGTACTCCAAGGAGATTTCAATATTGTTCATGGCTTGTATGCATCTGGGCTTTGGTTGCAAGGAATACCATTAGCAAAAAGACAAGTCCAAAGAGAAAGCCTTGTCAATATAACCCCTCGGTATGAACACAAATGGGGAGAAATCCACCTTCCAATTTCTATGTATAATTACAAAACAATAAATGTAGGGATGTCAATGCGACTTGGATTCTTAACGGTAGGAACAGATAACTTGGGATCCTTTATTCAAAGCAAAAAGTATACAGGAACGGACTTTTATGTAGGCTTAAAAATTTATTCTTTTGGTTCAGGTCTTAGCATTGGTGGATTAAATTTTGGAGGTAGAGGGAAGAAAGTTAAGTGCTATGATTTTTAAACTTTAGTAAGTGGTCGACAGCCATTGTGTTAATGATCGCCGACCACAAACCACACTATGGAGCCGATCTAATGGTTGTCGTCTGTTGAATCCAGCAAGGTACTTTGTAAGAATCACCAGCTTTCATAGTTCTCTGAAATAGATCTTCCTTACTAGGCATATATTGCGTATACTTTCCAATTAACTTTGATGCTTCTGAAGCAGTCTCAGGATCTTTTCTAGCTTTATTCCATTCATCTATAGCAACCCATGTTATCCTTTGACTATCAAAACCAGTTCCCGATCCACAAAGGGCACCTGAAGACGCATAAAGTTTTCCTATGAGTAAATGAGGCTTCCCCCAACCTGGTTTATGTTCTAGTGCTTTTCTTGCATAGGTTCTTGCCTTGCTATACTTCTTAAATTGAGAGTAATATATCCTTGCCATGGTATAATAGTATTGTGCTTTCTTTTCAGCATCTGAAGAATTGTTGGCTTTCTCCTCATAGCAACTCAAAGCTCCAGAGTAGTCTCCGTTTCTTAATTTGTCAGAACACAACTCAGCAGCAGTAGGTGTTACTGGTGCAGGAAAACATCTTATCATCTCTGGTTTAAGTTTGCTTATAGCTGGGTCAGCGTCTGAACATTTTCCCCACTTAAGTCTTCCATATACAGAAGCGATCGTCTCGCAATCTGTTGGGTTTTCGTTGTACTCAGCCATATATTTTGCCTTGTAGTATTCGCAATCATAAAAGCCTTCAACTCCCTCCATTGATTCTAATCGTGAGGGCGCGTAACCATTGACAATTCCCCATCGCTCTTTCTCGTTAGCAGTCTTTGCGTTCTTTGTTCCATAATCCACGATTTCCAAAATCTTAGTGGCATATTTTCTGGCTTCCTGCATAGAAACTTCACCACTGATATAAAGGTCTACCATTAAGGCTGTAAATGGATTTACAACAAAGTCAGGAGATTTTTTTCCTTCTTTGTCAATAACCTCTTTGAAAAGTTCGTACTTTTCTTTGTTTGATATTTTATCAGGGAAGCTATAGTACAATTTGAACGCTTTTAAGCCTTTGTACATCGATACTTTGTCTTCATAACATTTTGAAGCCTCATCATACAAACTTAGGATCCTATCTGTATACTCCGCTCTTTTTGTGGCATCTGTTTCTGTGGTCAAAAAGTGTTCATAAAACTTGACACCATCGAGGTAATGATAATCTCTGACACCATCTGCAGCAGGAGCCATTTCATAGGCCTTTTGCCAGTAAGGAAATGCATCTGCGTATTGTTTTTGTTTTAGAAAATCTCTATACAACACGTGATTGGTTTTAGCGCCTTCTTCATTATTCGAATCCGAAAATTTCTTACAAGGACTAAGATTTGTATTCACCACTGGTGGGGGAGGAGGTGGTACTTCCTCTTGTGTTTTTGTGACCGGCTGAGCAACTTTTGGCGTACAGGTTTCTAAGAATAGTAACGCCATTAAAGCCAAAAATAGAATGTTGATTCTCATGATGAAAATTTTAGTTGTGTAAGGGGCATGGTTTTGGAGCTTGACAAAGATATAGATTCTACCTTGGACCTTATATATTACTAGAATCTTTCTGCAAATAAAAAAGCCCCGTTTAATATATAAACGAGGCTTTTTTATTTTTTTTACTTAAAGTAAATATATTACTAGGTTAAGTTTTTCTTAAAATCTAAGGCTGATAGAAGTCCCGATACATGGCAAACTGATCGTGTCACCTTCTTTAATGCCTTGCATAAAGGCATTTTCCTTGTCAGGTCTTGTGCCATTATACTTTCTTATCTTTTCATCAGCTTTATCAGCAACTCCTGGATCTAACGATTTTGCTTTTCTGTATTGATCAACAGCAGCAATATATGCGCATTTTGTTTTAAATGCGTCGCCACATTTCCTAGCATTCTGAATGTATATATTTCCGATCAACATGATCGGCTCACCCCAATCCGGTCTTAATTCAGCAGCTTTTTTTGCATTAGAAACTCCTTCTCTCAGATTTCTTTGTTTTAAACCTGATATCTGACCAATCTGATAATAATATAACCCTTGTTTGGAAGGATCAGTTTCTTGAGCAATTGCTTCTTTATATTTAACAATCGCACCAGCATAATCTCCTTCTTCTTTTGCTTTCTTCGCCATCATAGCGGGATTGTTAGCTTCAAACTCTTGCTTTATTTTTGCGTTTTCTGCAGCAGCATATTTACTCCATTTTTTTTCAATCTCTACCAACAAAGGATCGGTTTCAGCACAACCTTGTCTCTTCAGTATCTGTATACACTCTTTGATGTTTTCTGGATCTTCTGGATCATCTCTATATTGAGGTTCTACTCTTTGCTTAAAATAGGCACAATCAAAAATCTGATTTTCGTAAGGTGTTATTATCCCCAAAGCTGCATCCTTTGCTTGCTCATACTGGCCCTTATACTTTTCATTATTTTCTATGTTGTGATCTGCAATTTTGATGATCTCATCGTTAATGGCGCGCATCTCCTTAGGTGTCAATTTATTTTCTGTAAATCTATAAATTGAAATGTATGCGTAAGGAGTCAATAAGCTATATTCAGTATTGTTACCAGCTGTCTTAACGGCATCGTTTAAGACTATTTGTTGATCATCAAAAGGCATTTGAAAAGTATACATATCTAAAGCTTTTCTCCCTTTGTAAAAGGATACTTTTTCTTCTGCAGTCTTTTTCATTTTAATCGATCCCGTTTCAAAGCACTTGATAACTGAATCATACATCGCTAGAACTTTAGCTTTATATGCTGTTTTTTTCGCTTCATCAGTTTCTTTTTCTATGAGATGTTTATAAATTTTTATACCATCAGCATAATGAGTATCTCTATTTCCATCTGCTGCTGGAGCCGCTTCATAAGCAGTCTTCCAAAAAGGCAATGCAGAGTCTAAATCTCCTGATTTCACATGTCCTCTATAAATAGAATGTGCTCCTTCGAGTTCATCTTTATTGGCTAATTCGTTCCAATTCTCACATTGTGCCTGCAAAGGTATTTGAGAAATGAATGTAAATACAACTAATAAAGTAAGAGTGCTTAAATTTTTAAAAACGATCATTTTAATTAAATTTTCTTTTATAAAACCAAAGATTATCATTTAAGGTAAACCCTAAATTTAATTTTATGTATGATTCATCCAGCGAATTTGAAGTACCAAATTTACCAAGTTCCAAACCTAAATTAAAAAAAGCGGTCTGTCCCCTGGGCAATACTATTGGCATCCCTGTTCCTACTGTAATACCAAAAGTGCTCAATTGTTCAGCAAATTCATCCGATCTAGGATCATTTTCATAGAATAATCCCAAACGATAACGAACTTTATTCATGTATTTATTGTATGAGCCAATATCTGGTACCCATTCTCCGCCTACTGCAACTCTCCAAGAATCAAGCAACCGCTCCTGTTTTACATCATTTTCGTAGTCGCTCCATTTAGACGCAGAATAATCGATTCCGATACGGTATTTATCCTCATATTCATACATTACTCCAATTCCAAACCCACCAGGCAGTACCGCATCGTTTTCTAGATCGATAACAGCCCTTAGAGTATCTATGCCTTGGGGCGGATTAAAAGCAGAACTTCTCCTTCTGTATAATTGAGATGTGGTAGTGTTAATATTTGATTTTGAATCTAAGTAAACGCCACCAGTTAAAGATTTTCCAGAATTTACTAATTCTTTCTTGTCATTCAATTTTTTGAACTGGTACTTATATTGTGCTCCAAACGACCACACTACTCCTCTATAACTTATTTCATCGACCAGATCATTGAAATATACATTTTCAGCACCGTCTATAAATACTTCTCTTTCATTGATAACGTTGCCAAACATATACCCAGCATTCACACCAATAGAAAGGTCTTTGTATCTTACTGCATTTGTCCAGATCATTTTATATGTTCCGCCTTTGCCAGTAAAATTGGTCACGATATTATCCGTTTCTGTTTCAGAGTTTATCTCAACATTGTACCCTACATTGGAGAAAGGAACCAATGCAAAATTCATCCTCCAATAAAGTAAAGGCGGTCTATTATCCAACTCTATATTCACTTCATTTTTCATCGGAAAACCCAATGAGAAATACTGGAAGTTTCCTGCAAATGTTTTTACTCTATCACCACCACCACCTGTATCCAAAAGGCCATATCTAAAAAAGCCTGATACGTCAAATACGGTCCGATCTATAAAGCCAACGGAAGCTGGATTTACAATGTTAACCGCAAACTTACTGTTGAATGAAGCCCCAAGACCACCCATCGCAGCAGATATTCCAAAGTTTTGGTCAGCAATATCTCCCAAGCCTATCCTTGAATATGGAGAATTGAATTTTGGTGTATTATTATCACTAGAGAAAACTTGTGCAGATGCAAATGGGGAAATCACTAGTAGGAGCAATACAGATAATATAGTTGTCTTAAAATTAAAGGGCATTATGGTTCAATATTTTATTTAGTCCAACAAGCACCAGATCAGGGTGCGCAAATATCTTTCTTTTCAGTCTTTTTGCAAAGTAATTTGAGTCTCCACCAGTTAAAATGACCTTTAAATGGCTATATTTTTTAGAATATCTTCTAATAAAGCCTTCCATCTCTAATATTGTTGCCATTTGAGCACCAGTGATCATAGATTCTTTAGTATTTCTACCATATAATCCATCGTAATCTGATAGTTCATATAGTGGAAGTTTTGATGTAAATCTATGCATTGCCTCTAATTTCATATTCATTCCTGGACTTATTGTCCCTCCTATGTATGCTCCTTGCTTGTTAATAAAATCATATTTTATACAGGTACCTGCATCTATAACCAAGCAGTTGGTCTCTGGATATAACTCATTTGCGCCTATTACTGCTGCCAGTCTATCATTTCCCAAAGTTTTTGGAGTCTTGTATTTATTCTTTATTGGTATCTTAGTTTTATGCGAAAGAATTATATTTCCTTCACCTTTTAATATATTCTTTTGGAAAGCTTCACTTACTAGAGTTACTGTACTAAGGACTATTCGTTGTATTTGCGGCTTATTTTTTCTTAATTTAATAAGCTCACGATATCCAAACTTATCCCAGACCTGCTTTTTTACTAGTTGGTCCCCAACAAATAAAGCTGTCTTAGTCCTGGTATTACCTTTATCTATTGTGAGGTTCATTACTAAGATGTTTGATAAGCATATATTGGTGTAAGTAGGATTTATTGATCTCCGCTCATTATTTTGCTTTCCGCGAATGTTTTCTCTGATTAATGTTTGAAATGTCGCGTTCCACTCTTTACCATAGGGATGCCATTGGTATTGCAATAATCAACACTCGCCTGATCATTTTTAGAACCTGCAGGTTGTATTACGGCAACGATCCCAGCTTTATGCGCTAGTTCGACACAGTCTGGAAATGGAAAAAATGCATCAGAAGCCATGACCGCTCCATTGAGATCAAATCCAAATTTTTGCGCCTTTTCAATCGCCTGTATGCAAGCATCCACCCTTGAAGTTTGACCACAACCCATTCCTATCATTTGTTTATTCTTGACAAGGGCAATGGTATTTGATTTTAAATGCTTCGCGCAAATATTTGCATAAAGTAGATCTTCCATTTGTTCTGCAGAAGGACTATCATTTGTCATGACTTCTAGTTCTTTTTCAGATTCGATCTTTAGATCTTTGTCTTGAGCGATAACGCCATTCAACAAAGTCTTAAAGTTTCTGGAAGGGAGGTCCCAATTTTTTATGGTCAATAAAATTCTTCTTCCTTTTTTACTCAACAATGCCATCGCATCGTCACTAAATGAAGGAGCTATTAATACTTCATAAAATATTTTATCGATCGCCTCAGCAGTCTTTAGATCTATTTCAACATTGCTGATCAAAATGCCACCAAAAGCAGAGATATTATCACATGCCAATGCTGCTTCCCAAGCTTCAAAAACAGAAGCTCTTGTTGCAAGGCCGCAAGTATTTGTGTGTTTTAAAATCGCAAATGTAGGTGCAGCTTCTTTAAATTCAGCAATGACATTTACAGCCGCATCGATGTCTACCAAGTTGTTAAACGAAACTTCTTTTGTTCCTCGAACATCAAACATACCCGCAAGATCCCCGTAGAAGCTTGCCTCTTGATGTGGATTTTCTCCATACCTCAAAGTCTTGGAAGATGGGACACTACATTTAAAATCTCTTGCTTCAGTTTCAGCAGCAAAATAATTGTAGATCGCAACATCATAATGTGAAGAAACACCAAAAGCATGCGTCGCCAATTTTTTACGATCTGCTAGATCTGTAAATCCACTTTTTTCTTTCAATAATTCTAATACAAATGGATATTCTGATTGCGAAGGAACAACAACTACATCTTTGTAGTTTTTAGCCGCTGCTCTGATTAGTGAAATTCCTCCTATGTCTATTTTTTCAATGATCGCATTTTCATCATTTGTACTTGCAACAGTCTCCTCAAATGGATATAGGTCAACAATCACCAAGTCAATTTCTGGGATATTATATTCTTCTAATTGCGCTAAGTGTCCTTCTTCTCTTCTCGCCAGCAAACCGCCAAATACCTTTGGATGTAGCGTTTTTACCCTTCCATCAAGAATGGATGGATAAGAAGTCAAATTTTCTACTGCTTCAACAGGGATGCCTAATGTTTCTATAAACTTCTGTGTCCCGCCAGTCGAGTAGATGACTACTCCTTCTTGATGCAATTCTTTCACTATATCTTCTAATCCAGTTTTATGAAATACTGATATTAGGGCTGATTTGATTTTTTTTAAGGACATTCTAGCGTAATATATGTTGTGGATGGAATAAAGCGTAAAATTACTCATTAGAAATGGTAAAGCCAAGGTTCGTTCATGGTTAATCGCTCATGGTTCATGGTTCATGGTTCATCGTTACAGTTTAGATGTCTCGATACTCAATCGCCCATTCGAATGTTCGGTCCCTATGAACGAAACGGTGTTTATTTATAAGGAGAAGTACACAACGAATCGCTTTGTCTGCTACAGCCTTGGTACAAGCAGGCGTGCCTAAATACTTGAATTGATTGTTCGTAGTAATATTATTTAGGAACCTATATATTTAATACACCAAAAGGGTATATTGACCAATGAAGTATTGTTAAAAATGTATTGAAATCGTTTATGCGGTTATTTGTTGATTTGTTTATAATAATCTAAGAAAATCTATAAACAAATACACGAATAAAGAAATAACCAATTTGTACTATGAACATTTGAAGCAGTTGATGTCAAAATTGATGTTTGGTGTACTAGCTACATAGTTGCCATTATTTAATATTTACAACGAAGAAAAGCCTGCCCTAAGCGATGAAGGAGTCGAAAGAATAACCATCAACGATGAACCAAATAACAAACGATGAACGAAAGACAATGAACGATAAAGATTACAAAATCTCATACACCGCATAAGTACCATGCTGATAAGGAACGATATTTCCATATACTCGATAGGCATATTGTGGTTTTTTTGGATCATTTGAAACATCGACCACTCGATTGGTAGCAAGTAGTTTTAACTTAGGATTTTGTATGCAAAAATTCAAGAAGTCTCTAAACTTATTTTCAAGGGTACGTTCAGGCGTTTTGTCAATAGTATGTGTCAATAGATCAACAAGAATATATTTGTAGCCATTTGCTTTCAAAACGGTAGCAAGCAGCTCTTTGTTTGGATATTGTTTATTCAATTGATAAAAAATACCTAACTGATTATCTAGCAATACTCTTCTATCATTTTTATCTATAAAATATGGTAGGACGGTTCCAACCCTATAAATTAAGGATTCATCTTCATTATTAATTTGTTGTATAGCTTCCCATCCACCTCCAGGAAAGAAACCTTCAAAAACCTGCTTCTTTGTAGACTTTCCTGTTTGATAATTCAACTCACCAACATCAAACATCATTTGTGCAATTTGAGGACTAGTGAATGTCTTGTAATTTGAAAATCTAAAGACTGTAGATACAAATATAAAAAGGGCTAACATTCCTAAACCAACGATTGCTCCTGACTTGTGCAAAATATCCGCGTCAGTTCTTTTCTTGAACAATCCACTAAATATTAATAAAATAGAAATGGCAATTATTGGATACCCGTACCACACGATACCAGCTGTCAATAAGACCCATAAAAAGGAGAACAAAAAAGTAAAGTTTATTAGAGCTTGTGTATTTGTGGAAAGCTCAGAAATTCTATTTTTTAGCACAAAGAAACCCGAGATGAATAGTAAGATCATTATCGGATAAGTAATGTTATCTTGGTTGGATGTAAAGTTGTTTATAAATTGATTAATGGGCTTTGAAATGTCTGCAATGGCATCGTAAGCATTGGTAATAAACGTCTCCTTTTTTAGGTGGTCTTCTAAGGCATCAAACGCTTCAATTCCTACCGTACCCTTCTTGGTTTGTAAATTTCCATTAGAAATAGAAATTAGAAATATTAGTGAAAAAAGAAGCATGGTAGAAATACCTAAGATTGGTTTTTTTCTGAATCCTATTATAAAGATCAATGGCAGTAATGCCAAAATCAAAAAACTTATATCTACAAAAGCACCACTTACATTTGAGTTTACAGAAGTATCATAAGGGAGGCTCAAATACCTTTGAAGCAAAGGTTCGTAGCCCATGTATCTTTGAATCTCTTCTCTAACTGAAGATTGGCCAATCGGCTCCACTTTATCTTCTGCTGCCATGGATGGCAACAGAAAGAATATTCCTGAGATAACAACCAAAAAGATCGCGAATTGATAAAAGCTTAAATTTGACTTTGAAAATCTTTTATTCATCATTTTTCAAAGTTTTTTGATGATTTATATCAAATGCATTAGAATTGAATATCGGGGAATTTGATTTTCCATTCATAAGATAATTAAAAGATAACTTCTGCCCAGCATCTATGTAGTTTTTACCCAACCAAGGGAGTGTGGTCAATACAAAGAACGCACCATAAATCACTGTTTGCTTGATGCTATCAAATAATCCTTTTCTATTTTTTAAAGAAACAAAACCAATGATGGCAATACCGGCCACCAATAAAAACCACTGCACAATATCTGCCGTTAGATGATATTGCCTCATACCACTCATATCATCTAGTTTTACTAACAATATTCCAAAAATGGCAAGCAAGGAGATGCCTAGAAATGCTAGTGAACCAAGATTTAAGAACCAAATAATTCCAACAATTCCAAAAAAGGAAAATAAGGTCGTCAACTTAATACCGAAGGCAAATCCAGTGAGAAGTCCTGCTAAAACCAAATATGTAAGTGAAGCTTTCTTTATAGGTAGTCCCGCTTCAGTTGTAGTATTGTCAGCAGCTACCTTTCTTTCTTTCTGTTTATGCTTTGACCAAGTGAGAATGATGTTTACAATTATTAAGATCACAAAAAGTAAACCCAAGTCAACTTTTTGTTCTAAGAAAGATTGAAATCCAACAGTTGGGATCAAATAAAAAGTTAGCATTGCTAATAGGCTGTAATTAGCATCCAATTTTAAAGTGTTTCTTGCAATCGGGTACATAGCAAACAAACACAAAACTCCTCCCATGAAAGCCAAGGATAAAGTCGTTTCTATACTATTAAATAAAACCAATCCAAATGACATAAATAAAGACCAGTTGTAAGGTTGAAAACCTTTTACCAAAGCATGATATTCATTTATAAGTTGTGGGAGATTCACATATAGTGATAAAGAATCCCAACCCTTTGGCCATGGCGTTAGGTTTTGAAGTAAATTCATTCCTATCAAATAGGAAAGAAACAAGAAGCAAAATACACCCAAAGGGTTTAATTGCTTAGATACTTTGATCTTGTCCCAGATCATCTTTTTCGAAAATGCTAAGCTTTCTTTCCAATTCAACCCAATAATCAATAGTAAAACAGGGCCTAAGACAAACCAATACAATCCTTTTACCGCACCTATAAAAAAAGCAATCATAACTACCAACATGATCCCTAAGCCGGTCTGAATAATATCCTTTGATTTTTTTTGAAAACTAATTTTGAGAGTCCTACAAAACAAATTACCTGCAGCGTAACAACTCAGAAGTATGCTAAATAAGAAGAACGATACTTTTATAAACATTCCTTGCATATGAAGTATGCCACTCAATGATAGATCAGTTGCTTTTATCAGATTTGCGGCAGCACTATTGGCCGAATAGAACGTAATGCTGATCATGGCAAGGACAAATAGATAGATCGATATTCCTTTAGATAGGCCACTAAATTTTTCAGGAAATTTTGAATAGCCAAAAGTTATCGCACCACAAATAAAAAAATTGAAGCACAATGTTCCATAAAATCTGAAAGCCTTTATATCTATTCCGTAGTTGGGATGTTTTTGAAAGTAGTCTAAAGTTATAAACCCGATCCAACAGATAGAGAATAATATTATAAAGCCTAAATATATTTTTGAAGTAAAACTATTTTTCATGTAATCAGATACATTATTTATTCGATGAGAAACTCCATCGATATCTTCGCCTTTATTTGTTTGTTTGTCTGACGCTATCATTATTACTTGCGCCTCGAAATGAATTTCGAAATCGATTTTAGGATGAATAATATACAGCCGATTAATTGTGGGTGATCTTATGTAGAAGTTGTTGTGGTTCGGCTGTCTTCGCAGCAAAGGTAGAAAATCAATATAATTTATTCAGAAGTTTCTCAGATTTATATTTTTTACAACCAAATAGACCCAATTAAAGGGCTTCCTTTAAAGTTATTAACACTTAGATGTTAATAACTGACAAAATGTGTTGGTAACTCAAAAATCGAACTAAATCTTACAGATAATAAAACGGCAAGAATCAAAAGAAATTCTAATGAAACTTAGATCTAGAAATGGAAAAAGGAACTGTCCTACTTAAAAGGAACAGTTCCCGTTTCAAATAATTGTTTTAAAATGAATCGGGATTGGAATACAGAAAGGTAAAATTGCTCAAGGGATTACATTTGTCCTTTTCGTTGCTCAAAAGTATAAATCTTTTGGGTTTTACGTAAATATATTACTATGAATTTTTAATATTGATCTTTTCGGTAAAAAGATCTTTGATTTTTTGAATCGCTTTGAAAGAAGATAGCTTTCCTTTTGCAATTTGGGTTTCTAGTTTTTCACAATCTTCTTCTAGTGTTAGCTTTTCTAGTATTGAAGCAAATAGATCTTCTTTGATACAGGTTCTAAAATATTTAAGATTTTGATTTATCCTGGTTTGTTCAAAAAGATTTTGTTTTTTCTGATGTTTCTCATAATCTTTAATAGATTTCCAGATGGCATCGATATTCTCATTTTTTAAGGCGGAGCAAGCCAAGACTTTTGCCTGCCAGTCGTTCTTATCTTTAAGGAATAAGTGCAAAGCCGATGCATACGAAGCTTTGGTTTTTTTGGCTAAATCTTTTTTGTCACCATCCATTTTGTTAACAACAAGGATGTCAGCCAATTCGACTACTCCTTTTTTTATGCCTTGTAATTCATCGCCAGCGCCTGGCTGCAATAGCAATAGGAATACGTCTGTCATATCTTTGACCATGACTTCAGATTGACCGATCCCTACTGTTTCAACTAGGATGATGTCAAAGCCAGCAAGCTCACAAAGAAGGATGGACTCCTTGGTTCTTTTTGCTACACCTCCTAATTGTTCACCAGCTGGGGAGGGTCTTATGAATGCTAGATCATTTTTGCTCAACTGCTCCATTCTGGTCTTATCGCCTAATATAGAACCTTTTGTCACCATGCTTGAAGGGTCAACTGCAAGGACCGCAATTTTTAAACCTTTCTTAGTAAGGAACTCGCCAAAGGTTTCAATAAAAGTACTTTTGCCTACACCAGGGGAGCCTGTTATGCCGATTCTAATGGTCCTTTTTGTGGTATGATTGGTTTTTGCAAGGATGCTATTTATGATCTTGCGGTCTTTTGGTAGGCCACTTTCACTGAGTGTTATTGCTTTACTCAAAAAAACTTTATTTCCATTCTTTAGTTTTTTCAACAAATTCGTTGAAGAACTTTTTTGGGGTGCTTTGTTGAGGAATTTTTCCGCTGCTTTGGGGTCTATGAATTTATATTGCTTGTTCTTCAAATTTGATAAAACTTCACTAATGAGGAATATCTGTCAGTAATTTTATAATTCAAGTTTACGACATTCTTTCAAAATAGATCTACAAATGTTATTTCTATTAACAAGTATAAAGATCTGAACCTTTAAAAAGTTAAAAAATCTTAATAAATCTGACTTTAACTTTATCGTAGGATTTTATGTAAACAGCAGCTATTATTTTTAAAACCATAAGACCTACAAAAAATCATTAAGTAAAAGTGGCGGACCAACAAATATAATTATTCTATTAATTGTGTAATTATGGACTCTCTTAACTTGTTGTCCGCCATTCTTTTTGTAAAGATCTAAGAATTATTACCTTTGTGGCATATTTGCCCACAAATCACCTCCGACCTTAACGATATTTTAAGATAGTGAAACGGCAGCATATCCAAAACTGCATCGTTAAAGAGTTGTATATAATCAGTCAATTAATTTTTTTAAATAATAAATAGCTTAAAACCTTAAATCATGAAAAGATTTCAAATATTATTTTTTGGGATATTATCATTGTCATTCTTACTGACCCTTTCTTGCGAAGATGACGGGACTACTGGTGGTGGAACAACTGGTGCTCCATTTGTTGATCTTCTAGTTGAGGCTGGATTTGTCGACTTTGATGCAACAATAGCTCCTGGAGATTCTTTTAGCGTAAAATTAGATGCGATTCCTGATGCTGCTGAATTGAATAGCTTGGAAATATTCGAAGAAAATGTCAGAATGGATGCCTCTAGAATCTCAATCGCAGGTATTTCAATCGTTAACAATCCTCAAGTAATCACTGGAGACGAGAAGCTTGGCTTAACTTGGGAAATAACAATCGTAGGTGAAACTGCACCAGGGACTTACAGATACGATTTCGATGTTACAGATGAAAATTTGGAAGTTGGAAACGTTAGTGTAACCGTCACAGTAGAAGATGAAGCTGCAGGACTTCCTCCTGAGATTGAATTGATCGGTGATGCTACCAGAACTTCTGAGGCGGGTAATTGGGTTTCATTTTCTGTCAACACTATTGCTGGTGGATCCACATTGAAAGAGATCAAAGTGTCTGAAGATGGTTTAACAATGAATGACCTTTCTAGAATAGGTTACACTTCTATTACTAGAAATTTTGAATCAAATCCGCAACCACTTGATGAGGTACACCAAGAAAATGGATTCTTTGATCTATTGATCAAAGCTCAAGGTGGTTCTCATAATTATACTATTGAGTTGATCGCCGAAGATGGACAGATAGCTACGCTTTTGACAACTATCAATGAGACTGTTACTTCTACACCTTTGGAAGATACTTTTGTAGGAACATTGGTTTCTAATGCTAGTGGACCTGAAAATGGTGGTTTGGATCTAGATAATGGTACAGCTGTTGCCTCAGCTTCTGCAATGGCAGAAATCGCAGATAATGGTATCGATGTTTCTCAACCAAATTCTTCAAATTGGATTCAGACGATCTCACCAGTCAACGGTGCTGAATTGAGAACAGTAGACCTTAGTTCAATTGTTGAAATTGGTACTTTTGATGCCATCGATTCAAGAGAACAAATACAAACTGCATTTAATAATGGTACAGTAGTGACGGAAAGTCCAGTTGTATTAGTTGGAGATGTTTTTGTTGTAAATAGTTTTGGTGCCCTATATATCATGGAGGTTACTGATGTAGTTGCAACTTCTACGGATAACTTAGATTACTATGTATTCGATATCAAGAAATAATTGATATTAAATTACTTAATAAAAAAGCCTGGTTGTTTACAATCAGGCTTTTTTATTTTACAAAAACTTGCAATACCATTTATTTCGAGTTTTGTACAAATATATTCCAGGAAGCATCTATGAGTTGATCGGTCAATTCATCAAGAAAATAACTCCCTTCTGCAGCGTCAAATACTTGCTCTAAATTGCTCTCCATCTTCATGATGTGCTGGATGTTTCTACAAACTCTTCTGCTAAATTTGGAATGCCTTCCAGTTTTATTTGGGGCACTCACCACCATCCTTTCCACGCCTGATAGTACCGCGGCCATAGTCTGAATGGTTGCAACTATATTGTTTGTATTAGGATCTTTGACATAATCTTTTGGGTCAGTATGCGAAATGATCGGGACATCAAAATCTTTTTTAAGCTTGTAACTCTTCAATAGGTTCATGACCAAAATTTTCAAAGCCCTATTTTGAGCCAGGGACACATAAAACGTTTTTGTACTAAGCGTTAGCATGGCGATCTTGTCTCTGATTTTAGAAATAGACATTCCATTACTGACAAGATCAAAAATAACTTCCTCCAATTGTGTCAACCCTTCCGCGAGCAGCACCTCTGGTTTGCTTTTCTTTTTGGTAAGGTCAATACATATCGTCTTGAACCCTGGTAAGAGTTCTTGAGCCAATTGAATGGTCTTAAATTTATACCGACTTGCATGCGCAAAACATAGTGCCCCTTTTACGCTTTGTGGCTTGGAATTATTTTTTGCAACATAAGAACTTAAGGATCTTATGAATGGTACAGGCTTGACCTCCTTGTCCAGATCAAATTGAATTTTAATGTAGTCCAGCTTAATGTCCTTCAAAAGGATGGCCCATTCTTTCTGTTTTGGAATGCATGAAAGCTTCAAGCCTGGATATTCTGACCCAGCTAAGAATGCTTCTAGAAGCTCATTATTGTTTTTTTCAAAATTTTTGATTTTGAAGTCCTCTCCAATCGCCCATAAGTTCAATTTGGCTTGCTCATTTGGCAGAGAAATTTTACTTTTTTTATCTGCAGAATAAGCTGGAGATAAGACAATTTGATCACTAATATTCCAAAGCTTTTTTGCGATATCATCGATCTTGAGTTCTTTGAGGAGTTTGTCCTCCCATTCCTTTGCAGATATTGCTGGAAATTCTTTGTCTAATTTCATAAAAATGGCCTGAATTGAGATGTTTTTCGGCGAAAGCCATAAAGTTAAATTTAAATTTAATATGTCTTTGCAAGTTATAGAAAGTGAAAACTTTTTTCCTTAATAATGGTTATATTTGTACTTAAATTAGTGCTTAATTAGATTAAATACAAATAAGACTTTTATGGCTGAACCTCGAATGATATACCTTGATAACAATGCTACAACACCTACAGATCCTAGAGTAGTTGAAGCGATGTTGCCATATTTTTATCAAATGCCAGGCAACGCTGCCAGTAGAAATCACCCTTTTGGATGGACGGCAGAAAATGGAGTAGACAAGGCAAGAATACAAATTGCTGATTTGATATCAGTTGACCCAAAGGAAATTATATTTACTTCTGGAGCAACAGAGTCAGATAACTTAGCGATCAAGGGCGTTTTTGAAATGTATGCTCGAAAAGGAAATCACATCATCACTGCAAAGACAGAGCACAAAGCTGTGCTTGATTCATGCGATAAAATAGAAAAGTTAGGTGGCAAAGTAACCTATTTAGATGTTGATGACAAAGGACTCATAAATCCGCAAGATGTGGAAAATGCGATCACAGATAAAACCATTTTAGTTTCTATCATGTGGGCCAATAACGAAACAGGTGTGATCCAACCAATGAAGGAAATAGGGCAGATATGTGAAAAGCATGGTGTGCTATTCATGAGTGATGCCACTCAAGCGGTTGGAAAAATTCCAGTAAACCCTAAAGAAGTCGGTGTTCATTTAATGGCTTTCACAGGTCATAAGATGTACGGACCAAAAGGCGTAGGAGTTCTTTTTGTAAATAGAAAAAATCCTAGAGTAAAAGTTACGGCGCAGATGGATGGCGGAGGCCACGAAAGAGGCATGAGATCTGGAACTTTAAATGTACCGGGCATTGTAGGTATGGGAAAAGCAGCAGAACTTGCCAAAGAAGAAATGGAATTCGATGCAAAGAGATTATCTGCATTAAGAGATAAACTAGAAAATGCACTTTCAACCAAATTAGAAGAAGTATACCTAAATGGTAGCAAGGAGCATAGAATGCCTCATGTTACAAACTTATCATTCAAGCATGTGGAAGGAGAAGGTTTGATGATGACATTCAATCAAAATCTTGCTGTTTCTTCTGGATCAGCTTGTACTTCTGCTTCTTTAGAGCCATCTTATGTGTTGGTAGCTCTAGGGCTTGGAGATGATTTGGCTCACTCTTCTATCCGATTCAGTTTGGGTAGATTTACAACAGAAGAAGATATAGATTTGACCATCGATGCTTTAGTCAATGGTGTAAATCATATGAGAGATTTAAGTCCTATATGGGAAATGTACAAAGAAGGCGTTGACATCGACGCAATAGAGTGGGCAGAACATTAAAATTAATTGAACCTTTTTACAAGTAATATTTGTTACTATATTAAATAATAAAACCATAATTATGGCATATTCAGAAAAATTGCTCGACCATTTCAAACATCCTAAGAATGTAGGAACAATGGACAAAGCTGCTAAGAATGTAGGAACAGGCTTAGTGGGTGCTCCGGAATGTGGAGATGTAATGAGATTGCAGATCGAAGTAGATCCAGAAACTAAAAAGATCGTTGACGCAAAGTTTAAGACTTTTGGTTGCGGTTCTGCAATTGCTTCTTCCTCTTTGGCAACGGAGTGGTTGAAAGGAAAATCTATTGATGAAGCATTGGCTATTGACAACATGGCCATCGTTGAAGAATTAGCTTTGCCTCCAGTGAAGATCCATTGCTCTGTACTAGCAGAAGATGCTATCAAAGGAGCGATCAAGGATTATCAAATTAAGAATGATCTTGAGGTAACTGCTAAAGTTTCTCATCACTAATTATTCTCACAAGTAAAATTGTAATACATGCTTTTTGTTGCGGATAGTGCAAAAGACAGAATACAAAATATATTAAAAGAACAGGACCTTGACGATACTTACTTCGTCAGGGTTGCTGTCACTTCTGGAGGGTGCTCAGGCCTTTCCTACAAGTTGGATTTCGATAACGAAAGCCAACCCAACGATCAAGTATTTGAAGACAACGGAATGAAAGTTGTCACCGACTTAAAAAGTTTCTTATACCTATGCAACACCACTCTAGAATTTTCTGGAGGCCTCGACGGAAAAGGATTCTACTTCAACAACCCGAATGCTAATAGAGAATGTGGTTGTGGGGAGAGCTTCGCGGTGTAAGTGAATTAGATTTTTTTTCTAGATAGATTTTTTGGCTTTTACTTTCGTCTGCTCGGGTAGGACCGGAAGGGTAAGAGCAACTAAGGATACATGACGCATTTGCATTCCTTGAAACCCTTGGTTTAGAGATTAATTCTTCGTATTTTAATAAAAAATAGGGTTTTAACGCTATGAAATACCTCTCCATCCTAATCATATTATTCTCAATCTCCATACTCCACGCCCAAGAAGGATCACCACAAACGATCCTCTGCGACACTGAATTTATTGACATGGATCCAAAAGACATCCAGTCCTACAAAAACTACATAGAAAATATTGCACGATCAGTATCTTCCATGGATACAATTTTTATCCCAGTAGTGATCCACAATCTGACTTGGAATAGAACTGCTTATGTTTCTGATTCACTCTTATTAAATGTGGTAAAAAATGTAAACCTAGCGCTTGCAAACGAAGAGGCATTTTATGATCCAAAAGGTGTAGATACTAGAATAAGAATATGCTTGGCCAAGACAGATCCAGATGGCAATACTACAACTGGTATTGTCCATAAGGAGCACTTTATGGGGAATTCATATAATCTACTAAGGGATCAGTTTGATAGAAACTACGTTTGGGACATAGATAAATATTTAAACATTTTTATAATAGATGGCATTAGTGGAGCAGCGTCTTTTCCGTGGGATGAATCAGGTTTTCAAGGAATTACTATCTCGAGTAGGTATATGAATCATCAACAAGGAGTAGATATTTTTGTACATGAATTGGGACATTATTTTGGTTTATATCATACCTTTCAAAACACGAATTGTGCTAGTTTTGATTGCCTGGAAAACAATGACATGGTATGTGATACACCGACGGATAGAATCCCATTCCAAGTTTGTTTTGAAATGAATACTTGTGCTTTTGATGCTAATCCTGATGACCCCAATGGAGTATTTGAAGAAGATGTTCCTGATATGATTGAAAATTATATGGATGGTGGTATTTGTAGGTCTC
>ENA-ORXM01001609-ORXM01001609.1-marine-metagenome-genome-assembly--contig:-NODE-1609-length-30698-cov-4.230757_pt1 | contig 30698 bp, 25 predicted proteins | sample MGYA00237867_ERZ511480 | MGnify/ENA primary metagenome ERZ511480 (study PRJEB26309, sample SAMN06266103) | marine metagenome | isolation source: Algal blade | place: United Kingdom:Sidmouth, United... | reverse complement strand
CTTAGAGTTTCCAGAATCAAAGATCTTGAAGCGGGTCATTTTCCAACGGGGATCTGAGAAGGCAAGTTTTATGTTTGGACATATGATGATATCGAACAAAATCTAGGAGATGAGAAAGCTTTTGAAGTCTTTAAAGACTATTATAATATTAAGAAAAGTGGGAATTGGGAGGAAGAGAAGAACATACTATTCAGAAAAAAAACGAAAGAAACTGTAGCAAAAGATCACAAAATAAGTGTAGAAGAATTGGATAAAATCATAGCTGATTCAAAAGCAAAATTGAAGGTTGTTCGATCAAAGCGTGTCCGACCAGGATTGGATGACAAGGTTTTGAGTGCTTGGAATGGATTGATGCTTAACGGTTATATCGATGCTTACAAGGCATTGGGTAATGAAAAGTATAAAAAAATCGCAGTCAAAAATGCAGAGTTTATTGTAGCAAAGATGATGGATGCTGATGGAAGGTTAAATCGGAACTACAAAAGTGGCAAATCAGTTATCAATGCATTTTTGGATGATTATGCTATTCTGACAGATGCCTTCACCTCTCTATATCAAATAACTTTTGATGAGAAGTGGTTGGATAAAAGTGCTTTGATGATTAACTATGTTATCGCGCACTTTTCAGATGAAGAAAGCAAGATGTTTCACTATACATCAGACCTGGATCCACCATTGATCGCCAAGAAAATGGAATTGGCAGACAATGTAATTCCTGGTTCAACTTCTTCCATAGCGAGGGCGCTATACAAAGTAGGTATTTTAAAATATAAACCTGAATTTGTAGAAAGGTCCAAGCAGATGATGCATAACATGGCGCCAAACATCAGTGATACTGAAGTACCCAATTTTTACAGTAATTGGTGTACGCTTTATAGCGAAATGGTGAGTCCGCCTTACGAAATTGCCATCGTAGGAAATGAGTACGAGAGACTTTTAAAAGAAATGAACACCAACTATATTCCCAACGCATTACTGTTGGGCGGCAAGACGGAGGGGTCTCTTGATCTTCTCAAAGATAAGTTACAAGAAGACTTAACAATGATCTATGTTTGTCAAAATAGAGTATGTAAGTTTCCTGTTACAGAAGTGCCTAAGGCACTGGCTTTGATGAATTAAAAAATAATAAATTGATCTAACTTTTCTTTAAGCAAATTAATAGTCTCATCATTGAGTGCTCCTGCATCAGTTAGATGGCTTCCAATTTGTGAAATAGGTAAACAGCCAGGCATAACAATTGAGCCTACATGGTTTAAGGAGCCTGTCAGATGATCCAGTCCTCTTAAATTGCCAGCTCTTCCTGATGATACTCCTATCAAAAGGCACTTTTTATTATTAAAAGTTTCTTTATATTTTCTAACCGAGATTACATCAATAAAATATTTTAGAAATCCTGCATAAGAACCATTATATTCAGGAGCAACATATATCACCTTTTCCGCTGGGATGATGCTATTGTCTTGAATTTTTATTAATGCCTCACTTAATTTTTCTTCGTCATAAAGATGTTCCTGTTTTATATCAATACTTACTTGTGCTAAGTCGACAAAATGGGCTTCTTGTTCTAAGTCTTTTAACAAATCAAGGAGCGCATTGGAGACAATGCTGGTTTTGCTGTCCTCTCTATTTGTACCTGAAATAACTGTTATCATAAATATTCTTTAATTATTTAGTTGGGTTTCTGGCCAATTACTTGTAATAATTAGCTCAATGTGAATTTGGGATTGCAATTATAAGTAAATACATATATAAACAAATAGTCATTTTTGTAAAACTTTCTTTAATTTGTTGTTCGTTTCTAAATACAACATAAATGAACTAAAAAAGATGGTATGAAGGTAACTTTTCTTGGTCAATCCGGATTTTTAATTAAAACAGGAGGTAAATCTTTGTTATTTGATCCATTTATTTCTGCCAATGACCTTAACCCAATGGATCCATTAGACCTTGTTTGTGATTATGTGCTACTGACTCATGGTCATCAGGATCATGTCCTTGATGCTGAGGCAATTGCGAAAAAGAATAAAGCAACGATAATTTCGAATTATGAAATAGTTAATTGGTATGGTGCTAAAAATATTAAAGGGCATCCATTAAACCATGGTGGGGCTTCAGATTTTGATTTTGGAAATGTTAAGTATGTTCATGCTGTTCATTCTTCCGTATTGCCAGATGGGACTTACGGTGGGAATCCAGGCGGATTTGTAATATCCAATGATGAAGGCTGTTTTTATCATGCTGGAGATACTGCATTGACAATGGATATGAAATTATTACCTTTGACCTCACCAAAGCTGGATTTTGCGATCCTACCAATAGGAGATAATTTTACAATGGGATATAAAGATGCGGTAATCTCTGCTGATTTTATTGAATGTGAAAAAATAATAGCCTGCCATTATGATACTTTTGGATACATAAAAGTGGATCATGAAGCAGCGAAGGAAGCCTTTTCAAGAAGACAAAAAGAATTGATATTTTTAGAAATAGGCGTAGAGACAGAATTCTAATTAAATAAATTAATGGGTAAAATAATTGCAATAGCAAATCAAAAAGGTGGGGTAGGGAAGACCACAACTGCAATAAATCTAGCAGCTTGTCTTGGTATCCTAGAAAAGAAGGTTTTGCTTGTTGATTCAGATCCACAAGCCAATTCTACATCAGGTTTGGGTGTTTTCAATAAAGACTTTGAACATAGTATTTATGATTGCATCGTCAATGATTTATCTGCCAAAGATGCCATTGTCTCAACAACTACCCCAAACCTTGACCTTATACCTTCTCATATAAACCTTGTCGGTGCGGAACTAGAATTGGTAAGTAGAATAAGGCGAGAATATATTATGCGAGATATCCTAGAATCTGTGAAGGATAATTATGATTACATTTTCATAGATTGTCTACCTTCCTTAGGATTGGTAACCATAAATGCGCTTACTGCTGCTGATACAGTTTTGATTCCCATCCAATGCGAGGTTTTTGCACTTGAAGGATTGAGTAAACTCAAAAACACGATCAATCTTGTCAAAAAACAATTGAATCCCAAATTAGAAATCGAAGGTATTTTGCTTTCGATGTACGACAAGCGATTGAGGCTTGCAAACGTGGTTGTGGAAGAGGTTCAAAAGATTCCAAACGATTATGTTTATACCACCCTTATTCATAGAAACTCTAAGATCTCGGAAGCACCCAACATGCACGTTCCTGTAGTATTGTATGATGTAAATAGCAAAGGTTCAAGAAACTTCTTCAGTCTAGCTAAGGAATTTCTGGTTCAAAATGAAGGACCTAAGGACAAACCTGAGAAAAAGAAAAATAGCAAAAACTCCAGTAAAAAAGTCAGCACTTAAAGTAGCAATTCCAGCCAATAACAAAAACTTATTGGTAATGAATAAGTTAGCCATCACTTTGCTGATTGAAAAAATCAAGGTCAACATATTTAGTTTGCATAATTCTGAAATAATCGATATTAAACTAGGTATTCTATTCTATTTGCTTTATATTTATTGTGATCTCATCGACATAGCAGAAGATTGTATTTTTTAAGGGTGGTTTTTAACCTTTAGAGAAATATTGATTTAATATTTTTTATTTCTAAACCTTCTAAAATCCTTTAGCCATGAATATTACTTTTGAAGAGCTAAGAGAAATCAAGCACCAATTACCTACGGGAAGTATTTCTAAAATTGCAAATGAACTAGATATGGACGAACAAACTGTCCGTAATTTTTTTGGAGCAAAGAAATCAGAACAAGGAGACATCGTAGGATGGCATTTGCAACCTGGTCCACATGGTGGTATTATGAATATCAAAGACTCCACGATTCTTGATGTTGCAAAAAGAATGATCTCAGATAGCCCAGTGCTAGCAGATCAAAGAGCAGATAACATTCCTACCAATTAAGGAATTAAAAAAGGGGAGATCAATTTTGGTCTCCCCTTTTTTGTCCTATGGCTATTTTAAAAACAGTTGACCATCTGCATCCTAATGTAAATTATGTTATGTAAGTTGTTTTTCGCCTTATATTTAAGCTTTATCTTGCCTCTGTTCAAGTACTTTCTTGGTATCTTGGTTCAAGGAAGAACTGAAAAATTGCGTCTTTCTTTTTTTAGTTTTAATTAGAAACACGATCTATATCAATGAAAAAGGAACAACTACAAGAGTTATCCGATCAGGACCTAGCCACATCAGGGAATTAGCCCTAAAATATGAAATTTGTCATCTAGAGGCGTATTCTCAACTACTTTAGGACATGGTTACGGTTATTTAGTATGAAACTTCATTTTTTCAATTTATATTTGCATCCTACATTTTGAAAAACCACCATTAATTACTTTCTGAAAAAATCGGAATTACTCAAAGGCAACTTGATGAATTTAAAATTGAGTATCAATTCCATAAGAAGGATTATAAATGAGATTGAAATTATTAACTTTTATTTTTGTGATCTTAAGTAGTACTGCTTTTAGTCAATCACAACAGGGAACAGTTGTAGACGAATACCAGCATCATATACAAGGTGTTAACATATTCAATAAATCTACTAAGCAACATGACCATTCTGATAAACGAGGAAAATTTACTTTTGACAATGTATCTCCTGGTGATACTTTAGAATTTTCTCACATAGGTTTTGAAAGTCAGGAATTAATTTTGAATGGGAATAAATCTATTGTTAAGATAGTCATGAACTCTAGCCTGATAAACTTAGAAGGCATAGTAGTTTCTCCAGAAGTAAACGCTATAAAGATCATTACAGATTTTGATATCCAAACTACACCGGTTAATTCTTCCCAAGATGTTTTGAGAATAGTTCCAGGATTATTTATCGGTCAACACGCAGGGGGCGGCAAAGCAGAACAAATATTCCTACGAGGTTTTGATATTGATCACGGCACGGATATCACTTTGTCTGTTGATGGCCTCCCGGTAAATATGGTTTCACACGCACATGGGCAGGGATATGCTGATATGCACTTTGTCATTCCAGAAACGATTGATAAGATCGATTTTGGAAAGGGCCCGTATTATGGGAACAAAGGAAATTTTAATACTGCTGGTTATGTGGATTTTCTTACCAAGGTAAAACTTGATAACAGTTCAGTAAAGTTGGAGGCAGGGCAATTTAATACAAATCGAGTACTTGGTATGTTTAATGTCATAAATAGCAATACGCACAACGCTTATATTGCTACTGAATATATTGCTACTGATGGTCCCTTTGAAAGCTCACAAAATTTTAATAGAATCAATTTATTCGGTAAATATACAGGCTTACTAACTGAAACCGATAAATTCGGAATTACTCTTTCAACCTTTACAAGTAAATGGGACGCCTCCGGTCAAATTCCACAACGTGCAGTAGATAGTGGCGTGATCACTAGATTTGGAGCTATAGATGATACCGAAGGCGGAAATACATCAAGAACAAATTTGTTGATCAATTATGATAAATATATTGATCGCAATACATCCATTAAAAGTTCTTTCTATTTAAATAAATATGATTTTGAACTCTTCTCCAATTTTACGTATTTCTTAGAAGACCCTATCAATGGTGATCAGATAAAGCAAAAAGAAGATCGTGTCATTTATGGAGTCAACAGTGAATTTGAAAGATCTTTTTCAACAGACAATTTTTCTGGTAAACTTCAAGCTGGAATAAGTCTACGTAACGATCAAAGTACAGACAATGAATTGTCGCGCACACGGAATCGTTCTGAAACACTTGATGTTATCCAGTCGGGCAATATTAATGAAACCAATGTTGGAGGTTATTTAGGGACAACAATAAACTACAACAATTGGACTTTCAACCCTTCTATTAGATTGGACTATTTTGACTTTCAATACAACGATGCTTTGATCACGGCATATAAAACACAAGCACAAACTGCATCAATTCTTAGTCCTAAATTCAATATTATTTATAATCAATCTCAAGAGCTTCAACTATACCTAAAGGCTGGAAAAGGATTTCACTCCAATGACACTCGTGTCGTAATTGCAGAGCAAGGGCAACAGATCTTGCCTGCTGCTTGTGGGGCTGATCTTGGTTTTATTTGGAAACCTACAAAAAAGATGTTGTTCAACTTAGCTTATTGGTATCTTTATTTAGAGCAAGAATTTGTCTATGTAGGCGATGCAGGTGTTGTAGAACCAAGTGGTAAAACTAGACGTCAAGGAATAGATCTTAGCTTTCGTTATCAACCTATGTCTTGGTTGTTTTGGAGTCTCGATGCTAATTATACACATGCTCGTGCAACAGAAGAAAATGAAAACCAAGATTATATCCCACTGGCGCCAGATTTTACATTAGAGAGTGGAATCAATATAATACACAGATCAGGATTTTATGGTGGGATCAATGTTCGTCACTTAGATAACAGACCTGCCAACGAAGACAACTCCATTGTTGCTAAGGGATATACTATTACAGATTTTAATATAGGTCGTAGATGGAATAATTTTAATGTTGGAATACAAGTTCAAAATCTTTTTGATGTCGAATGGAATGAAACTCAATTTGCCACTGAATCCAGGTTGTCTTCAGAACTCAATCCAGTTGAAGAAATACATTTCACGCCAGGTAATCCTTTCTATTTCAAAGCATTTATGGAATATAATTTTTAGAAAAAATTACATGGTACTTGTTGATAATCAAGTTCACGATTATACATATTGATTGGATTTATGCATAGATAATTTTTTTTAGTTTAGTGTTTTAAATTATGACTGATCTATAAATAAAAACCATCCAAGCCTATATACTATTCATACTTGGATTGGTTCCATTATACAACGAAGTATACAGTTCAAAATAGAGCGTGGCTATAACGAATTAGTTGAATTTCTGTATAAGAATAATACGGCAGAAATAATTGATTTTGAAAGAGCTAATTTTTGACTAGGGGTTTAAATTGAAATTTAACATTAATCTGCAACGATCTTTCATTTTACAGTCAAAGGATTTTTTAACATATACTAAATTAAATACCAAAATGAACACCAAAAAAGAAACTGTAATATTTGTTCATGGGGCATGGCATGGAAAATGGTGTTGGGAAAAATATTTCAAAGAAGCTTTTAAAAAAAGAGGATATGAAGTGATAACTTTTGATTTACCAGGACATGACAAACCTGGGAAAATCAAAGGAATAAATAAGTATTCCTTAAATGATTATGTAGAATCTTTGGTTACTGAAGTTAGAAAGTTGAATGAGCTACCAATCATCGTGGGTCACTCCATGGGAGGATTGATTCTGCAAAAGTATTTGGAAACATATACTTGTAAGAAGGCAATATTAATGGCTTCAGTGCCTCCTTATGGGGTTATAAATGCGACTTTTAGATTTGCTAAAAAAAGCTACTTTTATCCTAGTCTTTTGAACTTGAATTTATATGGATTAGTGAATACAAAAGCTAAGAGTAAAGACGCTTTTTTTAGTCCAAACATATCAGAAGCAGCGCTTGAAGAATATACTTCAAAATTATGCTCAGAATCATTCAGGGCTTTTTTAAATATGCTAGTGCCCAAGGTCACAGTTACAGCAAACTCTAAGATTCCTATATTAGTGATCGGAGGGAGTCTAGATAAAATTTTCACGGAAAGTGATAATAGAAAGACAGCAAAAAAATTCAGAGCTGATCTGATAATGGTGAAAGACATAGCTCACGATATGATGATAGATGTAAATCATGAGATAAGCGCCTATGAGATTTTGAATTGGTTAGAAAAAGATAAGGACTTATAAAGTTTGCGGCCACAGTTTAATCTCAACAATTTTAGTCAACCATAGATATTTCAGAAGAAAGCTCTCTTTGCTTTAAAAGCTTAACTTTGACCTTACAATTCAAGTTTAATGAAGTATATATTTGTCTTTATAATACTCCTATTGCAAACATTAGTATCAGCACAAGGTCCTGTTTTTAAGGTGATTGGAACTGTTATAGACGCAAGTTCTCGAGAAACACTAGATTATGCGACGGTCATGGTCAAACAAAAGAGTACTGGCGAACTTATCACAGGGACAACTACAGCAGATGGGGGTAAATTTTCCATTGAAGCCACTAATTCCGATTTACTTGCTGAGATTAGCTTCATAGGCTTTCAAACAGTAGAAATAGACGAGATTAGGTTTAAAAATAAGGTTGCAGATCTTGGGATCATACAATTGGAATCAGATGCGCAATCTTTGGCCGAAGTAGAGGTCAGGGCAGATAAGTCAACCACTGAATTTAAGTTGGACAAAAGAGTATTTAATGTTGGGACAGACATCAGCAGCTCTGGAGCAGGCGCTTTGGAAGTATTAAATAATGTACCCTCTGTAAATGTAACCATTGAAGGAGAAGTGTCTTTAAGAGGAGCAACAGGAGTCCAAATATTGATCAATGGCAAACCTTCTATACTTTCTGATGATGCGAGTAGTGCCCTTGGTACGATCACCGCAGACATGATTGACAAAATTGAGGTGATCACTAATCCTTCAGCAAAATACGAAGCAGAAGGAACCTCAGGAATAATTAATATTATTCTTAAGAAAAATGAAAAGAAAGGACTGAACGGTTCCATATCGCTAAATACTGGAGTACCCCACAATCATAGCATCGGATTAAGTTTGAACAATAGATCAGAACGATTTAATTTGTTCTCTCAAATTGGGGCAGGCTATCGAGAATTGCCAAGGGAGAATGAATATATTAATGAAGATAAAAAAACTGGAGTGACTGTTTATTCTAAAGGTAATGAGTTTAGAAATGAGTTTTTCTATAATTTTGTTCTTGGTTTTGATTATTACATCAATCCAAGCAACATCATAACTTTATCAGGAAGCTTTGCTTACGAAATTGAAGACCAACCTTCAGAAACTAATTTTCGATTAGTAAACGATAACAATACAGAAGATCGCTTGACTCGTATGGAGGTGACAAGAGCAAATAATCCTAAATATCAATATGAATTGCAGTATAAAAAGGATTTTGAGGACTATAAGGAACATCAGTTGCTATTCAGTGCAATTGGTCGATTCTTTGGAAAGGATCAATCATCGGATTTTGAGAATGCAGTTACCTTTGGTTCAGTTGTAATCCCTGATCAAATAACTGAAACTTATTTTAAGGAAGGAAAATATACTTTCAATATAGATTACACCAAACCTATAAACGAAAAATGGACCATGGAAACTGGTGCTCAGTTTCTTTCTAACAATGTGAGTAATGATTTTTCAGTTAGCAATGAAGAAGCAGGTAGTTTTGTGCAAGATCCAAATCTTACCAATTTATTTGAGTATAACCAGGATGTCCTAGGAGTTTATGGAACAGGATCATATGAGAATAAAGTATGGGGATTAAAACTGGGTATAAGAGTGGAAAACACAGACCTTAGTACACTACTTGTAACGACAGATAAAGCAAATAATCAAAAATTTACGGATCTGTTTCCATCCGTTCACACATCCTTTAAGTATTCTGAAGCGATCTCTTTTCAGGCTGGTTACTCCAGAAGAATTTATCGTCCAAGACTTTGGGATCTCAACCCTTTCTTCAACATTAGAAATAACTTCAACATTAGGGCAGGAAATCCTAATCTATTGCCAGAATATACAGATAGCTATGAAGTCGGGAGTATTTTTATATTCGATGTTCTATCACTGAACATCAATGCTTATCACCGATATACGACAGATAAAATAGAACGAGTTTTCTTTTTTGAAGACAATGTTAATACAACAAGACCAGAAAATATTGGAACTAATAGTGCAACCGGTTTAGAGGTTAACTTCAAATATTCGGGCTTGAAAAAAATCACCCTTAATGGAGATGGGAATTACAATATCTTTCAAAGAGATGGACAATTTAATGATCAGAATTTTGACTTCACCGCTGACCAATGGAGTAGCAAGTTGACAGCAAAGTATGCAGTCAATAAAGCAATAGATTTTGAAGTAACAGGTAGGCATCAATCTAGAGAACAAACTGTGCAAGGAATAATATCTGCTTATAGCACGTTAGATGCTGGATTGAGGGTAAAGATTCTAAAAGGGAAGGGTATTTTTAATTTTGGAGCAAGAGATGTGTTTGCTACAAGAATAAGAGAAACAACCATAGATCAACCTGAGTATTTTGTATTTACAAGAAGTTTGCGAGGTCGCTTTTTGACGCTTGGTTTTAGTTATGGTTTTGGAAAAGGAGAGGCGATGCAGTATTCTGGAAGAAGGAGGTAATGTTATTTTTGGTTAGGATCGTGCATCGTGTAAGGTTGATATTTTTTGGTGGAAAACTACTGTGAGATGCCTATTTGAATTTTTTTCTGTACACAGCCAACAGCAGCAAATAATCTGGAAAGTTTTCTTGCCGTCTTAGATCATTTAACAAAAAATTTAGTCTTTTCGAAAAGCACTAAAAACCATTTGTCTTATAGGTTAAAAGTGTAATCCTATCTTAATAAAATGTCAAATTTAACTGCAAATTTGATTTCAAAATTAAATGGGTAATCTAACTTAAAAGATATAAATTTGGGGTTAAGCATTGATCTATCAAAATTTATAGAGGAATGTAGTCACCCAAAGAAATAATTTAAAAAAAATGAGGGATCAATTAAATCTGTCGTTAAGTAACCTTATAACCAAGCTTACTAGTTGGCTTGATGCACTAATAACCAACTTGCCAAATGTTTTTTTGGCGATGGTTGTATTCACCATAGCTTTTTTATTGGCAAAAAAGATCAGTTCTAGAACTAAAGAACTTCTAGAAAATAAAATTTCTCAAACTTCTATGCGAAGTTTGATAGCTAGTTTAGTATCTATTTTGATAGTTGGTTTGGGCTTCATTCTTGCCCTGGGTATTCTTAATCTTGATCAAGCATTAAATTCTTTGATTGCAGGTGCTGGAGTAGCAGGATTGGCAATTGGTCTTGCACTTCAAGGAACATTATCCAACACTTTTGCTGGTATTCAACTTTCGCTGAAAGATGATATTAATGTTGGGGATTTTGTAGAAACAAATGGATTCGCTGGTCATGTGGAAGATATTAATTTAAGAGATACAAAAGTTAGAACCTTAGATAATAACATGGTTATAATCCCAAATAATTCAATTTCCAATAACCCTTACAAAAACTACAGCTTAACCAAAGATCTTAGGGTAATTGTAGAAGTGGGCGTCGGATACGAATCTGATCTAGAAAAAGTGAGAGAAGTCACAAAGGATGCCATAACCAGTTTTTTTCCTTATAGAAAAGACGATATAGAATTTTATTATTTGGGTTTTGGAGATAGCTCGATTAATATCCAGGTGAGGTTTTGGATCATTGCTCAAGAAAAATTTGCTTTGACTAAGGCAAGAAGTCAAGCCATTATGTTGATCAAGCAGCGTTACGACATGGAAAATATCAATATTCCTTTCCCAATAAGGACGATAAAACAAGGCTAAATCACCTAAAAATAGTTTAGTGTTAGGTAGATGTCTGAAAGGCTTGGCTGTCTTTACCTATAATTAACATAGCCTGTTATCTATACTAAAGTTGTATAAGAATCCTTAAAGTTATAAGTGTCTTTATTTTCAAGTCGTGCAGTGTTGATGATGCATTAAAAATCCAAATGTCAGAGGTAGGGATGTTACGCACATTGATTAGAAACGACAGCTCGCCAATTCTTGTCTGCAAAATCATTTAAAAGTAAAATTTTATACATAACTGTTTACACGTTTTACAAGTTTGTCTATATTTACGACAAATCCATGTTTAATGAGAGCATCAAACATTATGATAACTGGTACTGGGAGCTATGTGCCGAAGAGTGTTGTAACAAATCAAGATTTTGCTAAAAATAAGTTCTATGATACAAAAGGCAATGCTTTTAATGCTTCCCATGATGAAATTGCTGAAAAATTCAAGGCAATTACAGGTATACATGAGCGACGTTACATCGACGAAAACCTAGTCTCCTCAGATATTGGAGCAATAGCTGGACAACTTGCACTAGAGGATTCAGGAATTGATAAAGAAACTTTAGATCAAGTGATCGTTGCGCACAATTTTGGTGATGTAAGATCAAATACCGTTCAAACAGACAACGTGCCAAGCTTGGCTTCAAGAATAAAACACACATTAGGGATCAGAAATTCTGCTTGTGTAGCCTATGATGTCATCTTTGGCTGTCCAGGCTGGATTCAGGGAATCATTCAAGCAACTGCTTTTATAAGAGCTGGAATGTCAAAGAAGTGCCTTGTTGTAGCAACCGAAACGCTCTCTCGAGTAGTAGATAAGCATGATCGAGATTCCATGATCTTTGCGGATGGTGCTGGGGCATGCGTCATTGAAGGGGTCGAGGGAGATAAGCAAGAGGGAATAATTGGGATGGAGGTAGGTACCTGGGCAGAAAAGGAAACAGAATTTCTCTTTATGGGCACAGGCAACACTAACGACTCAGATCCAAACATTCGATACATCAAAATGCATGGGCGTAAAATTTATGAATTTGCCTTGACCAGAGTACCTCAAGCAATGAAATCCTGTCTGGAAAAAGCAGGTGCTGATATTCGAGATGTCAAAAAGATCTTATTACACCAAGCCAATGAGAAAATGGATCATGAGATAATTAGGCGCCTCTACCGCCTTTATGGTCATAAAGAAATGCCAAAAGATATCATGCCAATGAGCATCCACAAGTTAGGTAATAGCTCTGTAGCAACAATTCCAACTCTTTTAGATCAGATTCGAAGAGGCACGAGTGAAGAATATCATGAGTTGAATAAAGGCGATCTTATACTTCTGGCTTCTGTAGGGGCTGGTATGAACATCAATGCCATCGCTTATCGGTACTGATCTTCGATAAACTATATCATCAATCCTATTGAATAATTTCCAAATTATTCTAAAAAATAATAATGTTGAATTTTAATTGAAACCATGAAGACAATCATTCTCATTTTTTAAAGATAAACAAACTTAAAACAATGTTGATTAAAAAAGCAATTAAGCAGATCTCTTCTTTGATGATCTTAGGGTTATTTATTTCTTTTCAATTTTCCTGTTCATCGGAAGTTGATATGCAAAAGCAGCAGAAAGCATTTTATGTAGATGCCGAAGGTAATTTACTGAACAAGAAAGGAGATCTGGTAAAAAAATCAGGGGAATTCAAATTAGAAGGAGGATTTTATGTCGATAATGATGGACAATATATCCAGCGTCAAATCGATAAGACCAAGAAGAAAATTAATAAAACAGTTGATGAAACGAAAGGTAAATTAAAAGACGCTGCATCGAATACGAAGAAAGCCGTTACACTAGCCGCTAATAGGACTACAGAAAGTGTAAAGGCAAATTTTAATGATATCTTTAATACAAAAGCAGTCGGTACCATCTATCCACTCCCTGATATTAAATTCGATAAGGAGTCACATCGAATCACAAATTTCAAGAAAGAAGATGTAGAAGGTATGGCAGCTTCATTAAAAGATCATCCGGCATCTCGTATTCAGGTACAAGTCTACACGGCAGATGCTAAAACAAGAGGAGAAAATAAGAAGATCTCAAAATTGAGAGCCGATGTTGTTAAGCAAATGCTAGTCACACTTGGAGTAAAGGAAGATCAGATCTCATCAAAAGGAATGGGTTTGCCTACTGAGGATGCTGCAAAAGCTGTTGCTAATGCGGTTGAAGTTATTGTAGAAAAATAAACAGGTGCTGCGGTATTTACTAAGCTAGCTTTCTAATGTTGTTGAGCCTGTTAAATTTAATCCTTAGCATAAAATTTGAGTAGAATAATGCACTAATATAGGTATCTATTAATCTAAAAATTAATAACCAGAAATAAATATGAAGCATATTTTTTTAGCGATCTTAATTATCAGTATTGGTTTAATCAGTTGCAAAGATTATCAAGCAAGAAGAACAGAATCTTTTAAAAAGATAGAGATTGTAAAGAAAAACGTTATTCTTTTTAGATTGCATTCTTCCGAAAACAAGATCAAATATTTGGAGAAAAAAAAGGATAAGGTAGCAGTTAAAAAAGAATTAAACAAAGTAAAAGCGATCAATGATGAGATTTATTTAGCTTTCAAAAATCATTTTGATTTCTGTGATGTTTACTTCTTTTACCCTTCTGAAGCATCTAAATTAAAATCTGGTAATTATGATGAAGTAGCGTTAATGGATGAAGATGCTAAGGTTGTAATGGATAAAGAATTTTTAAAGAATGGTTACCTCGTATCAACTTTTGGATTTGCCTATGGAGATGAGATAATCCATGAAACCAACAGCGATAGGAGTAGATTAGGAGGGACAGGGGGGTACCCAGCATTAGTTGTAATGGATCAGGATTATATACAATTGGGCAATCCATTTCCATATAGGGTTTTACTCAATAAAACACCAGATAAAAGAAAAGATGCTATCAGAAACTTAAACACATCTTTGCGAGATTATTACTATAAATATGAAAGTAAAAAAGCTAAAATGAACTATAAAAAGCAAAGAGCTAAATTTTAAAGTACCTTCTTGGCGCGATACATTTTCAATGTCCATAAAATTAGCGATTTAATATAGGCAAGGACCAATATATCTTGCCTAAGAAAACTTATATCCATTCAAAAAGCTCTTGACGTCCATCTTCTTACGGCCTTGAAGTTGTAGTTCAAGTAGTTCTACATAGCCGTCTTTGGTGCAAATGCGAATGTAGCTTTTTTCATCTGTGAGAATGACACCAGGGTTTTGACCTGTTGGCTCGTCAAAAGGTTTTACTTTGAAGATCTTAAGTTTGCCTTCTTCAAAATAAGTCCATGCAGTTGGGTAGGGGGAAAGACCGCGGATCAAATTATGTATGTTTATGGCCTTGTCATTGAAGTCAATCTTGCAAGTGTCGTGATGTATTTTTGGTGCTTTGGTAACTGCGGCATCATTCTGACTATAAAAAACAACTTCATCATTTTCGATGGCTTGAACAGTCCTTAAAACCAACTTTGCGCCTAGCATCATCATTCTATCATGGAGGTCACCCGCGGTATCTTCAAAACCTATAGGGAGAGATTCTTGAAAAATAATGTCGCCCGTATCAATTTCATGTTTTAATTTGAAAGAAGTGACGCCCGTCTCCTTTTCGCCTTTAATAATCGCCCAATTTATAGGTGCGGCACCTCGATACTTTGGAAGGAGAGAACCATGCAAGTTGATGGTACCTAGTCGGGGTTTATTCCAAACGATCTCAGGCAGCATTCTAAAAGCAACTACAACCTGCAGATCAGCGTCTAAAGAAGTAAGTTGAGCATTAAATTCTTGTGATTTTAAATTTGATGGTTGTAAAACCTTGATGTTATGTTTTATAGCATATTGCTTTACTGCAGATTGCAGAAGCTTTTTACCTCCTCGACCACCTTTTTTATCGGTTGAAGTAACCACACCTACAACATCGTAACCATTATCGACCAACATTTTTAAAGAGGGTACTGCAAATTCTGGAGTACCCATAAAGACAATTTTTAATCCCATATTTATTTTCAGCTTAGTGTATATGTCAATATTATTTAATATAAACGGCAAATTTATTAATACTTAGCTTTATATTTGATTTTGTGAAGCTATTGTTAGTTGTTTATTTCAACTATCTTAATACCTTAATACAATTATGAGATCTATAAGCCTAATATTATTTTGTCTATCTGCCCTAGTTAATCTTGCCTATACACAAACTGCTACGGTTGAAGGCTACGTTTTTGAAAACAATAATCGAGGATATCTGAATTTAGTAAAAATAGAGATATCAGAGGTTAGTGGCACTTTTAAAGATAAAACACTGACCAATCAAGATGGTTTCTTTTCTTTTGAAGTTCCTCTCGGTAAAAAGTTCATTATCAAGGCTTTGAAAGATGTATTTGAATATAAAGAAATAGAATTATCTACTGTTGGCAAAACAGCCGATCAGAAGGTATATGCAAAGATAGAAATGCAGCGAGAGCCTGGCTATCTCTTTGATGTGACCATGGCAGAGAAGTTTTATGAAGGCGCTGAATCTGTAGATGCGATAGACGGTGCTTTGATCGAGATCTACAACAATACGGCAGATTCTGTTGAAATAGTTATGAGTAAGCATCCTTCGCACACTTTCACCTACACTTTTGAGCAAGGCAACCATTACACTGTGATGATCCGAAAAGAAGGGTACTTCACTAAGCGTATGGAAGCTTATGTAAATGTGGACGGTTGCATCATGTGTTTTGACGGGATAGATGAGATCCAACCCGGACAACCAGGTGTATCTGACAATCTTACTGCCGGGCATCAAATGGGTACACTTGTAGCCAATGTAGAGCTTGAAAAAATCATTGTCGACAAAGCGATCAAGGTCGAAAACATCTATTATGATCTAGGCAAATCTGAGATCAGACCTGATGCTGCTAAACAATTGGATGGAATTATTCACCTCATGAAAAATAACCCATCTCTTTTTATAGAGTTGGGATCACACACGGATTCAAGAGGCCAAGATGCCTTCAATGCTAAATTATCCTCCGAAAGAGCTCAAGCAGCTGTCAATTATATCACGAATATGGGTGATATCCCGAAAAACAGGATCAGAGGGGTAGGATATGGAGAATCTAATTTGGCCAATGGTTGTAAAAATGGCGTTAAATGTAGCGAAAGAAAACACCAAGAAAATAGAAGAACGGAAATAAAGATCACAGGTATTGCGGATTATGACCCATTCAAAGATAAATCATTAGCAGATATCATCAAAGAAGATAAATTTGCAGAGATGCTGGCCGAGATTCAGGATCAAGAAGTTTTGGAGATCAAAGAAGGGGAGGAACTTCCGGAGGAAATTAGACAGCAATTAGAAATAGATGAGGAAGTTGTTGAGGAGCCGGCTGTCGTCGAAATTGAAAGTGCCACCAAAGAAGGACCAATAGTGATCGAAGAGGCAACTAAAATTGTGCTCGCAGAGCCAATCCGTGAGGTAGAAAAGTTGGATGAAAATGTAATGAAAGAACAAGCCTCAATAGGTGAACCAAGTATGGAAGTAATAGAAGAGGAGCCAATGATGGAACAAAAAGTCATAGATAAAATAGTTTCTGTACCTGAATCTTCAGTCGGTGCATCAATGCATAATTCTGGAGAAATGGAAGTCAATAAAAGAACAGATTATACAAAGGTCAAGAATGTTGACCCTTCCTATACTGGTTATCTCGTAGAATTTAAGCGTTCAAGACAAGCTCTACCTAGTAACCATGAAATATTTAAGAGACATGGTAATATAAAGATCGACACCTTGGCAGATGGTTCCATTAGCTATATGCTAGGTGCATTCAAGAGTAAAGGGGATGCGAATAAATTTATGCAAGTGATCATTGCTCCTCAATATCCGAAGGCTAAATTGATCAAGTATGCAAATGGCTCGAGAGGCATATGACAAAAGCAGAACAAACTTCCTTTCAAACAACAGATGGCTTAACTTTAAACGCTCTTGAATGGGCTGTTAAAGATCCTATAGCGCATTTATCTATTGTGCATGGACTTGGAGAACATATTGGAAGGTATGCTCACGTAGCCTCTTTTTATAATACGAAAGGAATTTCAGTTTCAGGTCTGGATCTAAGAGGTCATGGTTTGTCAGAAGGGCCAAGGGGATATGCACCTTCTTTAGATCAATTACATAAAGATCTAACTGCATTTATCAAAAATTCCAAGTCGAATGATGCTCCAAAAGTTCTTTATGGACATAGTATGGGTGGCAATCTGGTACTCAGTTATCTAATGAATGCTAAAAACCCGATGGACTTCAAGTGTTGTATTGCGACAAGTCCTTGGATCAAGTTGGTTGAGGAGCCAGTTGTTTTTTTAAAGCTTGCAGCTAAAGTTTTAAACAAATTTGGAGGTTTTACAAGGCCAAATGAGCTTGATACTGCTGCAATTTCAAGTATAGAAGAAGAGGTTGAGAAGTATATAGCTGACCCATTGGTACACGATAAAGTCTCCTCAGTTTGTGCTTTAGCAATCATGAATTCAGGCGAAGATCTCATAAATAGTAAGAAAAAGTTCCCAATACCTCTGCTGATCAATCATGGGACGGGAGATCGGATTACATCTCATTTAGGTTCGCAAAAGTTTTTCGACAACCAGGCGAATGAAAAAATTGCACTAAAGCTATGGGACGACATGTATCATGAATTGCACAATGACAGAGAAAGAGAGGCCTTATTTAAGCACTGTTATGAGTGGATTATTGAGCATATTTAATTTTTTATTGCATAATGTTGTATAAGTGTAAAAAAAAGTACACTTTTGTTATATACCAATCAATCCTTTGAAACTCTACAAATAGGATCCCATAGCTATCAAGCTTTATTACCGAACAAATTAAAGAGAATTACTATGATTATTTTGTACATAGTTACAGGAAGCTTTGTATTAGGTGGAGGGATTGTATTTGCATCAAACCTTTTAGGCGGAAACAATAGGAAGGTTTAACTTACCTAAACTTCGACTGCTACTACAAGTTTTTTGTCCTTATTCGTAACCTGTTTCCCATGTCTTCATGGATTTGTGCAGCAAACAAAGCTGCAATGGTTTCTTTACCCTTATTTATCCTTTTCTTTTCAGTAAAATACTTTTTGACGAAATGAGTATCGTATTTTCCCTTCTTAAAAGCATTATTTTCCATTACAAACAGTCCAAAAGAAAGAGTGCTTTTGATGCCTTCTAGTTCAAATGAAATGATGGCTTCTTTCATTTTGATAATGGCAAGACTTCTTGATTCAGCATGTACAACCAGTTTGGCCAACATTGGGTCATAATGAATAGGAACATCCATACCTTCTCTGTAACCACTATCAAGTCTCACACCTGAAGCTTCAGGAATATTGAATTTATCTAGGCTTCCAATAAATGGAAGAAAGTTATTCTCTGGATCTTCAGCATAGATCCTTACTTCTATTGAATGGCCATTGATCTTCAGATCTTCTTGTTTGATATCCAATTTCTCTCCTCTAGCAATCTTTATTTGCAGTTCCACAAGATCCAAACCAGTGATCATTTCAGTGACAGGATGCTCTACTTGCAAACGCGTATTCATTTCTAGGAAATAGAAGTTTTTCTTACTATCCAATAGGAATTCTACCGTCCCTACGCCTTCATAATCACAGGATTGCGCGACTTTGACTGCAGCTTCTCCCATAGCTTGCCTGATCTTATCCGTCAACACTGCAGAAGGAGCTTCTTCAACAACTTTTTGATGCCTTCTTTGCACAGAGCACTCTCTTTCAAAGAGGTGTAGGTGATTGCCATGGCTATCAGAAATAACTTGTATTTCAATATGGCGTGGCGAACTAATATATTTTTCTATAAAAACGGATCCATCGCCAAAAGAAGACTCTGCTTCACTAATAGCTCGCTTCATCTGTTCTCCAAGTTCAGATTCCTTTTCGACAATCCGCATGCCTTTTCCACCACCACCAGCAGAAGCTTTTATTAATATAGGATAACCGATCTTCGCAGCTATGACTTTGGCTTTTTTAACGTCAGTGATCGCATTGTCGATGCCGGGAACCATTGGGATGTCATATTTCTTTACCGCTTCTTTCGCGTCAAGCTTAGATCCCATAATTTCAATGGCTTTTGGACCGGGGCCTATAAACTTGATACCAGCTTTGGTTACCGCTTTCGCGAATTTAGAATTTTCACTTAGAAAGCCATAGCCTGGGTGAATACCATCTACTTTTAATCTAAGCGCTTCTTTGATTATCTTTTTTTGATTCAAATAGCTTTCTGACGAAGGAGCAGGGCCGAGTAAAATGGCTTCATCTGCGTATATGACATGCGGTGCATTTCTATCCGCTTCTGAATAAACAGCAACAGTTTGTATCCCCATCTTTTTTGCCGTTTTCAAAACACGCATTGCGATTTCTCCTCTATTGGCAACTAATATCTTTTTCATATTGTTTCGTATTGGCTGCAAAAATACGCTTAAAAAATGGAAAGGCGAAAGAGGGGACTATGAAATCAACGCATAAACAATTAATTCCGTTCTTATAGAAACCTCAAAAAGTAAATTTGTCTATCAGTCAGACAAAAAATAAAGTTCTAATTTAAATTACCTCAATCTAAAAATCCATGAGTCTCCTTCAATAGTCCCATTCATGATCAATTCCTCTGTGCCAGGTGTAATGATCAAAACAAAAGCTTCTTCTCCCATCTCGCATTCAGGGCTGCTGAAGGTATTTAAAACATTTGTGTCATTAATCATTTGATAGCTTCCAGAACATTTGCTATACACTTGACCAGCATTGTCTTTAAAAGACCAAACAACTTCTCCGTTTTGTTCTTCAAAAATAGTATATCTGAAAGTCAGACTACCGAAATTACTATCAGATTGCCAAAATGATTCACCATTCTTTGTGTGATCATAAACGTCCCAAGTTTTTGACTGCAACATTTCTATGGGCGTCATGGTTACTTGAGGCTGTATATCCGAGTTTTTAGTACAAGAAAGTAAAATGGCTAGTAGCAAGAAACTATTAAAGACCAGCTTTAAATTTTTCATGGTAATTGGTTTAAGTTCAATATAAAAGTGATATGATAGAATTTCAAGAATACATTTTTTGAGCACTTTAAAAGGGAAGGAATTAATTATTTCGTGACACGGTAAAAACTTGTAAAGTGGGATAGTAACAATAAAAAGGGCTGCCTCAAACGTGACAGCCCTTGTATATCAAAACGTGAATGATTTAATTTTCTAGTTTATCGCATGACTACTTCGTCAGCCCTTTTTATAAATCCAGCGATATCATTTTTCAGATGATCTGCCGCTTCAAGAACCAGTACTTCGTCAGAAGGGAAAGCTACTGGATTTCCTCCCAGAGAGGCAGCTACTGCACTACTTACCGCCCTTCTGTCTCCTTTAAAAGTGGCAGCCAAATTTTCAAAAACAGACTCTGCATTGAGTGTTTCAGAATTAATAAGTCTCTGGGTGCTGTCATCATAGAATAAAATGTCTGCAGACACCATTGCTGACTTAGATTGTCTTATTTGCAAAATATCAGCAAAGATCTGTTTGTTAATTTTCTTCGTTGTCGGTGATGGAGGTAATTCTTGTTCCAAAGAATCTCTTGAATGTGCTCTTTTTTGTCTTTGAATGGCTGTCGGCCTAACTGGGACTTCAACAGTGATCTGTTTGGTTTCTCTAAAAGCACGCTCGTCCAATAGTTCCGGGCTGACGTCTATGTCTCTTATGTCTACAACAACTTTATAATCAATAACATCTGATTGAGATCTGCTTGTGTAATAGACATTCCAATGATCGTCTAATCTATTTTCGTTGAAACTCAATAATTCTTCCTCAAATCTTCTTGGGAAAAAACCAAAAGAAGTATTTTTTACCACGAACAAGATCTTGTTTGTACCTAAGTCTAAAGCTCTTGACCTCAGCTTGTGAGCGTCTTTATGATTTTCGTCATATTGCTCCAACTGCAAGAATATGCTATGTGCACTTCTAGCTGCAAGCTTGTTGCCATCCTCAGCAGAGGCCATTAAAGCTTTTCCTTTTCGGTATAGATAATCAGCAGCTCTTTTCCTAGAATTTAATTCCATTGCATTCACTTTTACAAACCTAAAGTCAGCTTTATAACCATTGTTTGCGATCAGAGGCAGATAGTTATCTATAAGCTCCTGCCTTCTTTGGATTTTTTTGTGAATAGAATTTATCTCGATCCAATTCTTGTCATTTCTTTCTCCTTTGAGCGCTTCTATACGTCTCAAGTCCTTTGCAGTTATTTTTCTGAATGCATCTTCGACAACGATGATGTGCTTTTCTTTTTTTCTCTTCTGCTTTCTTAATTTCTCAACAGCTTTAATAACTGCAGCATCATATTCGCCTATCTCCATTAAGGCCTCTGGACTTTTACAACCAAAGACGAAGGTGATGGCTAACAATAGGATCATTCCGTTTAATAATTTCGTCTCTTTCATAATAATTGATTTAGCGATTAATTTGATTGCTTTCTATATTATAAAAGACGGGAATTTATTGATATCAGTTATTTAATGCATGGTTAAAGAGGACACGGATTAAGTTAATGGTATTAGAATATTGTGGAAATTTTGTTAAAAAGGGTGAAAATGTATGTGCGATGAATACACTATCCCGGTGGGAAATGTAAAACTTACCCGGAGGAAAATGTAAAATGTAGAATGTAAAAGGATAGAGCTTCATGCTAGAGATCACAAAAAAATAACGACGCTCTACCTCCTTTTACATTTTATATTTAGAATTCTACATTTTCATTTCTCCCCCCGCTTCTTCCTCAATAACCTGGCACAAATTTACAATCGTATCCACCGCCTTCTGCATATCCTGCACCGATACCCATTCTCTGACGGAATGGATGCCTTGCATGCCTGCAAACAAATTTGGGCAGGGTAGGCCCATGTAGGAGAGCCTGGAGCCATCCGTTCCACCTCTGATGCTAGAGGTGATGACTTCTAAACCCGATCGCTTGATCGCTTCCTGGGCGTATTTTATTATATATGGCTTTTCGTCAAGAACTTTTTTCATATTCCTATACTGCTCTTTAATTTCTAGTGTAGCCTTAGAATTCGGGTAGGATTTCATAACCTCATCGACAATGGATTGCAATTTTTTACCATTTTCTTGGAGTCCTTCCTCTGTAAAATCTCTAAGGATGAACTTAACCGTAGCATTCTCGAGAACTCCTTCGATAGCAGTAGGGTGTATGAACCCTTGTTTTTTATTGGTTGTTTCTGGAGAAAGACGATCCTTTGGCAAGGCGTTTACGATGTCACTAGCAATTTTGATGGCATGTTCCATTTTGCCTTTTGCATAGCCGGGATGCGCGGAGCGACCTGTGATTTGCAAAACAGCACCATCTGCAGAAAAAGTCTCGTCCTCAAGAGAACCGGGTTTTCCGCCATCTAATGTAAATCCGAAATCTGCTCCCAGTTTCTTCATGTCCACATGATCGACACCCTGTCCAACTTCTTCATCCGGTGTGAATAAGATTCTCACATCTCCGTGTATAATTTCAGGATTGTTTTTCATTTGATAAACCGCATCCATGATCTCCGCAACGCCTGCCTTATCATCGGCACCAAGCAAGGTATCGCCTGAAGTAGTGATAATATCATTGCCAATATTTGCATTCAAATGAGGAAAATCTTCTGGTTTGATGGTCGCTTCACTATTTTTTGGCAAAACTATCGGACCTCCTTTATAGTTCTCGTGAACCAAAGGCTTAACGTTTGTACCACTGCAGTCCGGGGCAGTATCTACGTGCGAACAAAAACAGACAACTGGCACATTTGATTTTTTGGAATTTGATTTTAAGGTAGCATACACATATCCGTGATTATCCATATGGGCATCATCAATTCCTATTTCGTGTAATTCTTTTACTAAAATTTTGGACAAGTCTTTTTGCTTTTCGGTGGTGGGAAAAGTTTCAGAATTTGGATCTGATTGGGTGTCAATTTGCACATATCTGAGGAATCTATCTTTGACAGTATATTTCATTATTTAAAATTTTACCAAATTTAGGAAAGTTTATTAATTCGTGGTAGTTGATTTATGCAAAATAATGCAATAATTATCTACATTTGCGGTCTAAAAATAAGTGAAATATTATGGCAAATGCATACTTTGAAGTACCAGTAGCGATTAATGAACCTATATTATCCTATGCTCCGGGATCCATTGAAAAAGCTGAGGTCAAAAAGGCTTTGGAAGAAATGAGATCTAAAAAAAGAGACATTCCAATGATAATAGGTGGCAAAAAGATAAAAACAGCAAACAAGGTTGACATCTTTCCACCACATGATCACAAAAAATGTATTGGACAATTTCATAAAGGAGATTCTAAGCACGTTAACAAAGCGATTGATGCTGCACTAAAAGCGAAGCCAGAATGGGAAAATACTCCTTGGGAACAAAGAGCAGCAATATTTTTGAAAGCTGCTGATCTTCTAGCTGGACCGTATAGAGCAAAAATGAATGCTGCTACCATGTTGGCCCAATCTAAGAATATTTATCAGGCAGAAATTGATGCTGTTGCAGAATTATGTGATTTCTGGAGGTTTAATGTTCAGTATATGACTGACATTTATACAACTCAGCCAGAATCAGCTCCAGGTGTATGGAATAGACTTGAATATAGAGCATTGGAAGGCTTCATTTTTGCAATATCACCTTTCAACTTTACATCAATCGCTGGAAATCTTACTTGTGCTCCGGCTATGATGGGTAATACCGTTGTATGGAAAGCTGCTGAAACGCAAATTTACTCTGCAATGATCATTATGGATATTTTAGAGGAAGCTGGTTTGCCTGCAGGCGTTATCAACTTGATACACGTGGACGGACCTGTAGCTGGAGACATAATATTCAATCATAAGGAATTTGCGGGATTACACTTTACGGGTAGTACAAAAGTATTTCAAAATTTGTGGAGCACTATAGGAAAGAATATTTCTAACTACAATACTTATCCAAGGATCGTCGGGGAAACTGGTGGAAAGGATTTTGTCATAGCACACGAATCTGCAAATGCCAAGCAAGTTGCTACGGCTTTGTCTCGAGGTGCTTTTGAATTTCAAGGACAAAAATGTTCTGCTGCTTCAAGAGCTTACATTCCTAAAAATTTATGGAAAGATGTAAAAAAGCATCTTCTTGCAGACCTTGAATCTTTCAAGATGGGCCCACCGGAAGATTTCACAAATTTTATAAATGCAGTTATAGATGAACGTGCATTTAACAAGATCACTAATTATATTGCTTCCGCGAAAAAAGCCAAAAAAGCAAAAGTTATTGCAGGAGGGGAGTACAGCAAAAAAGAAGGATACTTCATTGAACCTACCGTGATAGAAACTTCAGATCCAATGTATAAGACCATGTGTGAAGAGATTTTTGGACCGGTGTTGACGATACATGTTTATGATGGTAAGAAGTATGAGCAAATTTTAGAAAAGGCAGACAAGACCTCTCCGTATGCATTGACAGGAGCAATCTTTGCCAAAGATAGATACGCACTAGATTATGCTGAAAATGCATTGAGACACGCTGCAGGTAATTTCTACATCAATGATAAACCAACAGGTGCAGTTGTTGGTCAACAGCCGTTTGGGGGAGGTAGAGCGTCGGGGACAAATGATAAAGCGGGTTCTGTTTTAAACTTATTTAGGTGGGTTTCTCCTAGAACGATCAAAGAGACTTTTGTCGCTGCTAAAGATTATAGGTACCCATTTTTGGCTGAAGAGTAGATAGGATAGGTGTTAAAGGTGTTTGAGTAAATACTAACCATCCGATAAATAAGAAGCCCCATTTAGAAAGAAGCACTAAGGCATGCCCTAGTGCTTCTTTTTTCAATCACCCTAATTCTAATTCCAAATTTTACCCAAGCGCATTAACCGCTTGAAACCCGATCAGCGCAAACGCATAGGCGGCCATCAACATAAATACAAACTGAAGGATAGCTAATTTCCACGAGCCTGTTTCTTTTCTTACGATCGCAACGGTGCTCATACATTGCAAGGCAAATACATAAAATAATAATAGGGATGTGGCTGTCGCCGAATTAAATCTGGGTTTTCCATTTTCAAGATTTTTCTCCTTTTTCAATCTGTTTAAAATAGTCAGTTCTTCTTCGGAACCAACACTGTAAATAGTCGAAAGTGTACCAACAAAAACTTCTCTTGCAGCAAAAGAAGTCAGCAATGCGATTCCGATTTTCCAGTCATATCCTAGTGGCTTGATCAATGGCTCAATGCCCTTACCTAGGTAGCCTGCGTAACTATATTCGAGATCAAAAGACGCTCTATCTTGAAGATTAGAATCGATGGTCTTATTACTTTCTTGTTCGGTATATTGCTGAGATAACCAAGCATCAGATTTTGGGCTGTAGCTGGCTAAAAACCACAGAACTATGGATATAAGAAAGATAATTTTACCAGCTTCAAGGACGAATGACCTAGTTTTTAAATAGGAATTATATAGCACATTTCTCCAATTAGGCATTCTGTAAACTGGCAGTTCCAAAGTCCATAACTGGTTTGATGGAATCGTAGCGCTTTTATGTATAAACCATGAAACTACCAGAGTGGCAAAAACGCCTATAAGATATAAGGCCAACAACGCTAACCCCTTCATGTTAAAAAAGGAAGTACTTGCGTCACCACCTGGTAAAATAACTGCGATCAATATAGTATAGACAGGCAATCTTGCCGAGCAAGTCATTAGGGGAGAAGCTAAAATAACAGCCATTCTTTCCTTGGGGTCGTCAATCATTCTTGTGCTCATAATTGCTGGTATCGCACAAGCCCACGACGACATCAAAGGTATGACTGATTTTCCACTCAGTCCAAATCTTCTAAGAAACTTATCAGAGATAAATGATATTCTAGATAAGTATCCCGAATGTTCTAGAACGCCTAATAGAAAAAAAAGAATAACTATCTGCGGGATGAATATCAGTACGCCGCCAATACCTGGAATTATGCCTTCAGCGATCAGGTCCGTAAACCAACCTGGAGATAAGGCATCTTTTATAAAACCAATCAACTTCAAAGTCCCATTGTCAATCAAATCCATTGGAATCGAAGCAAAGCTAAACACCGCTTGAAAAGTTATTAGCATCACTAATAGAAAGATGAATATGCCATATGTGGGGTGCAACAGGATTCTATCCCACTTTTTTGAGGTAGATTGAAAATCTATGGACCGATCACTATTGATTGTTGATCTTACAATGGAACCTATGATCTTCTGTCTTTTAAGAAATTCGATTTGTGCATTACTTGTTGTCAAGCCAACTCCTGAAGACAGTTTTTTTTGGTATACATTTTCTACAACATCGCCCTCGATTTTATCATAAAGACTCCGGCAGATAGCATGTGGCACTTTAAAATTATCCGTTTCAAATAAAGTTCTCAATGCTTGAATCCCGTCACCACTTTTTGAATTGATCAGAACTACGGGACAACCTAGCAGATCTTGTTGCTTTTCTAAGTTCAGATTTATTTTATTCTTTTCTAAGTCATCTTTAAAATTTATAACCAAGGCCATTGGTAATTGCAAGTCAGCGATTTCTGAAAATAACATCAAGCTATCTTCAAGCATCATTCCATTTGCCACAAACAATATGGGCATTTTATCTTTTGTCAGTTCGAGCAGTTTGTTTTTGGAAATTAATTCTTCCGGACTTGTGGTCATCAATGACTTTAGCCCAGGAAGGTCGAGTATGGTATGATTGGCAAAACTACCAGATTTGGCAGCCACTGTCACTCCTGAAAAATTGCCGATCCTTTGATTTAGACCAGTGAGCAAATTGAATAAACTGCTCTTTCCAGCGTTTGGCTTACCAATTAATATGATTGATTTTTGGCTCACTAAATTCTTACCCATTCCAATGTATTAAAATCGGATTTTCTAATGCTTAGCATTTTCCCACCAATTGTGATATTAACCAGATCTGCATAAGATGGACTATAGTTTTTTATAAAAACAGAGCCTACAGTGATTCCGTAGGTCAAGAAGTAATCTCTTTGATCGGGAGAGCAACTATGATCAATAATTATTGCCCTTTCCCCTTCCTTTAATTCCAATAAGGCCATGCATTTTTGATAGGGTGCAAATCTAATTATTTTTATTTAATCTAAATAAAATTTAGGGAGGGTTCTAATCAACGTCTTATGATTCTACTTGTCTTACAGTAGATGGTCTGACCTACCTAATTACAATTTAGTTGGAATGGAGCCATTGGATCATACTTTGGCAATATAAGATGATTCTGATCAAAGTAGATTGGTCAATATGACAAGGTATAACTGGTGGGAAACGGTAATGTGGACGGGGTTGTTTTTCATTACTATGGGGGATCTGATGTTTAAGTAAGTAGTTTTTAATTGGAGTCTTGGCAAACAAACGCTGAGAATAGTGGCACCACCTAGCTCGCCGTGACCTTATAGATGGGGACAGTTTTTGAGTTTATAAATTTAGAATCGAACCATCTCAATTTTATAGTATTGAAACCGACAGATCGCCTGTGGCTCATTAAAATTATCGGCCTAAAATTGGATCCTTTCTTCTTAGACGTTTGATCAATATTTCTTGATCCGAGAATATCATCCAACTGAAATCATACACAAAAGTTACTTTTTTACCTTGATTATTGATGTGTGAATGAGTGTGAAAGCTAAAGTTAAATTTTTTAGCATCAAGTAGCTCTCTACTAACTTTAGTTTGTATTTTATTCTTTCCTAGTATTTCTAGTAAGATTGATCGATTCCTATGCAAGATTTTATCTATAGATGCGGTGGCTAGGTCAGTAACTTCTCTGAGTTTGTAAGCATAGTTTGATTTACATTTTACAGAACAGAATATTTTATCTGATCTTCCTGATAAGCTGGCTTTACACATTTTACATGTGCGTGATCTATTCATTTTTGACATAGTCGAAGTTAACGGTTATTATTCGAATAATAACCGTTAACTTCGACTATGTTTATAAATAGCTGATAATAAGTTAATTGTATAAGCTAGTGTTGGTTAACATTTCTTAGTATTACACTATGAAAGCACAACTTTTACAAACCGAGGCAAAATCAAAGCGAATAAAAATTAGAATACCATACGAAGCGCTAGCATGGAGAGCCGAAATAAAGAAGATTGAAGGAATATGGTATCATAAACCACAAAAGCTATGGAGTGTGCCCAATATCCCTTCTAACCTTAATAGATTGAAGCAAATATTTGGTCAAGAAGGAGAAATAATATTGACGGATAGCAGAAAAAGGCTACCAACATTCGAAATGACTCCACATATAGCAAAACAGGTAGAAGCAATGCAAGTGAAATTAATTCTATCCGCAAAAAGTATTAATACTGTGAAAGCTTATAAAACACATACGCTTAGGTTTTTTAAGTATTTTGAAAATGAGGATATTAGTAAGCTAACCAAAGAAGATATAGAAAAGTATATATACAAGCTAAAAACAGAATACGAAATTGGAGATTCATTGCAAAATGTGATAATCAATGCAATTAAATTTTATTTGGAACGTGTGCTTGGGCTTCCACGAAAAAAGTATAACCTCACGAGACCCAAAAAGTCAAAGACGCTACCAGATACACTAAGCGAGGCTGATTGTTTTAAAATCATCAATGTATTGGATAATGTAAAACATAAGGCAATACTGCATTTGCTGTATAGCGCAGGAATAAGAAGAGATGAAGTGACTAAGCTACGAATAGAAGACATAAGAAGTGACGAAATGATGATATTTATAAAGGGTGCAAAAGGAAAAAAGGATAGAACCACTATATTATCTGAGGCTACACTTAGCTTGCTTAGGAAATATGTAGTAAAGGATAAGCCATCATATTGGTTGTTTGAAGGACAGACTGGTAGTAGGTATAGTGTATCGAGTGTAGCAAAGATATTCCGTAAAGCGGCGAAAGCTGCAGGGGTAGCAGAATGGTCGACTCCACATACGCTTCGTCATTCTTTTGCGACTCATTTATTACAAGCAAATGTAAATTTAAGATATATACAAAGTTGTATGGGTCACGAGAGCCCTGAAACAACGCAGATCTATACACATATTGTTAATATAAACAACAATGTGGTCCGTAGTCCGCTAGATAGAATCATAGATAAAATGAAAAACAACGAAGACTCAGATTCGGATGAAAATAGGGATTCTGACATAAAAGAAGGAGAGACATAACCGATATATATGTAACTTGAGTATCTTAGTATTCCATATACTCATAAGTTATCATCAAGCAACACAAATGAAAAGACCAGATTTGATTATAAAAGTGAAAGTACTAACTGAAGAAGATGGAGGACGAAAAACACCTTTCTTCAATGGATATCGTGGGCAATTTCATTATAATGATTCTGATTGGGATGCGTCTTATGATATCGTTAATAAATCAGAAGCTAAGCCAGGAGAAGATGTCGAACTACAACTTGAAACTGCAGGAAAAGAAATTCACTTTGGAAAATTTGAAATTGGAAAAGAAATAAAAATTAGAGAAGGAAGTCGAATAATTGCTAAAGGTAAGGTTATAAAAATATTGAACAGTAATTTTGAAAATTGGAATTTAGAGAAATTTCAGAATACAAAGGCAAAATCCATGAATCCATATTTTGGAGATAACATCTTGGGATTCAAAGTAGATTTTGAACACTTTTTGGATAATGAAGATTTGTTTAGTCAAATAGAAATTATCGAATCAAAAAATCAAACTCAAATACTTACAGTAAAATTGAAGAAAAAAGAAAATGCCGTTTCTACTATTTACAAATTTCTCATAAAGCAATGGAAAGAAAACCTCACATTAGGTGCAGATAGACTAAGAATCGATTATACAATTAACGAAAATAGAAAACTTGAAAAGATGACGATGCAATTTGCAACATGGAATGAAATTTATATGACAGGGAAAATAATTATAGAGTAAGAAAGCCTGATGATAACTTTAGGTAGCACGATCATGCCTGCCTCGTTCCTCGCAGGCACGACGGCTACCATCACCGTTGTACGCAATAAAAATAAAAGAAAGGAAAAAAGATGAATTAGAACAAAAAGAAAAGCTTAAAAGTATGAAAACTAAACAAAAAAAGTATCGTGTCCGCGATATACTGGAAGGTCATTTATCGACTTATCTACGAGATCCAAAAAGGAAATTGTATG
>ENA-ORXM01001608-ORXM01001608.1-marine-metagenome-genome-assembly--contig:-NODE-1608-length-30698-cov-13.695209_pt1 | contig 30698 bp, 28 predicted proteins | sample MGYA00237867_ERZ511480 | MGnify/ENA primary metagenome ERZ511480 (study PRJEB26309, sample SAMN06266103) | marine metagenome | isolation source: Algal blade | place: United Kingdom:Sidmouth, United... | reverse complement strand
TATGAGGATTTCGCCATCCTAGGCCTTATGCCTAGGGCCTTCAATACAACGGCTTCCGATATTTAGGGCCGCTCGTAAAACCCTGCCCTCTCTGTCACCTCCACGCCCTTCCGCCCCACCGCAGGCCCAACAGCCCCCAATGCCAAGGCCATCTTCCGCCCGCTACTCGCCCCGACGCGTCCTTCCCACGCCTCCGGGCCCCCTTTGCGTAAGTTCTCCCCAATCTCGCGGTAGACTTTTAGCGCGGCGCTAATCGCCCAGGCGCATCTGAAGTCGAGTTCTTTAATGCCGACTTTGGCGCTGGCGTAATATTTTTCGGCTATATCTAACTGCGCGCAAGCCGCCCGATGCAAGGCGGGCCAATTCGCGCGATCCAATTGCTCCCCGGCATCCACAGGCGCACCTGCCCCCAGTAAAAGGTCGCGCGGCACAAAAACACGGTCGGCTTTGGCATCGTCAATCACGTCGCGCGCAATGTTCGTAAGCTGGAATGCGAGGCCCAAATCACTGGCTCTATCGAGCGTTGCAGCATCCCGCACACCCATAATATTCGCCATCATCACGCCGACCACGCCCGCGACGTGGTAGGAATAATCCAGAATATCATCCACAGAGTTATACACACGCTCTTCAGCGTCCATCTCGAACCCTTTGAGCAAATCCATGGGGTGGCGGTAGTCAATTTCGTGGGTCTTCACAACGCGCGCGAGCCCTGCAAAAACTGGATCCTCGGTCGGCTCGCCATTCAGCGCCGCGCGGGTTTTTTCGCGCAACATTTCCAGCCGCTCGCCCTGCCCGATTTTGTAATCTGCGACCTGTCCGTGGCCCATCTCCTGCCCGTCTATAACGTCGTCGCAATAGCGGCACCACGCATAAAGCATGGCTGCATCATCGCGCAGGGCTGGCGGCAAAACGCGGCTCGCGAGCGCAAAAGACTTAGAGCCCTTTTTGATTGAGGCGTTCCCATATGCAGCGACAGAATCCATTCCGTTTGAGTAGGTCGGTTTGCGGCGTATTGGAAGCGGCAATGGGACCGTAGGCCAGTGTCCATAGCGCCGAATTAATAATGCATCCGCGTTTCACGGTGCAGAACCGAAGTGAAATACTATGCCGTTTCAATCACTTATGAGATAAGTTAAAAACTCCGTCCTCACATGGGGTTTTATCGCGCATATTTAACTCGTTCTTTCGGACATAGGACAGGTTAGCGCTTTCTGACTGGTTCGAAGGACAGTGTGTCTAGGTGCAGTTTGTAGCGCAACTGTATAGGGACCGGTGACGAGAGCTGGACTGTCTGAAACGGCAGGATATAAATTTTGGCCGTCATTTGAGAGCACCGCCGCATGACGAAAGTCGTGTAAACAACGATGAAAGACCTACCCTTGGCAAGCCTTCACGGTTTGCGTCATGCGGACGTCCTAATTATCGACTATTTGGCAGTCGCCTATGTTGAAACCATAGTCTCAACGGAGGCTGCAAGCGTAAGCTTATGCGCCGCCGCCAAAGAAATCGATCTTACCCAGCGGCACGCCATTATGACGCAAAATGTTATATACCGTCGTCACATGGAAATAGACATTCGGAATTGTGAAACCCGAGAGATAGGAAATGCCTGTGAAATCCATCTCGCCGCGCGGACCCATTTTGACGGAAAACTCGCGCGCCTCTTTGCCGTCCAAATCACTCGCCGAAACTTTCGCCATATCGGTTTTGGCTTGCTCAATCACTGCATAACACTCCGCGAAGCTGGATGGTTGACCATCATAACTTGGCGGCACTGTGCCGACGATACGATAAGGCGCATTTTTGGCGAGCTCTGCGCAGGTCTGAACCTGCTTGGCCAGCGGCCACATATCCGGTGCAAGACGGGCGTTCATAAAAACGTCCGCATCAATACCGCGTTCATCTGCATTCGCTTCGGCCTTGCGGAGCAGATGCGCAAGATTATCGAGTTGGCGGGGCAGCGCCTGAATCGCATTGGACATGGATAGTATAGACATGGCGAACTCCTTAGAATGGGACTTGCTTATGTATTAGCAGGCCAATCCTCACTAGATTTTATCTTGGATAGCGTCCCTGCAAAATCATCGGCAATCACGCCCGCTGTGGCTTTCGCGGCGCCGACAACGCCGGGAACGCCCGCGCCGGGATGTGTGCCCGCGCCTGTGATATACATGTTATCGATGACATCATCGCGGTTATGCGGACGGAACCACGCGGATTGTGTGAGGATAGGTTCGACCGAGAAAGCGCTGCCGAGATGCGAATTCATTTCATCGCGGAAACCAAACGGAGTCAGCGTGTGCATGACTTCCAAATGGTCATTCAATCCAGGAATGGCGTGGATTTCGAGGTAGTCCAATATCTTCTGCGCATAGGCCGGGCCGATTTCGTCCCAATCCAAATCGGCCGATCCCAGATGCGGGACAGGCGCGAGAACGTAATAAGCGGACTTGCCTTCGGGCGACATGGTCGCATCGGTGACGCTTGGCGCGTGAAGATAGAGCGAGAAATCCTCAGACAGTTTCCCGCCCTTCCCGAATATCTCCGCGATGAGTTCTTTATAACGCTGTCCAAACAGGATGATGTGGTGTTTCAAATGTTCCGGCGTCGGGATATCTAGGCCGAAATAAATCACGAAGAGCGACATGGAGTGGCGCTTCTTGGTCAGGGCTTTCCCGTATTTCTGCCCGCGCTTATGTTTGCGCAAGAGTTGGCTGTAAGTGTGAACCACATCGGCATTAGAAGCGACCATGTCGGCGTCCATGGTCCAACCATCAGCGGTCGTCACGCCGGTCACGCGGTCGGCTTCTGTATGGATGTCGGTGACTTCAGCGTTGAGTTTAATCTCACCGCCTATGTCTTTGAAAAGGCTCACCAGTCCAGCGACCAACGCGCCTGTACCGCCTTTAGCGAACCAAACGCCGCCCTTACGTTCCAGCGCGTGGATGAGGCCGTAAATCGCGGAGGTCGCGAAAGGGTTGCCGCCGACCAAGAGGGATTGGAAAGACAGAAGCTGGCGGGTTTTTTCATCTTTCACGAACTTCGAAACCTGCTTGTAGACGCTGCGGTCCGCACGGAGTCGTACGAGTTGCGGCGCGGCCGCGAACATCTGACTCATCTTCAGAAAAGCCGTTGTGCCCAGCTTCTCATAGCCTTCGTGATAGAGCTCTTTCGAATAGGCGAGGAATTTGCGGTAGCCTTCAACATCGTCAGGATTACGCGCGCGAATTTGCTCTTCAAGAAAGTCTTGGTCGTTGTTGTAATCTAGGATTTCGCCGTCTTCCCATTGCAAGCGGTAGAACGGATCGACGGGCAGCAGCTCGACATAATCATTCATCTCGCGGCCCGCGAGGATGAAAAGTTCTTCGAGACAATCCGGGTCGGTGATAACCGTCGGGCCGCCGTCAAATTTGAACCCATCAATCTCGTAAACATAGGCACGTCCGCCCGGCTTATCGCGATTATCGAGCAGCGTCGTTTGAAACCCCATGGCCTGCAAACGAATGGCAAGCGCAATGCCGCCAAAGCCTGCACCAACAACTATGGCGGTTGGACGGGTAGTAACTGTTTCAATCATTTCGAAGAATCTCGCTTGCGACTTTCACGCGAGATAAAGGCTTTCTCACTGTAATTATAGAGCGCCTTTGTCACAGGCACAGGCGGTTTTCCAACGAGTATTCGTAGCTTATCTTTTTTCGTCAGGCGATTGCGATAAAAGCGGGCAATAAGCCCTTCATTCAAACCGTAGAACCGCTCTAAGACGGCATAACGCTTTTGCGGTTTTGCTGCGCGGAATAACATACGATTCAATAATCTCAGGAACGACTCTTCGTGATAATGATCGATGCGGTGATAGGCCATTTCATGCAGAACAGCCGCGCCGAAGTCCGGCTTGTTTTTGACAATCATATCGCAGACGACATTGGCGCTTTTGACGGCTTCCGGTAGACTATATCCCGTTACCGCGTGATAATATCCGCCCGTCATTCCGAGCCTCACGGCTTCCGTTTTCTCCATAGACACGTCAGTGCCGTAGGCTTCATCAACCGCCAAAGTAATTGGCAAAACGCCCTTTTCACGCCGAATGACTTCATATGTGTCCACGCTTAGGCTCTCGCGGATATACTCTTTAATCCGGGCGTCAACTTCCTGACTGCGAAGCTCTGGACCGTCAGTATAGTAAGTGTCTTCCACGAGGAGTTCAGTGTCCGAATATGGCAAACAATAGACAAAGCGATATCCGCCGAGCTGCTCTACCGTAGCGTCCATAATGATTGGGCGCGTAACCCCATGAGGATTTTTAGTTTTGATGACGTGACCAACAAATTTTTGATAGCCGAGGATGACATTCTTATTCGATCTAAATCCCCGTGCATCCAGCACGCATTTTCCCGAAATTTTTTCACCGTCTTTCAGAATCACATCATGAGGCCCCAGATTATCAACGAAGGCATTCAAGCGAACCCGCAACCGACCGCTATCAATATGCGGCTGAATGCAAGCGCGCAGGGTCTCGCTATTCCCGGTGCAATAGGTGATATCCAGCGTGCGCTCTCGCTTTGGAAATTTTACATCATAACTGTCCCATTGGTAGGCAATGAAAGGATCAATCCAATCGCGCAGCTCTTCCGCAACATCACTCAGGTTAAAAGACCAAGTGTGATCCCCGGCAATTTTTTCCGAGGCTTCGATGATCTGAATACGCAAGTCCGGGTTTACATCCAGACAGCGCCAAGCTGTCATCAAGCCGGACAAGCCCGCCCCCACAATAATCATATCCTGCGTTTCGTTCATGAGGTGCGGTGTAGAGGCCGAATTGCAAAGTTCAAGACGAAGGTGAGTCGCGGCCAAAGACAGCATTTTATACCTCGGCACGGCGTGGCTGCAAAACGCTATCACCGCCGATACAACTCCGCGTTGAGCCTTTTGGCGATTTTTGACGTGATATACAAAAAAGTGCGACATTTCCGCACGTTGGACATATTTTGGCCACATTTTTTAACGGGAATCTCTAGCCATAACCTATTAAATCCTATCATATCCATGAGGTTCAGTTAAAGCTGAGCACGGCGGGTGGTGCGGTTGCCCCACATCAACCAAGCTGCCCGTCACATGCCATTAAGTCAGAAGCGATACGCGCCGACTGTCCGATCACCCCCAGATTGAGTGGAATGATTGCACTCTTTTTTCATAAAATTTAGATGACTATGGCTTTAGAATATCGTCTCGGTAATTTATTTTTGGCTGATAGTTTTCATCATGTTTCGCTAAAACTTCTCGCGCCTGAAATGTTGTAGGCGATGTCAACTGTCCGGAGACAACAACGCCCTGCCCTTCGCGAAATAGATCCGGAAGCGCGCCTGTAAATGTGACGTGTAGGTCACGCGCCATATCACGCTCAAAGTCTTCAACGCGGAATTTGGTCGTCAGGCCTTGTGTCTGAACAGTGCCTTCCGCGACAAGCCCGCCAATTTTGAAAACATCGGACCGCGGCTCGAAACCATCTGCGACAACATCAGACGGATTTTCAAAAAATTGAGTATTGGTATTCAACGCTTGAAAGATCAAAAATAATCCGCAAGCCAGCATGAATCCCAGCACAGCAATCCAAATCAAACGGCGATTGCGATTGGGCGGGGTGATACGGGTTTCAGACATATTTGCTAGATACCACGAACAGGACTTGCATCAAGTGAAAGAGAGCGTGACAGAATGAGTGACATAGCGGGCCTGCCCCGTTAGACGCACGCCATGATGGGCAAGCCTACACTATGGTTGAAAGGCGTTTCGATTGAACGAGGCGGCAAACCACTCATCTCTAATTTGAGTCTGGAATTGTCCGGCCCAAAATTACTGTGGGTCGTCGGCGGAAACGGCATTGGGAAAACGTCTTTGCTACGAACCTGCGCAGGCCTCAGTCGCCCGATGAGCGGCAGCGTTGGTAGGGAAATTGACGGGGTCGATGTCACCGCTCCCGAAGCCATCTCATTCTTGCCCGCAGAGAGCTATGCCAAGCCCGGTTTAAAAGCTCGCGAAGAGGCCGTATTTTGGAACGCTGATCTCGGCGCTGCTGACATCGGGGAACACGGCGAAACCCTGACACAAAATCTGTCGACTGGCCAGTTGAAGAGGCTGTCATTTGCAAAGCTACTGGCCAGCGGAAAACCCATCTGGATATTGGATGAACCTTTGGCAGGACTGGACGCTGACGGGCGAGCGTTGATTGCGAGCCATCTGCAAGACCATGTGCGCGGCGGCGGATTAGCCTTGGTCGCATCACATGCGCCTATTGCCGTCCAGGACGTCCCGACACAAAGGCTGGTTTTGGAATGAGCGCCGTTTTGAAAATTTTGCGCCGCGATCTCATTCGCGCTGCGCGCTCAGGCGGAAGCTGGGCATATGGTCTCGTCTTCATGGCGATATTTCTTGCGCTGTGCGGCATTGCCCTGGACGGAGAAATGTCAGTCTTGAGGCGCTTAGGCGTTCCGCTGATTTGGCTCGCCATAACATTCGCGGCGCTGATGAGCGTGGACCACGTTTTCGCGGACGACTTGCGCGATGGAACGACGGGCCAGCTCTGGCTCTCCGGTGTGAGTTATATGACGCAGGCCGTGGCAGCCTTGCTGAGCTTTTGCATCGTCTATTTGTTACCGCTCATCATTACTGTTCCACTATGGTCTCTGCTGTTTGATCTCAGCGCGCCGACGGTCGCGGGTTTACTCCTCGCTCTGCTCTGCGCGCTGCCGGGATTGGCAGCCTTCACGGCTTTGGCTGGAGCTTTAACCGGCGCACGGGGCAAAGGCGGGTTTCTCGCAATTTTCATCAGCGCGCCGCTACTCGTGCCGATATTAATATTCGGTGTGGCCGCAACGCAAAGCTATCAGTCGCTCGGTTTAGCTGCGGTAGAATTTCGCGGTCTTATCGGTTTGTCCTTGCTGGCTTTGGCGCTATCAATTCCCGCATCAGCTGCGGCTTTATCAGTCAATACGGATCGCTAAATGCGTTTGATTTCATATCTTTCTAATCCAGCGCGGTTCCTAAGGGTCTCCCGCTTTGCGACGCCGATCAGCGGATGGCTGGCGCTTGTGTTACTCGGGATTGGCTTGGCGCTTGCGCTCTTTATTTCGCCGCCTGCAGAAGAACACGGAGAAGCCGTTCGAATTATGTACGTCCACGTTCCCGCCGCATGGTGTGCCATGGCGTCATATTCGGGCATCGCCATTGCCAGTCTGGTAAGTTTTGTCTGGCGACATAGTCTTGCCGATAGTGTCGCGCGGTCACTCGCCCTGCCCGGCACAGCTTTCACATTTCTGGCGCTTGTGACAGGAAGCCTCTGGGGGCGTCCGGCGTGGGGAACTTGGTGGCAATGGGACGGCCGTATGACATCCGTTCTCGTGCTGCTGTTTATTTACATCGGCTATATGGCAATTTGGAATATCACAACAGACCGCCGCCTTGCTTCAAGGCTCGCGGCCATTCTGGCGATGGTGGGGGCGCTGAACCTGCCAATTATCAAATTTTCCGTAAACTGGTGGAACACGCTACATCAGCCTGCCACGATTTCAGAACCCGGTGCACCGGGATTGCCGCCTGAATTACTCATGCCGCTTCTGTTTATGACTCTGGGCTACACGCTCTTACTAGCGTGGTTCGCGCTTCGCGGGACTGAGGCAGAGCTGGCAGAGTTAAAACGACACCGCGCCGCACAATCAAAGCCCGCGACAGTCATGCTGGAGGACATTAGCTCATGATCGATTTTGGCAAAAATACAGTTTTCATTCTCGCGTCCTATGGCGTCTCGATTTTAACCTTAGGTACATTGGTCATCATCACTTTGCGGAAACCGAGACGATGAAGGAGTTGGGCAACACACCCTATGACCGCATCACCGCCCTGATGGACCGCCTGCGCGCCGATTGCCCTTGGGACCGCGAGCAAACGTTTGAGAGCATTGCCCCTTATACGATTGAGGAAAGCTATGAAGTCATGGACGCGGTTGAACGCAAGGATATGGCTGACCTCAAAAACGAGTTAGGTGACCTTTTGTTTCAGGTTTTATTCCACGCGAAAATGGCTTCTGAGATTAAGGCTTTTGACTTTGCGGATGTCTGCGACGGGCTTGTTGAGAAAATGGTGCGGCGTCATCCGCATGTTTTTGAAAGCGCGGAGGTTCCTGATTGGGATTCCATTAAAGCCGCAGAGCGAAAAGACGAGGGACACGCCAAAACGCTGGACGGTGTTGCAAAGTCGCTGCCTGCTCTCATGCGCGCAGAGAAGCTGCAAAAACGCGCAGCGAAACGCGGCTTTGATTGGCCCGACACAAATGGCCCAATTGAAAAATTACGAGAAGAAATCGATGAAGTTAGCGAGGCTGTTCAGGCAGACGATCAAAACCAAGTTGAAGCCGAAATCGGCGATCTTCTTTTTTCTGTCGTGAATCTGGCTCGAAAGCTCAAAGTCGAACCCGAGTCAGCTTTGCGCAATGCAAACAGGAAATTTACGCGTCGTTTCAATGCCGTGGAAGATCGGGCGAAACCCAATCTGGAAGCGCTAAGTCTGGATGAGATGGAAACGCTTTGGCAGGCCGCCAAACGAGATGGTCTTTAATTGACGATCAGGCCTTTATAGCGCGCGAGGAATTTTCCGGCGTCAGATTCAGATAATCGAACTCGCATAATTGCCGTGCCGCCCTCAGCCGCTTCGTCTCGCAAGACTTGGCCGTTTTCATGAAGCCAAGCGCGAGCAGAGAAATTCGCAGGCGTGACGCGCACATCCAGAACGTGATCATTGCGCGTCAGGACTTCCTCAATCCCGTTCTCGAGTGCCTCGATTCCATCACCTGTCAGGCAAGACACCTCGAACGCATCTACCATATCTATGTGCGTTCGGGACGCCGCTGCGCGCTCTGCCAAATGCCTGGCCTCTTCCTCGTTCAGTAAGTCGGTCTTGTTCCAAACTTCGATCATCGACTGCGAATGCTCAGGCCCCGCTTCAATCTGATTGAGAACGTCCATGACTTCCTCACGGCGGCGCTCTGTAAGAGGGTCAGACATATCTCGCACATGGACGAGCAGGTCAGCTTCTTTTACCTCCTCCAAAGTCGCGCGAAATGCCGTTATGAGCGATGTCGGAAGATCAGAGATAAATCCGACCGTGTCTGACAAGACTGCCGTTTGACCGCTTGGCAAAGGTAGAATTCTGTGGGTCGTATCCAAGGTCGCAAAGAGCATGTCTTTGGCTAAAACGCCGCCTGCCGTGATCTTATTGAACAGTGTCGATTTACCAGCATTGGTATACCCAACAAGCGCAACAACCCTCTCCGGAGCGCGCTGACGCTGCTGACGCTGCAACCCGCGTGTGCGACGCACATCATCGAGCTTACGCTTTAAGCGGACCATTTTATCGTTGAGAACCCGTCGATCACTCTCAATCTGTGTTTCGCCCGGTCCGGCCAAACCGCCCGTACCGCCACGCTGGCGCTCCAAATGGGTCCACGTCCTTACCAAGCGCGAACGCTCATATCCGAGCCGTGCCAGCTCAACTTGCAGGCGGCCTTCTTTAGTTGCCGCACGCAAGCCAAAAATCTCAAGTATCAGGCCTGTGCGGTCAATCACTTTCACCTTCAGAATGCGCTCTAAGTTCCGTTGTTGGACGGGCGTCAAAGTGGCATTCACAATTACAAGGGAGAGTTCTTCACCTAAAATCGCGGCAGCCATGTCTTCTATTTGGCCTGAGCCGAAAAAATTAGAGCTGCGGATATCGCGAATTGGCACAATGCGAGCGGAGACAGGATCAACGCCCAGAGCGTCAGCCAAGCCAATGGCTTCATCTAAATCGTAATCCGCGTCGGATGCGCGATTATCGGCAAATCTCGGATGGGCGACCAACGCCCGGTCACGCTTGACAGTGTGTTCAACCATGCATGACTTTCAAGGGCTAATCTTCATCGACAGGGTCGTGAAGTTGAACTGGACCACCGGGCATGATGGTCGAAATGGCATGCTTATAGACAAGTTGTACCTGGCCATCACGGCGCAGCAAGACGCAAAAGTTATCAAACCATGTGACTACGCCCTGTAGCTTCACGCCATTGACGAGAAAGATCGTGAGCGGCGTTTTTGCTTTTCGGACAGTATTTAAAAATGTGTCCTGTAGATTTTGATTACGGTCGGACATAATGGCCCCCAAATTTAATTTTCCAAAGCTTGAGGTCAGAAGCTTTGCCCCGCTGCAGCCTACCGAGGTCTATTGTCTTAGCCACTAAGGGGATTCAAGGCGCAAATCTTTGATGGCTGTAAAAATACTGCAATCGGCCTTATTGTTTCCAGAAATTGGGCAAAATCAGCGCCAGAGCCGCCAAAACCTCAATCCGGCCCAATAACATAAGCACAACACCAACACTCATTTGCCCATTTGTAAACTGCGCATAGGTCAATCCCGATTCGGGCAAAGTCAAGCCGAGGAGAGGCCCCACGTTCGACAAACTCGCCGCAGAAGACGCTATCGCATCGTCCAACGGCAGGCCAACAACCCCAAACGCCGCAATGCCTATTCCGAATGCGAGCGTATATGCGAAGAAATACATCCATACGGAAAGGAAGGCGGCATCTGGAATGATGCGCGTTCGAAATGTAACGGGGATGACGCGCGAAGGGTGGGACAGACGCGATAGCTCCGTACCCAGATGTTTAAACAACAGCAATATGCGGATAAGCTTGACCCCGCCCGCTGTGGACAGGGCCGATCCGCCCGTCAAGGCAAAGGTTATAAGGATCACCGGGGGGATCAGATCCAGACTAATGACTTGATACTGAAACCCGGCAGAGCTGACAAAGAAAGCGCTATCGAGGATGAGATCTCCGAAACTTCCCAGTCCGGAGTACGTCACTCCGATTAAAACCAATAAAAGTAATATGACGATTAAAGCACGATGTTCAACATTGAAGACCATTCGCAGAGCATGGGCGAGTTTTCTCAGGCGCACGTAATCCCAAATCACCGCGACATTCATCGCACCTAAAATACACATGATGCCCAAAATGGTCGCGGCAAAGGGCGGTATATAAAGCTGCAACGGCCCTGCACGCGGCGTTAAGCCGCCAGTACTGACGCCTGAAAGCGCCAAGCAAAGTGCGTCAAAAGCAGGCGCGCCGCCTAAGGTCATTAGGATAAATCCTATCAGTGCCAATAACAAATAAACACTCGCGACGAGGCCGCCAATGCCGGTCAGGCGGCTAAAAAGTTTCCCGTCCCTTACTGTGTAGAGCATGGATTTATGAACACCTGTGCCAGTTTGATTTACAGCTGCCAAAATTACGACAGCGAAAGTCGCCACGCTCACTCCGCCAATCCATTGCACCAAAGAGCGCCAAAACAGCAATACAGGCGATAATTCATCGGGGTTCAAGCGGGAGGCTCCCGTGGTGGTGAACGCAGAAACGCTTTCAAAATAAGCCCCTAGAAAGCTGGAGCTCGGACCCAAATATCGGAAAGGCAAGGAAAGAATGGCCGGCATCAAAATCCAGAAGAGAACAAAAAACAATATGGCTTCTGATTTGGATTCCCGCTTATCAAATCCGGTGGATAACATGACGAGCAAAAGACCAAAGACCCCGACGCTGACTCCAAAAGCAGCCATGCTAATCGCGGCCGGGAAATCTCGCGCCATCGCCGCAATGAGTCCGGTGATTGCAAATAAACCGGTGCAGAGCAGGAAAGTTCTTCCCAGCCAAAACAGGATTCGGTTCATCGCCATGGCGGTTTAGTAGTAATCTGAGGAGACGCGGAACATCGTGACAATATTGTCCAAAGCCCCTTTTTCGGCCATCAGCACGACGCGGTTTCCGGGCCGCAGCACGAGACCGGGTGAAGGCGGCAATACTGCGCCATCAGCGATAATTGCGCCAACCGCCACGCCCTCACCCATAGCTACATCGCTCAAGGCTTTCCCAGCCATCGGCGAGGTGTCCAAAACTTCGCCTTCAATAACTTCCGCGCCGCCTTGTTCCAACGAATAGACCTCCAAAATTCGCCCTCTGCGGACGTGTCTGAGAATGGAAGAAATGGTTGATGCGCGCGGATCAATCACCATATCAATTCCCAGCTCGGACTGCATGTCCTGCATGGACACCTCATTTATCAGGCTGATCGTCATACGAGCGCCTAATTTTTTGGCTTGCACGGCAGAGAGAATGTTCACGCTGTCACTATTCGTGAGCGCAATGAACATCTCTGCATTCGCAACGCCCGCTTCTTCTTGGATCTCCGCCGACATGGCGTCACCGTTTAGAATGACGGTGCGGCTCAGTTGTTCGGCTGCTTTTTCTGCACGATCTTTATCGCGCTCAATCACGCGAACTCGCATGCCTGATTTGCCTTCCAGCTTTTCCGCGACATAGGTGCCGACATTACCACCGCCGATAATCACGACGTGGCGGGCTTGAACTTGATTGGACCCGAGCACTTCCAGCAAACGTTTTGAATGCGCGGCCTGGGTGATAATATAGGCACGATCTCCGACCTCTAAAGGATCATCAGGCGTTGGCGCGAAGAGCTCGCCGTCGCGTTCAATGCCGACTACGGCTGCATGCAAACCTGTGAAAAGATCCGGGATTTGCCGAATCGGCGTTTGGATGATCGGGCAATCTTCATTGATTTCAACGCCCAGCATCTGAACGGCCCCGTCACCAAATGGGACAACATTAAACGCGCCCGGCGTGTTGAGGCGGCGCAAGATGGCTTTGCCAATTTCAATTTCAGGCGAGATGATAATGTCGATTGGCATGTTCTCTCGAGAATACAGGTCATTCCATTGATTATCGAGATAGCCTTGCGCTCGCACGCGGGCGACTTTTGTTGGAACATCAAAAAGTGAATGAGCGACCTGACAGGCCATCATATTCACTTCATCGGCATAGGTAACGGCAATAATCATGTCGCAATCGCGCACGCCCGCCCGAACCAGAACGTCGGGATGACTTCCGTGCCCGACAACGCCGCGCACATCTAATTCGTTGGTGATTTGACGTATCAAATCAGGGGACGTGTCAATGACCGTCACTGTATTGCGTTCTTGGGACAGGCGCTCGGCCAATCCGTATCCAACGCGTCCTGCGCCACAAATGATGACCCGCATGTATCAGTATCCTAGCAACGGCGGATCAGCCGTCCCGCCCGGTCGTGCCTAAACCTAGCGACTTGAGTTTGCGATGCAAGGCCGAACGCTCCATCCCGACAAAGTTAGCCGTGCGCGAAATATTGCCCCCGAACCTGTCAATTTGCGCCTGCAGATATTCGCGCTCAAAGTGCTCCCGCGCATCACGCAGCGGCATGGCGATGATTCGATCATTTTCTTGCGAGTTGTTCCCTGACTTCACTACGGAGACTTCTTTCGGCAGAGTCGCGAGTGTAATTGGTTGAGTCGGCTCGCCCGTTGCCAAGATCAGCAGTCTTTCCACATTATTACGCAATTGCCGCACATTACCCGGCCAATCATGCGCCTGCAAAGCTGCCATGGCGTCATCACCGATTTGGCGCGAGGGCAAGCCAGTTGACGCCGCCAACTGCTCAATGAAGTGTCCAACCAAAGCAGGTATATCTTCACGCCGTTCTGATAATTTCGGCGCGTGTAGCGGCATCACGTTCAGGCGATGGAACAGATCTTCGCGGAACCTTCCGATGGCAACCTCATTGGTAAGATCACGCGAAGAACTTGTTATAACGCGGACATCTACTTGCACGTCGTCCTGACCGCCCACACGGTTGAATCGTTGCTCGACGAGTAGCCGCAACAGTTTGCCTTGCGTTTCCAGCGGCATATCTGCCACTTCATCCAGGTAAAGCGTACCGTTATGGGCACGCTCCAATAGGCCCGTCTTTTGCGGGCTATCCGGCCCGGTCGTTTCGACACCAAAGAGCTCTTCTTCGACTCGTTCCGGCACCATTGAGGCCGCATTCACAGCCTTAAATGGGCCGTCCGAACGATTGGATTGAACGTGCAGAAGGCGCGCGAGAAGTTCTTTGCCCGTCCCCGACGCACCCGTAATCAAGACTCGAGAGTTCGTCGCCGCTATACGCCCGATTTTCTGGCGAAGCTGCGCAATTGGCGCTGAGGCTCCGACCAATGTGTCCTCATTGATACTTTTCCCCTTCAACTCCTCATTTTCTTGTCGAAGATGCGCATTTTCCAACGCGCGCGTGGCCGTAATGAGTAATTTTTCAGCTTTGAATGGTTTAACAATGTAATCAAACGCACCTTTCCGAATAGCGGAAACAGCGGTCTCTACCGTACCATGTCCTGATATAACGATTACCGGAAGGTTTTGGTAACGCGCCTTCAACGCTGCCAACAGCTCAATACCATCCATTTTAGAGCCTTTAAGCCAGACATCCAGCACGACCAAATTGGGTTTTCGAGTTTTGACGGCTTCCAAGGCCTCTTGAGATGTTGCTGCCTCTCGGGTTTGATATCCCTCATCATCGAGGATTCCCGCGATCATCGCGCGGATGTCATCTTCGTCTTCTACAATTAGAACATCGGATTTCATGAGGCCTCGCTTAGCTTTACGTCAGAAATGGAGGTTAAGTCGGAACTTTGCGGAAGGTAGAGTATGGTTCTGGCCCCTTCCATATCTTCACGAGCTTCCAATCTAAGTTGTCCGCCGTGATCTTCGACTATGCGTTTTACGATCGCGAGGCCAAGCCCCGTACCGCTTTCGCGCGTTGTCACATAAGGCTCCATTAGCCGGTCTGTGTCTTTGAAAGGCCAGCCCGGCCCATTATCCGTTACGTGAATCGCCAATCGCGACCCCGTATCAATTAGCTCAATGAGAACTTCACCCTCGAAATGACCCGAGCCGCCCGCTTCCATTTTGCGTTGTACGGCTTCGCCCGCATTTTTCAGCACATTGGTCAGGGCTTGGCTCAATAATCGCTCATCACCGCGAACAAAAGTCTGATCAGGCCAATGGCCTTTTCTACTGAAACGAATTTCAGGGAAGCTCACGCCTTGTGCAAATATTGCATCCCCTAAGACCGCGCCCAAATCTGTCGTAATGAGTTCGGGAGACGGCATACGTGCAAAGGCAGAAAATTCGTCGACCATTTGCTCGAGGGTGCCGACCTGACGGATAATCGTTTGCGTGCAATTTTCGAACGTCTTGCGGTCTGAGGTGATCTCATGCGTATATTTGCGGGCAAGCCGCTCTGCTGACAATTGTATCGGCGTCAGTGGATTTTTAATTTCATGTGCAATACGCCGGGCGACTTCACGCCAGGCAGAATGCCGCTGCGCCGAGACCAAACGGGTCATATCATCAAATGTCAAAACCCAACCCGTGTCGTTCCGCGCGCCTTTATAAGCTGACACATGAAGGTCGAAAATCCGGCTCCCACCTGCCATTTCCACTGTTACCTGGTCTTCGGCATTCGCCGTAATGGCTTCCCGCGCTTTCGCAAAGGCGGGAGCAAATTCCTCCAACACCTCTGACAAGGGCTGTCCAACAAGATCAAGCGCCCGGTCCTCGAGAAGCTTTTTTGCTGCGTCATTTGTCAGCGTGATTTTACCTTGCTGCGTCAAGCCAATGACGCCTGCTCGGACACCGGACAAAACGGCCTCGGAGAACTGTCGCCGTTGTTCGGACACATCATGCTCTCGGATGAGTTCATCCCGTTGGGATTCCAACTGCGATGTCATGCGGTTAAATGCTGAGCCCAGATCAGAAATTTCTCCCCAGTCTCCCGTCACGGATACGCGCGCGCCCATATCCCCGGCGCGGACACGTTCGGCGGCATTCACCAGGCCTGACAACGGGTCAATAATTCGGTTAGCCAGCGACAGGCCGAGCCATATCGCAGCCATCAGAATTAACAGCGCACTGTCCAGAAGCGTAAAAAAGAATATCTGATTCATTCGGGCTTGGTTCTCATTAAACCGCGCAATCTCTGAGGCTGCTGATTCAATCCCAGATATCGATGACAAAACCTGATTGTCAGATCGCAGTAATTTACCCACATAAAGGTAAGAGGCGGGCTCTTCTGAAAGTTTAGATAGCGCGATAAGATAATCGATATCGGTGCGTTTCTGTATGGCAACACCGTTAAGCGTCAGGTCCTGTAATATGTCGCTTCCCGGAATACGTATGTCCGGTGCATCCGGCGTTTCGACGCGTGTTAAAACAAACCCGTCTTCGCGCAGAATATAAACTGCGTCCAAATCCCGTGTCTGCGCTTCGCGCAATAGTTCCGCCGTGAAAGATATTCGCGCACCGAATTCTGTACGGCTTCTGGCGATTTCGATTTGCAACTCAGAAAGATCCTCCCCAAGGCTTTCAGCTTCCTGAGAGACATAGCCATCCAAAATTTCGCGAGCAGCTTCCATATTTGCACGAACGCCCTCACCAAATATTCCGGAGAGGTTTTGCGTTAAGAGAGAGGTGGAAAATCCCCCAACCAGAACAGCGGGCACAAGGGCGGCCAGCGAAAAAATCGTAACGAAACGTCTGTGCAACAGCGGCGCCGCCTGCCCTCGCGCCGAAGCAAATACCGTGTTCCAAACCCGAAATGCCAGATACACTGCTAAGACGAGGATAATGACAAGATTAAATCTTAAAATATCCCAAGCCTGATCAGTTCGTTCAGCATCAGCAGAATAAGAGAGCAGTGCCCCGAGTATCGTCAGAAATATCGCCGCCATAAAAAGCGTGCCAAAGAGTGCGGATTGGGCGATTCGTGGCCCTTTCCTAGCAGGCGGTATCGCCTGTGCCGGAGCAATTTTATCCGGCGATGAGTCCGATTGAGAGCTCAGAATAATTCCCGCAGCAAATCCAGTGGTGTTGCTTACATACCGCAGTGTTGCTCATTATCAACAGTTTTTGCAATTCGTCTAAATTACGATATGTTCAGGGACTTCAATCGGGTTCGCAGCGTATTTCGATGGATTCCTAACTTATCTGCGGCCTTTGCGCGGTTGCCGCCTGTCAGGCGGAGCGCTTCAACAATGAGCGGACGCTCGACCCATGCCAGCGCCAGCGTGTATGACGACTCCTCGCCTTCACGACCTGAATTCAGCAAAGCTCTACACGCCTCTTCCAGCTGGTCTTCTAAGCGGTTCTGGAAAATGCCAGCTTTTTCAATTGGGGGCAGTTCTTTAGAAAATTCTTGCAAAACCATGTCCGCCGTTATGACGTCATCGGAATAAAGAACGGAGAGACGCCGAACCAGGTTTTCCAACTCGCGCACGTTCCCTGTCCATTTATGTCGGTGCAAAACATCCAGAGCATCCGACTCAAACCTGCGGGTTTGGTCTGTTGACGCTTGTGCCAGAAAGGCCTCGGCGAGTTCGTAAGTGTCGCGATCACGTTCTGCCAAATTCGGAATTTTGATTTCGGCGACATTGATGCGGAATAGAAGGTCATCCCGGAATGTGCCGCCCTCGACCAGCTCTCTAAGATCTTTTCGGGTTGCAGAAATAATACGTGGCCTGCGCCCGGCCGGAATCATTTCAGCTTCGTTCATAAGTGCCAACAGACGTTCCTGCTGATGCATGGAAAGCTCGCCAATTTCGTCGATATAAATATCGCCGCCATTGACTTTTTGCAGGGTTAAAGACGTATTTTCAAAGTCCGTTGTTCGCAGAAACGGACGATCCGCACGCGGCCCGCCATCATGCAGCAGTCGCGCAACGAGGTCTTTTCCTGACCCGACCGCGCCGCGTACTAGGACAGGAAGGTTGCCTGCTGCGAAGCGAGACACGGCGCGGAAAACGGGCTGCATAACCGCGCTGCGCCCGATCATGGGCAATCGGCGATTTTCTGCGTTTGGACGTGTCTTACGCGGATTGACGGATTGCCCCGCCCTCGAAACGGCATTTGTAACATCGTCCAGATCAAAAGGCTTCGGCACATACTCAAAGACTTTATGTTGACCGGATTTAAGAGCCGTATTCACTGTATTGTTCGCGCTAATAATAATCACCGGCAGTTTTGGGCGAGCCTCCGTCAATTGCGGCAAACTCTCAAAAACCTCGCGGCCGCCCATCATCACGTCCGTCACAACGATATCGCCTTGCCCGGCCTCAGCCCATTTTACCAGAGTTTCGGCGTTATCTGTTGCCTTCACCGTATGGCCCGCACGGGTTAGTGCTTTGTGTAAAACTAAACGGACGCTGTCATCGTCATCCGCGAGTAATATCTCATATTTCATTGGTGGGCCTCGCTGAGCGTGGGGGCTGGAAGAAGAAGAGAGAAAACGGTTCGCCCGGGAACAGATTGAACTTCAACGAGCCCCTCATGTGCTGCGGCCACTTTTGATACGAGTGCAAGGCCAAGGCCCTGACCTTCAGGTTTAGTCGTAACAAAGGGTTGGAATATTTGCGCGAGCATATCTTTTGGGATTCCCGGCCCATTGTCGATAATCTGGATTTGAACGGGCAGAAGCCGTCCGGAATTTCCGCCTCTGACGCCAGCTCTAAATGAGGTCTCCAAGCGGATTCGGCCCTTTTCTCCGGCACTCTCTGCTGCATTTTTAATCAGGTTTAAAAGCGCCTGCATCAGCGTATCTGGGTCGCCATTGGCGTGCGGCAGAGAAGGGTCATACCGTTCATCAAAAATGACATCTGGATTGGCAGATTGGATTATCCTCCGTGCCTGTCTTAAAATCTCATGGATATTGACTTGCTCTTTGCCTGTAGGATCATCGTCCCCCAGCTTTTCCATACGGTCTGCCAGCCGCCGGATGCGGTCGATTTCAGACCCGATAAGTTCAATCAAGGCCAAGCCTTCTTCGCTATCAACATCATCGCGTAATAATTGCGCCGCGCCCTTTATGCCTGCGAGCGGGTTCTTGAGTTCATGCGCGATCATCCGCCCCATACCGCTCACCACATGTCCGCCAATTTTGGTAGATCTCGGTTCAGGCCCCACAATCCAAACGGAGAGTCCTATCCCTTCCGCCGTGTGATAGGCTGTAAGATGGGCTAAGCGTCCGTCACCGCTTGCACCTTTGACTTTAACAGAAATATATCGAGATGTGACCGCACCGCGTTTATCTCGTGCCGACTTAGTTATCCCGGATGTATCGGGATCTGTTTCGAAAACGTCCCAAACCCTCCAGCCTTCAAATTTTCGCAAGGATATACCCAGCCATTCCTGCGCGGCCTGATTCGCCCAGACAACGTGGTCTTCATCGTTGAGTTTAAATAGCGGTAAAGGCCAGTCGTCAACTAACGGGATAAGGTCGCCGGTCACGCGGCTTCTGCCATTTGCAAGAATGCAACAGACAAAGCCGTCGCAACATCATCCGCATCAAGCCCCTGACAAATACGTATCCGAAGCGGGTCTGATGAATCCAAACCAGCTTGGTCGCAATATCCGGCCAGATGTTTGCGGGCAAAGCGCAAGCCCTTCTCTACAGGGTAAAAATTTAGAATGTCCCGGTAATGCGCGACGGCTACCTCAGCTTTTTCAGCAGGCCCAATGGGTTCAACCGTTCCGCCATCAACTGACGCGCGAATTTCGCCAATGTCCCATGGCCGTCCAACCAAAGACCGCCCGACCATCACGCCCTGTGCACCGGATTGTTTCATCGACGCAAGCGCATCTTCGCCGTCATAAATATCGCCATTCACAAAAACCGGAGATTTTACCGCCTCGACGACAGGCCTGACGGCCGCCCAATCCGCGTCGCCCTTGTAAATCTGACAGCGCGTTCGGCCATGAACTACAAACATAACGACACCTAGCGCCTCCGCCGCTATCGCAATCTCAGCCGCATTCAAACTGTCATGATCCCATCCAAGACGCATTTTTAGCGTCACCGGAACGTCGACGGCGTCAACAACAGATTTGATTATCTCCAGCGCCAATTCAGGCTCTCGCATCAAGGCCGAGCCAGCCTGCGCGCCTGTGACCTTCCGCGCGGGACAGCCCATATTGATGTCGATGATTTCCGCGCCGGCATTTACACAGGCTTTTGCGCCTTCCGCCATCCAATAGGAATCACGTCCGACGAGCTGTATGGAAAGCGGCTTTACAATGCCTTGCCCTGACGCTTTGGCGAGATTCTCTGCGTCCCCGGCCAATAGCCGCTCGCTCGCCACCATCTCTGACACGACCAAGCCTGGCTCGAACCGATGCAGGACTTTGCGAAACGGGAGATCCGTAATGCCGGACATAGGCGCGACCAAAACATTGGATCGCAAAGCGTGCTTGCCGATATGAACAGGGTTTGCCATGACACGGCTTTAGGCGCTCTTAAAGCGGCGCACAATATTTCACCAACAGCCGGACGGGCTATGACACGCACTGCACTAATTTTGGTCGCCGCCGGGAAAGGCACACGCGCTCGAACAGACATTCCGAAGCAATATCAGCGGATTGGCGATAGACCATTATTGGCGCATACGCTCAAAAACCTTCAAAGCGGACATGATTTCAATGAAATTCGTGTGATTGTGAGCGCTGATGACATCTGGATTGATGAAATTCTAGGGAGTCTGAAGCTCTCCGGCGTCACAACGGTCGGCGGTGCAACGCGCACAGAATCTGTGCAATCAGGCCTCGAGTCTCTCAGAAACCTCGGCATTGAACGCGTTTTCATACATGACGCCGCACGCCCTTTTATCACAGCCAAATTGATGTCTGACTTGAACCAAGCCCTGGATTCGGCAGAAGGGGCTGCGCCAGCCCTTCCCATCGCCGATGCACTGAAGACATTGGACGGTCAGGCGGTCGACCGAGACCAACTCCGCCGGGTCCAAACCCCGCAAGCCTTTCACTACAACGCCATCTACAAAGCCTTCGCAGAACACGCGCAAGGCAAAAGCTACGCCGATGACATTGCGGTCGCCCACGCGGCGGGGATGAATATTGCTTTCACGGAGGGGGACGCTGACAATTTCAAGGTGACCTACCCCGAAGATTTCGCCAAAGCTGCCCGTATGATGGATAAAAGCTATATCGCGACCGGGTCAGGGTTTGACGTTCACCAATTCGACCTTGAGACAAGCGACCCGCTCTGGATCTGCGGCGTGCCGATTGACTGTGGTTATAGTTTGCTGGGCCATTCGGACGCGGATGCGGGATTGCACGCCCTGACCGACGCCATATTGGGCGCGATGTGTTTCGGTGACATTGGTGACCACTTCCCGCCATCCGACCCACAATGGAAAGGCGCGGCTTCTGACAAGTTTCTATTGTTTGCCATGGAGAAATTGTCCGAGCGGAACGGCAAGCTGCAACATGTCGATGTCACCTTGATCTGCGAGAAACCCAAAATAAAGCCACACCGCGACGCGATGCGCGCTCGGATCGCCGAGCTTTGCGCCCTCCCGCTATCTCGCGTCAGCGTGAAAGCGACGACAACGGAAAAACTCGGCTTCACAGGACGCGGCGAAGGCTTAGCGGCACAAGCCACGGCCACTGTCAGGTTCGACGGATGAGCCAAAATCTTCTAGTAGATATATTTGCCTTATCAGCAGATCTGGTTGCGGCCGCACGCGAAAAAAATATGACAGTAGCGACGGCTGAAAGCTGCACAGGGGGCCTCATCGGGGCGGCGATCACCGCGACGGCGGGGAGTTCTTCCGTTTTCCATGGCGGAATCATTGCCTATCATAATGATGTAAAAATCAGCCAGCTTGCGGTTGACCCGAAAGCTCTGGAAATCCACGGAGCCGTTAGCGAGACAGTGGCTGCGCAAATGGCTAAGGGCTGCTGCGAGCGCTTAGGCGTAGACATTGCAGTCTCAGTCACAGGCATCGCCGGACCCGGCGGCGGAAGCGCAGAAAAGCCTGTCGGGACAGTTTGGATTGGGCTCGCGACGCCTGACAATGTCAGCGCGACATTATATAATTTTCCGGATTTGAGCCGCAACAAGGTGCGCGATCACACCTGTTTAGCCGCGCTAGAGACATTCATTAACGCATTGTCTTAAATCAGTTTATCAGGATCCAAGCCCATAGCTTTAATTTCTGCATCGCAGTCATATTCTTCGGCTCCCACAGCCTTAAACCGTTGGCTTGCACGTTTTTCGAACACCTTAACGATGCGAGTGGCAGCCTTGTCAAATTTATCTCGCAGCAAAAACTCCAGAGGCAGAGCCTTTAGCCGAACATCGACGACGACCTCGACCAAGGTCGACCCATCCTCCAAAGGATAGAAGTCCCAACTGTTGACGAGCGACTTAACGGCTCCGCCCTTCTCTGCCTTTGTCACAGAAATTTCTAGAGCTTCGCGGTTCACGATGACGCGGGATCGAAACGTCTCGCTGATCATTTTATACGCTACAACGGCTTCTGCCTCAAACTCGGTCTCCGAGAGTTTTTTCGTTATGCGCAGGGCCGAAATCAGATCGATAAATTTGGGATAGTTTTCCACGTCCGAAACCAGTTCGAATAGGTCTTCAGGACGATTGCGGATACGCCGCAGAAAGTGAGCTCGGGGCATTCCTATCTCGCCAACTGCGCATCTCGTGCCGCCCGTAATTGCGCAAAATCGCTATCTGCATGATAAGAAGAGCGCGTAAGCGGGCTTGCCGAGACCATGAGGAAGCCCTTTGCCCGCGCAATCGTCTCATAGGATTTAAATTCTTCCGGCGTTACAAATCGCTCAAGTTTGGCGTGCTTGCGTGTAGGTTGGAGATATTGACCGATCGTCAGAAAATCCACGCCAGCGGATCGCATGTCATCCATGACTTGCATAATTTCTTCCTTCGTTTCGCCAAGCCCGACCATCAGCCCCGATTTAGTGAATTGGGATGGGTCGCGGTCTTTGACCTTTTCCAGCAATCGCAAGGAATGGAAATAGCGCGCGCCCGGGCGAATTTTCAGGTAAAGACGCGGTACGGTTTCAAGGTTATGATTAAACACATCCGGCTTGGCATCAATCACCATGTTTGGCGCATCGCCCTTACGCAGAAAGTCCGGAGTTAAAATTTCAATTGTTGTCGCCGGAGATTTCTCGCGGATGGCCTTGATAACATCGACAAAATGCTGCGCGCCGCCGTCCGCCAGATCGTCCCGGTCTACAGATGTTATGACGACATGTTTTAGCTTCATTTCCACAACGGCTTCTGCAATCTTGGTCGGCTCATAGGCGTCGACCGCCTGCGGGAGGCCGGTCGCGACGTTACAAAATGCGCAAGCCCGTGTGCAGATTTCGCCCAGGACCATGAAGGTTGCATGGGACTTCTCCCAACATTCGCCGATATTCGGACAGGCTGCCTCTTCGCAAACTGTGACGAGACCTTTGTCTTTGACGATCTTCCGCGTTTCGGCATAACCTTTGGATGTCGGCGCTTTTACACGGATCCATTTCGGCTTACGCAAAACCTCCGTATCCGGTTTGTGAGCCTTCTCAGGATGACGCACGCGGTCCGAGTTCATATCAATCAAAGTTGCCATACGCGCTAGATGGTCTGTTTAGGGCAAAGGTTCAACCTGAAACAGGGGACCAAACTGCATCAAGACCGCATATATTAATTCTAAAGCCGCAGAGGCATCGATGGTAAAGTGTGAATCCGATGTTCCTTTATTCGGCACAAAATTTGCAGCGAATTAACACAACTGTGCCAATAAAGACGGGATTTTGCCTGTTACCGGGCGGTAGTGGGGACTTATGGTCAGCGCAATGTTAGATGAAAAAGAAGTCTCAAGCGGCGGATTTGTAATACGCGAAGGGCATGATAATTTCTTTACGCCTTTGCGTCTGGTCTTCGCCTCTCTCGTAGTTCTGGGGCATAGTTTTATTATTGGACTTCGCGATGCGGGCGCAGAACCGCAATTACTTTACCACTACACATTCAGTTATTTGGCCGTAAATCTGTTCTTTATCGCGTCAGGTTTTCTAGTTACAAAATCAATGGTTTTTCGTGGAGATACACCCAGTTTCATCTCCGCCCGCGCCTTGCGTATTTTTCCTGCCCTTATCGTGCATGTTATTTTCGTGATGATTGTCATCGGGCCTCTTGCGACAAAGACCCCTTTGGGCCAATTTTTCAGTGATCCGGACTGGTATCTTCAACCCCTGAAGGTTCTTACCTTTTTTGAAACAAACATGAACATGCCGGGTATCTTTGAAACTAATGAGGAGCAGATAGGGTCAGCTCCCTTGTGGACACTTAGGTTTGAAGTTCTCGCCTATATTGGGACATTGGGGGTTTTCTCTCTCGGATTATTGCGGAAAAAATGGATGGTGCTGATGCAGTTCATCCTACCGTCTCTCGGTTGGATTTTGGCGCTGCATTTCGGCCTATTTGAGAAGCTCCCTGCTACGATTGAAAACCTGTTCCGTTTCGGCATTGCTTATGGTCTTGGCGCGACAATCTACGCCTATCGGGACCGCCTTTCTTTCAGTTGGATAACATTGGGCATTCTGGCTGCCGCGAGCTATTTGCTACGCGAGACCCCCGTCGTGGAAGTTCTGATGAACACGCTATTGGCGTGGCTCGTTTTCCGCGTTGCCTATATGAAAATGCCGAATATCAAGTGGATGCAGCGTATTCCTGACCTGTCCTATGGTATCTATATTTACCATTGGTGCGTATTGCAGCTGCTGTTTTATTGGTTTCCGACGCTAAACCTAATCGAGCTGTTTGTCTTTGGTTTTGTGCCGACCGTCATACTGTCCGCTTTGAGCTGGTATATCGTCGAAAAGCCCGCTTTGCGCAGCAAGACACGCTTTGCCAATTGGATGCGCAATATCGGAATAAAGCCGCGCGCAAAGACTCGTGAGCTATTGCTGGATTAAGCTAGAGGTGAATGGTGCGGTCGTAAGCATCCAGCACAGCTTCATGCATCATTTCTGACAATGTTGGATGCGGGAATACCGTTTCCATCAACTCGTGCTCTGTCGTTTCCAGCTTCTGTGCAATTGTGTAGCCTTGGATAAGCTCGGTGACTTCTGCGCCGATCATATGCGCACCTAACAACTCCCCCGTTTTCGCGTCAAAAACAGTTTTGATAAGGCCCTCAGGCTCGCCCAGCGCAATCGCTTTACCATTCCCGATATAAGGGAAACGCCCGACTTTCACATCATAGCCCGCCGCCTTAGCTTGCGCTTCGGTGTGGCCGACGCTGGCAATTTGTGGATGGCAATAGGTACAGCCAGGAATGGCGTTTGCGTCTAAAGGATGCGGGCTCATCCCGGCAATTTTTTCAATACAGATGATGCCTTCATGAGACGCCTTATGCGCGAGCCATGGCGGGGTAGTTACATCGCCAATGGCATAGAGTCCCGGCACACCTGTGAAACTATACTCATCGACTACAACATGGCTGCGATCGATCTTCACCCCGAGCTTTTCGAGGCCCATATTTTCCGTATTCCCAACGATTCCGATGGCGAGAACGACACGGTCAAATTTGAGGGTTTCGTCCTTACCGTCCGTCGTCAAAATCGCCGTGACGCCTTTCGAGTCCGTCTTGACGGATTTCACCTGTGTCTTAGTTTTAATGGTCAAACCGCGTTTTTCAAAGGACTTGCGGGCCATTTTTGAAATCTCTTCATCCTCGGCGGGCAAAATACGGTCGACCATTTCGACAACGGTCGTGTCCGCTCCAAAAGTGCTAAAGAAACTCGCGAACTCCATTCCGATTGCGCCGGAGCCTATGACGAGCAACTTGCCGGGAACAGTATCCGGAGTCATGGCTTCGCGCGCGGTCCAAATAAACTTCCCGTCCGGTTTCAACCCGGCTTGCGGAATGGTGCGGGCGCGAGCGCCGCTGGCGAGAATAACGTGTTTGGCTTTGTAGTCTTTGCCTTCGACAGTAACTGTCGGCGCTGGCTTCCCGGCGCTCAATGTGGCGAATCCGGCAATGACCGTCACTTTATTTTTCTTCATCAAATGTTTGATGCCGGCCGAAAGTTGCCCCGCAATATTGCGGGAGCGTTTCACGATTTTCGCGAGATCAAAACTCGGCTTCGCACTCAGACCGTAATCTTCGGCGTGCTGCATATTGTGATAAACTTCGGCAGATCGAAGCAAGGCTTTGGTCGGGATACAGCCCCAGTTCAAGCACACGCCGCCCAAATCAGCTTTCTCCACAATTGCGGTTTTCATGCCGAGCTGCGCTGCACGAATGGCCGTAACATAGCCGCCGGGGCCGGAGCCGATAACGATGACGTCAAACGATGTTTCGGACATGAACAAATCTCTCGTAAATTACGAGAGGCTTATGCCGTAAAACGCGGCGGAATTGAACCTTTAATACAGGTGGATTTTGCCTTTATGTCCGGTCCTTATCTTTGAGGGCCAAAATTATTGCGCTCTTGCTTCGTCGCCATCAACGCCGTGATAATTTCCAAACGGATCGGCGCGGATAACTCATCAATTTCAAGTTCATCCAGAACTGCAAAAGCCGCCCTTTGATCACCGCTTCTGGCTAGCCCCACACCGATACGCGCCCGCGCAGTGTCACGAAGTTCCGGCGTCGACAAGTCTTCAACAATATCAGCCGCCCGCATCACGTCGCCCTGATCGATTGCATGATCGATGATTTCCAAAAAGGCCTGATTGCGCATATCCGTGACGAGCAATTTTTTGGCTTCATCAAGGATCATGTCATAGTCAATTTCTGCCTCTCTATGGTTTGCCATGGCGTGGTGGGACGATTTCCCGTCTATTTTTCTGATAATGCGGACCTCCACACGCTCTTCCGAGCTCCCGTTCAGCTCTTCGAGCAATGCGTCAATATCCACGTCCCCTTCTTCATCCCAATCGTAAAGATCAAAGGCGTCAATTTCAGGATCGTCGAGGTCAAAGGTCTCGAGACGGCTGTCTTCTAAAGCGCTTAATGTTTCCTTTTCTTCGCCGCGCAGTCCTCTCAGAGCGTTTCGTTTTTCCATACGCATAACGGGTCTGTCGCTACGGTCGGTGTTCCAGAGGTCTGCATTTTCCGTAGCGGAAGTCTCAGCAGAATATTCATCAGCTAAGGCGTCATCAAAGGCTGCTGCGGGACCTACGATTCCCTCGCCTTCATCCGAATTAGGTTCTATCTCGTAAGGTGTCGCGATAGACATGTCTGTCTCAGAAGGTTTTTCTTCAACCGTGTCTTCAGATCTTTTTTCAGGTTTAGTTTTTTTCAGATATTGGTCGAGCCATTTCGTTTTGGGCTTGGAGGTGTCCGGTGGCGGGCCCTGAAAATTAGCTTCCGAGGGGCTGGTATTTTCAGCCATGGGCTCTTCAACATTTGGGTTTTCAACCCCGGCTTGAATGACCTCCGCCATATCATCCTCGGCCTGTTTCGTCTCAGATTTATCAGACCAAGAGCTTTTAGCCTCTGCGCTTTTGGCGTCTGACTTTACAGCAGCTATATCACCAGCCTTTGCAGCCGGAGCTCCGGCGAGTTCAGTCTCTTCAACGCGCATTGAGGCGCGCGCATCAGCTTCCGACGCATCCGCGCCTTCCGTGCCAAAATAAACGATAGATCCGGCGAGGACGGACAGAACGCCGCCTGTCAGAAGGGCTTTAGTCAACATGGTAGACTCCTTATTCAGGATTTGTTTACCATATATGCACGCCCTGCGCCAATAGTCCTCGCCTGTCAGGTGAGTTTCAAAGCAGTAAGCCTATTGCTTACAACATCATCGTGATGGGCGATTCAACGTAGCGTTTAAACACGCCGAGCCATTCAGCGCCCAATGCCCCGTCAACAACCCGGTGATCACAGGTCAGATTGACTGTCATGACTGTCGCGATAGCCAATGCGCCGTCTTTCACAACAGGGCGCGGGCCACCTGCCCCGACGGATAAGATCATGCCGTGAGGTTCATTTATAATTGAACCAAAGGATTTGATGCCCATCATGCCGAGGTTGGAGATCGAGAACGTCCCACCCTGGTATTCTTGGGGCTTGAGCTTCTTCTCACGCGCACGGCCCGCGAGGTCTTTCATCTCGACAGAGATGGTGGACAGGCCTTTGTTCTCGGCGTGGCGCACGATGGGCGTGATTAACCCGCCATCGATGGCGACCGCTACCGCGACATCGGCATTGTTATGGTAGGCAATCCCGTCAGGTGTAAAGCTCGCATTGGCGGCAGGCACGGCCTTCAACGCCAGCGCCGCCGCGCGGATGAGCATGTCATTAACGGAGATTTTGACGCCTTCAGGTGCTTGCGTGTTCAGCTCTTTTCGCATGTCGAGCAGCGCATCGATTTCACAATCCACGAGGAGCGGGAAATCAGGCACATTGTTATTGGAGGCTGACAGACGCTTGGCGATAACTTTGCGCATCCCGTCCAATGGCTCGAGCGAGTAAGTCCCTGCTTCGACGCCCAGCTTGGCGAGATAATCCGCTCCGCCGGAAAGAACTGTTCCGACTTCGGTGGAGTTTGATTCAGGCGCTGCTGCGGCCTTTGGCGCAGGTTTAGCGGACGGGCTGTAGGCCTCAATATCTGACTTAACGATACGACCATTCGGCCCGGACCCGGAGACATCGGATAATGCAATCCCGGCGTCTTTTGCGAGACGTTTGGCAAGGGGTGAGGCTTTGATCCTTCCACCACCATCACCCCGTTGAACAATGGAGTCCATCGCCGAAACTTTGCTCTTTGATGAGGGTTTAGGAGATGGGTCCCGATTTTCATCGGGATGAGTGGATTGTTTTTCCGCCTTCGCAGATTTCCTCTCAGGCGCTGCCCCGCCGCCGGCCGTATACCCATCCAACCCACTCTCATCCTCATCATCTTCGAGCAGGATCGCGATAGGTGCGTTGACTTTCACGCCGTCCGTACCGTCCGCAACGAGTATTTTCGCCACTGTGCCTTCTTCGACAGCTTCAATTTCCATCGTGGCTTTGTCGGTTTCGATTTCAGCCAGCAGATCGCCGGACGAGACAGTATCGCCCTCTTTCACAAGCCATTTTGAGAGTGTGCCTTCCTCCATCGTCGGGGAAAGCGCGGGCATGAGGATTTCAATTGGCATTTACGATCTTTCTAGTCTTGCTTAGCGTCAAAGTTTTCGAAAACTTTACTACAGCCTGACCCAACATCAATAATTCTGTCACCTAAAGGCAGAGCCTTTTTCTGACACGTAAATTCAACTGTGACCCGCTCCAAAATCACCTCGTCGGTTCTAGGATAACTACCTACTGAAGAATGCTTCTTTTTAATATCTGCAGGAGACCCACAAAGATTATCAGCGATCCTTGCCAAGTCTTCATATACCCCAACCGTAATTCCCGGTTCAGGTTTAAACTCGACATTGCCGAGGCACTCCAAAACTGAACCTTCAGCATCAATTTTCAAGTTTGAACTTACATTAGAGTTTCCAGGCGCAGCATTTGAGCACCCAATTAGCATCAACCCGGAAAAAAAAAGGCAGGTAAAAGCTCTAAACATAACACGCCCGCTTAGCCGCCTCGACCACATCTTTTGTGCCCGGCAAGCTCAAGGCTTCTAGATTGGCGGCATAAGGCAGCGGCACATCGGCTTGGAAGACGCGTTCCGGCGGGGCGTCTAAGTAATCGAACGCTTCGGCCATCACGCGGGCGGCGATTTCTGCGCCTATGCCGGATTGTCCCCAGCCCTCTTCCGCGCAGACGATGCGGTTTGTTTTCTTGACGCTTTCAATGACCGTATCCGTATCGAGCGGACGCAAGGTGCGCAGGTCGATGACTTCGGCATCAATGCCTTCGCCTGCCAAAATTTCAGCAGCTTCGAGACAGCGTCCGACCATGCGGGAATGCGCGACGAGCGTGACATCAGACCCTTCACGGCGGACTTTGGCCTTACCGATGGGGATAAGGAAATCATCCATATCCGGCACATCAAATGTCTCGCCATACATGAGCTCATGCTCGAGGAAGACGACAGGATTCGGGTCGCGAATGGCGGCTTTGAGCAGCCCTTTCGCATCCGCCGAGTCATAAGGCGCGACAACTTTCAGGCCCGGCACATTGGCGTACCAGCTGGAATAATCATGGCTGTGCTGTGCGCCAACGCGCGAGGCCGCGCCGTTCGGGCCGCGGAAAACAATCGGGCAGCGCATCTGGCCCCCGGACATATAAAGCGTTTTTGCAGCAGAATTTATAATGTGATCAATGGCTTGCATCGCAAAGTTCCACGTCATGAACTCGACAATCGGGCGCAATCCGCCCATCGCAGCCCCGACACCGATACCGGCAAAACCATGTTCAGTAATCGGCGTGTCAATCACGCGGCGCTCGCCAAATTCTTGGAGCAATTCGCGGGTCACTTTATAAGCGCCTTGATATTCGGCGACCTCTTCACCCATGACGAAAACCTTGTCATCGCGGCGCATTTCTTCGGCCATTGCATCACGCAACGCATCGCGGACGGTTGTTTCAACCAGCTTGATATTAGTCGGGATGTCAGGGTCGTTCGCGACATTGGTTTTAGGCATTCCGCCGCTGGAATCGCGGTCAGCAGATTTGTTTTCCGGATGCGCCGCTCCAGCTGTGCCGGGCTTGTCATCGCCTTTATTTTCAACTGCAGCTGCAGGCTTCCCGAGGTCCGATTCTGTTTCACCGTCCTCCAGCAACTGCAAGATCACCGCACCGACTTTCACATTGTCTGTGCCGGCCGCAACGACAATTTTACCGACCACGCCTTCGTCAATCGACTCAACTTCCATCGTCGCTTTATCGGTCTCAATTTCGGCGAGGATATCTCCGGAAGACACCGTGTCGCCCTCTTTCACGAGCCATTTCGACAGTGTGCCTTCCTCCATCGTGGGAGACA
>ENA-ORXM01001607-ORXM01001607.1-marine-metagenome-genome-assembly--contig:-NODE-1607-length-30703-cov-4.657448_pt1 | contig 30703 bp, 23 predicted proteins | sample MGYA00237867_ERZ511480 | MGnify/ENA primary metagenome ERZ511480 (study PRJEB26309, sample SAMN06266103) | marine metagenome | isolation source: Algal blade | place: United Kingdom:Sidmouth, United... | reverse complement strand
AATCTTGCAAATGACCAGAAAATCCTGCGTCAATCTTCCGTACAATTTTAACGCCTATTTCAGCTAGTGCCGCTGCATTGCATTGCTGTTCATATTGATCAAACATGGGAATGACCATCATTTTCTTTCTCAAGTAAAGACCTTCTGAGCTTGCTTGAAATCCCGCACCTATCAATAGCGCCCCTGCAGAAGCCAGAGCCAAACTGTATTTTTCTTTATGCACTGGATTGACCTCAACATTAGCATCTCGATAAAAGCCATTAGTTTTTTTGGAGAATATTTTCCAAGTCCAATCTTTAATCTTTTTAAAATGCTGTATCAACAACGCATCACTAAAAGCAGGCAAGTATACCAGCACGTGTTTCTGCTCTGAGACTTTGAGCGACAATAATTCTTTCCGAATTATCGGTAAAAAAATATTATCTGCATACTTTTTGTAGTGCAAGCCAATGTATTCATCACATGGTGCAATAACTTTTTTCATCCCCACTTCAAAGAAATAATTACGCTTTGCAGGTCGAGGGCATTCTTCTGATAAAAAAGAAGCTTGGTGACTCAATCCGATGACTTTAACTTGATTTCTCCTACCAGCCCAAGCGCTTATAGGTTCAAAATCGCTTACTATTGCATCATAGTCTTTTACTGGAAAGCTTTTAATATCCTTCCACAACTGCCATAGCTTTAGATGGCGAAAACTTTTTAAATAATTTGCGCCACCTCTTTTGCCAAAGAAAAAAAACAGACCGTGATATTTAAACTTAAAATTGTAAGGAAATTTTAATTCTGCAGTTTTGCCACTTAATAGAAAATCTACTTCAGCACGTTTTACAAGGTGAGGCGCTATTTCCATTGCCCGACTCAAATGCCCATTTCCAGTACCCTGTATGGCATAGAGGATTTTCATCTACATCTTTCTGTTAAGGAGCTCCTCTGCAAATTTTCTTAGGATGTTTTTCCGATTTGAATCCTCAAGCGTAACCGCTTCAAGATGAGAAAAGGCTAATTGTTGGTACACTAATTTCAATTCTTCTGCGTGTACTTTGACATGGGCGGTTTTAAAATATGCTGTTACTTTTTCAATAAGCGCCGCTTCCTTCAGTTGTGTTGTATCAGCATACAAGGATCTCAATTCTTGCATTTCTGAGGCAGAAAGCAAATCCAATGATTTTAAATACAAATAGGTTTTCTTTTTCTGAAGAATATCTCCCCCTATCTTCTTACCCACGAGAGCTTCTTCACCAAACGTATCTAATATATCGTCTTGAATCTGGAAGGCTATTCCCATATTTAATCCAAAGCTGTAAATATGGTGTATATTCTCTGGGCTAGTTTCTGCAAGCGTTGCACCCAATCCCAAAGCTGCCGCAATCAACACAGATGTTTTCAACTTAATCATTTCTAGATACTCTTCTATGCTGACATCATCACGAGATTCAAAATCCATATCCATGCGTTGACCTTCACAAACTTCAAGAGCTGTTTGCGAAAACATAGAGGTGATTTTAAAGAAGTTACTCTGGTATGGCTCCAGTAACTTATAAGCGTATATCAACATAGCGTCACCTGACAAAATAGCAGCATTTGTATCATACTTAATATGCGTAGCATCTTGACCTCTTCTCATTAGGGCATCATCCATAATATCATCATGCAGTAATGAGAAATTATGAAAAACCTCCACAGCCAAGCCTGCTTGAAAAGCAAATTTTGGATCTTCTTTAAAAAGGTTGTAAGATGCCATTACCAGTAATGGTCTTATTCTTTTGCCACCCATTGACATTATGTAATCAATAGGTGCGTATAAATTGGCAGGGGTCTCTGGAAAACTAAAGTTAGAATATTCAGATTGAAACTGCTGTGTAAGTTCTTTAAATGAAAACATCAATTGATTTTGAGAAGGTCAAAACTAATAATACTATATTTCTTTTCTGCTTGTAAAGCATATTTTTAATGCTAAAATTGTTTTGATGAACTATTGTCTTATCTTTTAACCATTATTATCCAATACATCACATGCCAAGTAAAATCAGATATTTATCATCAAGTTATACGCTCGTAATCGTAGCTCTATTATCCATTTTTTCTTGCAATACCGATCAAAAAGCAGATCTTATAATTATTAATGGTAATTATTACTCAGCTACTCCCAACAATGACATTCAAAGTATTGCCGTAAAAGATGACAAAATAATACATCTGGGTTCAGTGGTTGACATAGAGAAATTTAAGGCTAAAGAAACCACGATAATTGATGCCGAAGGCCAGTTTGTAATGCCTGGTTTTATAGAAGGTCACGGTCACTTTTCTGGTTTGGGAAACACCTTACAGAACTTGAACTTTTTAAAAGATACAAGTTGGGCGCAAATTGTAGAGAAGGTTAAAAATAAAGTCAGTCAAGCTGAAAAAGGAGAATGGATATATGGAAGAGGTTGGCATCAGGAAAAATGGAATGATCAACCTCAAAGTCATTATGGAGACTACCCCATCCATTATGAATTGAGTGAAATTTCTCCTGACAACCCTGTGATGCTTATTCACGCAAGTGGTCATTCATTATTTGCCAATGAGCAAGCCATGAAGGTTGCGGGTATAAACAAAGAAACATCTGATCCTAAAGGCGGCAAAATTGTTAGAACGGGATCAAATGAAGTCATAGGCGTCTTTGAAGAAAGGGCAATGACCCCTCTGCGAAACAGTTATGATGAATACAACAAAAGCTTGAATAAAGAGCAGCAAACTCAATTATGGTATGAAGCGATAGCGCTAGCTCAACAAGAGTGCTTGTCTAATGGCATTACTAGTTTTCAAGATGCGGGTTCCAAGTTTTTTGAATTAGAGAGATATGAAAAGATGGCTTTAAATGACCACTTTGATATGAGATTATGGGCCATGGCCAGACACAGTTCCTCCGAATTATCCGGAAAAATAGCGGACTACCGAAAAATAGGCGTGGGCAATAATCACTTTACTTGTAGAGCATTGAAAACTGAGATCGATGGTGCGCTAGGGGCGCATGGCGCATGGCTGACTCAGCCTTATGCTGATAAGCCCAATTTTTATGGTCAAAACACTACTGATATTTCTGAGGTTGAAAAAATTGCCAAAATTGCTTTTGACAATAAGATGCAATTATGCGTGCATGCCATAGGCGATCGTGCCAACAAAGAAACTTTAGATATAATAGAAGCATATAGTAGCAAAGACGATACAGATTTAAGATGGCGGGTTGAACATGCGCAACACCTTAATCCCAATGACTTGAATAGATTTAAAGAGACCGGAGCTATTGCCTCAATGCAAGGCATTCATTGCACATCAGATGCGCCATTTGTCGTAAAACGTCTGGGAGACATTAGATCAAAAGTTGGTGCATATGCGTGGAAAACTTTATTAAAAAATGATGTTGTGATTGTGAATGGCACCGACGTTCCAGTTGAAGATATTAGTCCGTTTGAGAATTTATATGCTTCTGTAACACGAAAACGGATTGATAATGGAATGCCCTTTTTTGTTGAACAAAGAATGACACGAGAAGAAGCATTAAGGTCTTATACGATAGATGCTGCCTATGGTGCATTCGAAGAAAATATCAAAGGTTCTTTGGAAGAGGGAAAACTGGCTGACATTGTAATTCTTGATACAAATTTATTGACTTGTGATGATCAAGATATACCATCTACAAAAGTATTGTATACAATTGTAGGCGGAGTTGTTAAGTACAAAAACGATTAAGCCTAAGCTAATTCCTTAAGTATCTTCTGCATCGTTTTAGTGTCGCCCATAGTGTAATAGTGCATTACTGGCACACCACTCGCTTTCAATTCTTTTGATTGTGCGATACACCATTCTATACCGACTTGTTTGATGGCTGCTCTATCTTTTGCTTTATGCATTTCTTTAACAAATTCTTCAGGATAATTGACAAAGAATTTTCTTGGAATACCACTGAGTTGGGACAATCGTGTTACAGGTTTAAGACCAGGAATGATGGGTACAGTTATGCCTATTGCTCTGCATTTATCAACAAACTCAAAATATTTACTATTGTCAAAAAACATTTGAGTAACTATATAATCCCCTCCAGCATCTATCTTGTCTTTAAGGTATTTGAGATCTGTATCAAAGTTAGGCGCTTCAAAATGTTTCTCTGGATATCCCGCTACGCCAATACAAAATTCAGTCGGTGCTGCATTTTCTAAATTAGGATCTAAATAGACACCTCTGTTCATTTTTTCTAATTGTTTTATAAGATCAACGGCATACTTATTTCCACCCTTTTCAGCAATAAACTTATCTTCAAAAGCACGCGCATCTCCTCTAAGGGCCAATACATTATTAATACCCAAAAACGCCAAATCAATTAAGGCATTTTCTGTTTCTTCTTTAGTAAATCCTCCACAAATCAAATGCGGCACAGCATCTACTCCATACTTATGCATAATAGAAGCACAGATACCAACTGTCCCTGGTCTCTTACGAATGGAGACTTTTTCATAGTAGCCGCTCTCTCTTTTGTTGAATACAAATTCTTCTCTGTGGTAGGTTACATCAATGAAAGGAGGCTTGTATTCCATTAAAGGATCAAGCATATCAAAAATGTCTTGCATTCTTCCGCCTTTAAGAGGTGGCAGGACTTCATAAGAGATTAGGGTCTTCCCTTTCGCGTTTTCAATATGATCACAAACTTTCATAAGATGTCTTATCAGGTTAAGTTGTAAATGGACAAAAAACATTCCATTTTAAAAATGTTGGCGAATATACAACGCACTTAATCAATTATTGCTTAATAAAAAGTGAAGATCTCTTATTTTATACCTATAACCCGAATTATTCAATTTTAAATACAACTGTTTTGACGCTTTTTACCTCTCGACTATCAGCTAATTTTTTTACTAAAATTAATCTTTGTGCGATTTCTTTTGAAAACACTTCTTCGAGATTATTTATACGCGCTATTGTAACTCTCTTGGCCAAACACCTCTGCTTTAAATCTTCAAAATTGATAGATGAAATGGCTATGTTCAATTTGAAATTTAATGCACCTCTGTTATTTAATCTGTCTAAGTTTGTTTTAAATCGAGGGTCAAAAATTAATAATTCCAATCCTAAACACGCACACAATCCTTCAAACTGCTTTTGGGTCCCAACCCCAAGAATTATAGTCACATTATCAAGCGTAGAAAACATATCACCATAAGGTGCAATATTAGGATGTGCACTGCCCATAGGCTGCGGAATTTTATTTGTGTTTAAGTAATTACTGGCTTGGTTGGCTAATGCTGAGACAGAGGCATCAAACAAAGAAACACTTACAAAAGAACCTTCATGAGATGATGCCTTCTTTAGCAATGCGATTAGTATGCCTTGCTTCAACTGATGCGCAGCTATTATATCAATTAAGGCAACAGGCATTTTTATAGGACTGCCATCTGGTTCTCCATTCATAGACATCCAACCTGTTTCTGCCTGAAGCATGGCATCAAAACCGGGAGAAGGATTCTTGTCCCCATAAGCAGAAATGGAAGCATAAATCATTTGGGGATTAATGGGCTTTAAAGAATCATAATCCAATTGTAACTTAAGCGCAGAATCGGATTTAAAATTGCTGATTACTATATCAGCTTTTTTTATTAAGTCCATTAATTCATTTCGATCTTCTTCATCACTTAAGTCTAGGAAGATGCTTTCTTTACCCCAATTAGTGCTATGGTAATACGCAGAAAATTCATCTTTGGGATCTTCAGAAGGCAGTTTCCATTTACGTGTGACATCACCACCCGTTTTCTTATTTTCAATTTTAATGACACGCGCGCCCAACTCTGCAAAAAACATTCCTACGGCAGGTCCTGCCAGTACACTTGCCAATTCAACAACCAATAAGTCTTTAAATATTTTACTCTGATCCATGATTGATTTGCTTAATTGTTTAGCATAAGAATAAAGTGAAAACTTTTACTATTTGATCCCAGCCCAAAGCATGCTTTTCAATTCCAAATACTCATCCATTCCATATTTAGATCCTTCCCTACCCATGCCACTTTCTTTCACGCCGCCAAAAGGTGCTAAAGTGGAGGAGACGCTAGGAGAATTAATGCCGACCATTCCATATTCTAATTGCTCCCCTACTCTCCAAATTCGTGCATAATCTCTGCTGTAAAAATAAGCCGCCAAACCATATTCAGTATCATTAGCTAATTCAATAACTTCCTCTTCTGTTTTGAATTTATAGACAGGTGCGATAGGACCAAAGATTTCTTTATTAAAAATCTCCATTTCTGATGTAACATTACCTAGCACTGTAGGCTCAAATATTAATGAATCAGTAGCGCCATGTCTTTTCGCACCACACAACACTTCTGCGCCATGACTAACGGCATTTTGAACCAAACTTTCAACAGAAGCCACTGCCTTTTCTTGAATCATAGGACCTACGACAACATCTTTATCCAAGCCATTTCCCATTTTTTGGTCTTGTACTTGCGCAGTAAATTTCTCAATAAATTCATCATAAATCCCTTCTTGAACAAGGATACGATTGGAACAAACGCAAGTTTGTCCAGCGTTTCTAAATTTACTAGATAGCGCTCCAGCAACCGCATCATCAATATCAGCATCATCAAAAACAATAAATGGTGCGTTCCCTCCCAATTCCATCGAAACTTTCTTTACCGTATCCGCACATTGTTTTAACAGTAATTTTCCTACTGCAGTTGATCCTGTAAAAGATAGTTTTTTTACTTTCTTATTAGAAGTCATTTCATTGCCTACTTGTGGTGCATCATTTGTTGTTACCACATTAAAAACGCCAGGAGGAATACCGGCTTCTTCCGCAAGGACCGCTAATGCGATAGCAGACAAAGGTGTCAATTCTGAAGGCTTAATCACGACTGTACATCCGGCAGCGAGTGCAGGTGCCACTTTCCTGGTAATCATAGCACTAGGAAAATTCCATGGTGTGAGAGCAGCTACAACACCTACAGGTTGTTTGATTACAACAAATCTGGTATCTCTCTGGTGGCCTGGGATCATATCACCGTAAGCCCTTTTTGCTTCTTCAGAAAACCACTCTACAAAAGAGGCGCCATATTTGATTTCACCTATCGCTTCATTTAAAGGCTTGCCTTGCTCTAAAGTCAAGATAGTCGCCAAGTCCTTTTTGTGCTGTAATTGTAACTGGAACCATTTGTGTAAAATTCTACTTCTTTGCACTCCCGTGTATTGTCGCCATGTCTTGAATGCTTCAGAAGCCATATCTATAGCCACTCGAGTTTCTTCAGCGCCACAATCAGCTACATCTGCTATTTTTTCGCCAGAATAAGGATTATAAACTGGAAACGTTTTTTGGGTGTTTGCATCTATAAATTCCCCATTTATGTAGGCCTTGGTTTGAAATAAGTCTTTTCGTTTGAGCTCCATGATTTATATTTCTTTTGAATTGAAACAGAAGATTTAAACTGTTGTAAAGTTAAGCACAAAATTCCTTGGGCTTAAAACTTTTAAAATCAAGTACAAATAATAAAAAAAGCCCAACGAAATCGTTAAGCTTTTTAAAGAGTACCCCCGGGGGGAATCGAACCCCCACTCCAAAGGAACTGGATTTTGAATCCAGCGCGTCTACCAATTCCGCCACAGGGGCAAGGTACTCAGTAGCGTTTTTAGCAATTTATCTTTGAATCTACAGCCAATAAGCTTAATGATTACTGACTCTGCATCAGACAAACTTCTAAATCCGTGAACAAATGTAAGGAATTAGATTTCAAACTTTATGAAAATTATTATGCTATTTGAAGCAAATTTTTAAATGCCGATACTTTGCTAATTATACCCTTATAACGGGCATCATTTGTGATTATAGTCCTTATTTTATCTGATATTTAAAATGCTTTATAGAAAAACTATCATTATATAATGCGGAATGCTTAATCTTATATTCGTATACAATGATTAATATGCAATCAATGAAAAAATATATTCAATTATTCATGTTTCTTGGACTAGCAACACAGTTGAGTAGTCAAGAGGTATGGTCATTGGAAGAATGCGTCAAACATTCTATAGAGAACAGTATCGCCATCGAGCAATCTAAACAAGGTATCGCTTTCGCTGAAATTGACTATAAACAGTCAAAGCAGGAACGCTACCCTAACCTCAATGGAAATATTAATGTAAATTGGAACTTTGGTAGATCAATTGATCCGACGACCAATGAATTTATTACGACCACCTTTTTTTCTAACAACTATGGCTTCAATTCAAACGCGCTTCTATTCAATGGTTTTAGAATTAAAAATTCAATTAAGCAAAGTGAAATAAATTTGGCTGCAGCCGAATCAGATACTGAACAAGTAGAAAGAGATATCGCCTTACAAGTAGCCGCCAATTTTTTGAATGTACTTTTTGCAAAAGAAAATATAAGCTTAGCTGAAAAGCAGTTGGTTTTAAGCCAACAACAATTAAATCAAATAAACAAATTGATTGCTTCTGGCGCAAGGCCCGCAGCGGAAAGGTTAAATCTTGAAGCGCAAATTGCGCAAAGCGAGCAAATGCTTATCGGTTCGCAAAACAGTCTCGATATTGCTTATCTCAACCTTAAACAAGTATTGAGACTTGATCCAGATTATCAATTGGAAATTGAAATACCTGAAGATGTCCCCTTTTCTACAGACCCAGATTTAATCACCTTTAATGAAGCGTTCAAAATGGCTTTATTAAATCGACCTGACTTGGTAGCGAGTGACCTTAGAATAGAAAGCGCAGAATTGGGCGTTGATATTGCAAAAGCATTTAATTACCCGAGCATATCTGCTGGGGGTAGTTTGGGAACGGTTTATTCTAACCAAGCGCGATCAATCACTGGAACGAATTTAGAAACATTTGAACAAGACATTGTCATTTCTTCCAATGACCCTACTTTTCCTATACAAGATGTCTCAGCCACAATTGCTTCTCAACAACTCAGTCCTATATTTGAAAATACAGGATTCTCAACTCAAATTGATGAAAACATATCTTATGGATTTGGAATTGGCGTAAGTGTTCCTATCTATAACCGAGGATCTACAAAAGCAGGAATACAGCGCGCAGAATTAAACGCGACAACAGCTAGACTACAGAAAGAACAAATTACTGAAACTTTAAAAATCACCGTTCAACAAGCGATTGCAGATGCGCGAGCAGCAAAAAAGAAAAAAGAAGCTTCTGCTAAAAGTTTAGAAGCACAAAAACTGGCATTTGAAAATGCAGAGAAAAGACTAAAGATTGGTGCGACAAACACGTTTGAATGGGACTCACAGAAAACGCAATTAGAAAACGCAGAAACTACCAATCTCATAGATAAATATGATTATCTTTTCAAGATTAAAGTCTTGGAATTTTACTTAGGAAAACCACTCAAGTTTTAAATATGACAATCACAAAAAAGAAAAGCCGTAAAAAACTCTGGATAACTATTTTTCTTCTTCTCGTTATAATGGCACTTGTGGCAGCCGCTGTTATAAAAAGTAGAAGTAAGCCAAAAGGTGTAGCTATTAATATTGAAAAAGTCGAAAAGAGAACCATCAAAGAAACGGTGTCAGCTTCAGGTAGAATTTTCCCTGAAAAGGAGGTGAAAATAAGTTCAGATGTATCTGGAGAAATAGTAGACTTGTATGTCATGGAAGGAGATTCAGTTAAAGCTGGACAACTCTTAGCTAAAATTGATCCTGAATCTTACGTATCAGTTGTTCAAAGAGGCAAAGCTGCACTGAGTGGTGCAAAATCTCAAATGGCCCTTTCTAAAAGTCAAAGAGAGGCTTCCGTTGCTACTAAAGAACAAATAACTGCACAATTAAACAATGCCCAGAAAATATTAGAAAGAAACGTTCAACTAAAAAAAGAAGGTATACTCTCAGAAGCTGATTATGAAGCATCATTAGCTTCAGTTGAAAATTTGGAAGCCAACTTAAGAGCAGCTGACGCCAATATAAGATCCGCTGATCAAAGCATTAAAAGCGCAGAATTTAATGTTGAAAGTTCTGAAGCCTCACTTAAAGAATTACAAACTAATCTTAGCAGAACAACAATCAAAGCTCCCGTTAGTGGTATAGTCTCTAGTTTAAGTGTCGAAAAAGGAGAAAGAGTTGTTGGAACAATTCAGATGACAGGTACTGAAATGATGCGTATCGCTAACCTTAATACTATGGAAGTTCAGGTGGATGTGTCCGAAAATGATATCATCAGAGTGAGCCTTGGTGACAAGGTAGATATTGAAGTTGATGCTTTCCTAGATAGTAAAGTGAGAGGAACGGTGACTGAGATCGCAAATTCAGCATCTAACTTAGCAGGTGCAGCCGCTGCACTCAACACAGATCAAGTCACTAATTTTATTGTAAAAATCAGAATAGATTCTGAATCGTATAAAAACTTAATAAAGCCGGGAATGCAATATCCTTTTAGACCTGGTATGTCCGCATCAGTAGATATCTATACCAATGAATCAAAAGATGTATTGAGTATCCCTATACAAGCTGTTACAGCTAGAGAACTTGATGAAGATGAAATAGAAGAAGCAAAGGAAGAAGGTAAAGACGTTGAGGCTAAGGAATTTAAAGAGATCGTATTTGTATATGGTGCAGATACAGTAGCTATGAAAGAAGTGACTACAGGCGTTCAAGATGATGAATTTATTCAGATACTATCTGGTTTAGAGTTAGACGAAGAAATTGTTACTGGTCCCTATGTTGCCATTTCAACTAAACTTGACGAAGGAGATACAGTCCACATTAAAGAAGATGAAAAAGACAAAGACAAGAAGGATAAATAATCCTTCTTGACTCAATACTCTAAAACTAAAGATCATCTCTACTAACGCACTTATAATATTCGTAAAAAACCCAGAACTAGGGCGTTGCAAAACGCGGCTGGCTGCAAGTATTGGAGACAATGCAGCTTTAGAAGTATATAAAATTCTTTTGAAACACACGCGAGATGTTTGCCTGCAAGTTGATGTAAACAGAGAACTCTTTTATGATGCTTATATTCCGGAAAAAGACCTTTGGTCTGAAAAAGATTTTAACAAGCGATTGCAAACTTCAGGCGATCTAGGTGCTAGGATCCAACATGCATTTGAATCAGTACTCTCAGAAAATGACTCAGCAATAATCATAGGCAGCGATTGTCCTGAAATCAATCCAGGCATTATTGAGCAAGCTTTAGATGCATTAAAATCAAATGATGTTGTTATTGGTCCATCTTTTGATGGTGGATATTATTTGATTGGTATGAACAGCAGCCATCCATTTTTATTTCAAAATATTAATTGGAGTTCAAGCACAGTTTTCAAAGAGACTTTTGATAAAATAGAATCACACAATTTGTCCTTGAAAGTTATCGATACACTTTCTGACATGGATACGATCCAAGAATTAAATATGTTTCCAAAAATAAAGGCCCAAATTACAAGTTTGCTTTAAATCCTAATTTCATCCATCTTCCAGGCATTTCAACAAGATTGGTTTCTCTGTATCTTGCATCTGATATATTGTATGCCTTTAAAAATATCTTATGCTTTTTGAAACTGTAATTAATATTCACGTCTAATACGAAATAGTCATCAAGAGACACGCGATCATTATACCTTGCATTTATAGTTAACTCAAATTGTCGAAAATTAAAAACAGGTGAAACTATAACTTGATGTTTTAGGTTCTCCAACGCATTCCTAGAAAAAGCAAAATCATTTTCTTCAAAAGTAGCATTTAGATAACTGTAAGAAAGATCAAAGGAGCCATTTATATTTGTGCTACTGCCCCATTTAAAATGAGTCGTCAATTCGAAGCCTAGGTAATTCGCCTTATTGAAATTTTCTGGCATCCATTTGTCCTCTTCATTTACTCTAAACCAATCGATTTGATCGGTTGCTCGGCGATTGAAAACACTGGCGGATAATGTCATCCTTGGATTTAAATATTTAAACCCTAACTCTGTGGTAAATGCTACCTCTTCTTTTAAATTTGGATTTCCAACATTCCCACTATCTTCATAATACAAATCTGTATACGTCGGCACTCTGGCTGTTGAACCCGCATTTGCGTAAAGCTTAAAATTTCTATTCAAGGCATAGCCAATATCTATACCTGGAAATGCTTTTGTACCAAAATCACTAATATTTAAAACCAATATTCCTGGAGTCAGGTCTAATTTTTCATCAAAGAATAACAACCTATTTTCAAGATAAAAACTCAATTGATCTCTATGATGATTAGATAGATTGCTGCTTTCAATTTCAATATCGTTATATTCAAATCCCACACCTAAAATACCAATTCCATGTGTGACATGAGCATGCAATTCTGCAGTTAGAACATTGGTCGTATGAAAGTTTTGAAAAAAGCTAGGATCGGATCTTCTAAATTGCCAATTGTCTTTATTTTTTCTGTAACTTAATTTAGGGCTCAGCTTTATATTGTTTACCCTTTGCTCGTATGCTAAACTTGTAAAAAGTGTTTGTACCGTTTCAAATTGTTCAGTAAAAGATTCGCGTCCATAAAATCCATTAGCCCCAAAATCTCTATCGGTATAACCTGCCAGTACATTTAGTGAACCATTTTGATTTTTATAATTTGCATTGTAAAGTGCATTATAAATTTTATAATCAGAATTTTCCCGATAGCCATCCGAAGATTCTCTTGAAAAAGAAATCTGCTGGCTTAATTTTGAGATTGGTAATGATACAGAACCGTAGGTATTCAACAAACCAAAAGAGCCCGTTTCAAGTTTTACTGTTGCGCCTATTTCTTCTTTGGGTTTAGTTATAATATTAACGGCACCAGTAAAAGCGTTAGCACCATAAATTCTTGCTGAAGGCCCTTTTAATACTTCAATACGTTCAACATCATCAAGACTAAAAGGGATATTCATCAAGTGATGTCCCGTTTGTGGATCAATTATTTTAATGCCATTGACTAAGATCAACACTTGCTCAAAAGTTCCCCCTCTTATTGACAAATCAGATTGCACACCATTGATGCCACGCTGCCTTACATCGACACCTATAACCGTTTGTAAGACCTCTGCTATACTTGTGGCGTTGAGCTCTTCGATTTGCTCTTTCTTAATAAACTGTATTGATCTGGAATTCTCTGAAAAACGAACCTCTATTCTATTGGCAGCAATAACTATATCATCTACTAGAGAAGCAATAGTATCGTTTTGAGCCTGACATGCCAAAGAGGCAAAGAAAGCAAACAAAAGGCTAAGTAATCGCATTATTGTATTTTATCAAGGCCACGAAGCTATAAAAGCTTGTCTTTACTCAGCGTAAATTCTACAGGCTTCTTTTGAGAAATTACAATACGATTACAAAGGACTAGTCCGTAAGATTTTTTCTCACGCGTTCCGATAAGACGTCTTTATGAACCATAATCGCAACAGTTTTCATGGCCATGTAAGACTTTGACATATATAAGTATCCTTTGTAGGGGCTTATAGTTCCCCAACTATTTTTTATGATGTAATATTCTGTTCCTTTTTGATCTTTAGCCATGCCGACAATATGCATCAAATGATCATCTGTAGTCGAAAAGCTTTCAAAATTGTCTTGCCTGTTTTCTGCAGTCACTTCTATTTCCTCACCAGGCACATCAAATAAATCTTCTCTACCTGGTTTTGCAGGCAAAACTGCAATTCCTTTTTTAGCATCAAAACCTTTTTCGCTGACATCTCCATCCCATGCAATGGTATATCCTTTTTCAACCGCATTATCTATGGTCTGCATCAGTTCATCCAAAGGCACATTATAATAAGAACCATTTGAATAATTATCTGGAATTTCTAATATAAACTTTTCATGTAAGGGATGGTGCGTAAATGATGTGAGACCTACATAATTATCTGCGTCCAAACCTAAGTCTTTTGACAGAGCTACAGGTGTCGTTTTTTTACCTTGATATTCAAAAGATGCTGGAAAGTCTCCCATGTAGGTATCCAAAATACAATCCAATGCAGTTGACCATTTTTTACTCAAACGTTTAGATTTTATAACGCCATCTAAAAAACCTTTCATTCCTGCTTCCATTTCAGAATGATCATGTGCCTTCTGATCCTCAGTTAATCCCGAATATACAGATTCAGGCACGACACCATCACGCTTCATGATCCTCATTAAATCATGTGATAAGGATCCTTGCGAAAAATTAGCTTTGCCTTGACGGAGCACATAATTTCTTGCCTTGTCCATATATATATTTCTCACGACAAACATTTCAGACAAATTATGCTCTCCCTTACCCATACGCAGTAATTCAGATTCAATAAATGAAGATGTCGCAAAACTCCAACATGTACCTGTTCTTGCTTGGTTTTTAATTGGCGAACATTCAAGATCAGATGTATGCTTAAATTCATACTGTGCTTGAAGATTGACTGAACACAAAGTAATAACAAATAGGAAGAATAAATTTTTCATAAAATCTGTTTTTACGAAATTAAGTTAATAAAAGATATAATTTGGTACTTATAAACTAATATGGAGATAATTCTTAAAATTCTAGGCATTTTATTGCTGTTATTAATCCTTAGCTACTTTTTAGGACCAAAAGCAAAGTTTGAAAAAGTAGATGGCAGTCCTCAAGCAGAGTTAAATAACATTGCTGAAGCCATCGTTTTAGTCAATAAGGAAAATGCAAGAACCTCCAATATAAAACCTGATAATCAATCTCAATTTATATGGGTTGACAGTCTTAAAAAAACGGAATATGCATTCCTATATTTACATGGATTTAGCGCTTCGCATGGAGAATCAGAACCTATAATTACCAACCTTGCACATACCTATGCTTGCAACACTTACTTGCCCAGATTGTATTTGCATGGATTGAATGATGTTGATGCTTTTGCAAAGTTAAACCCAAAAGACTTGGTAGAATCCGCTAAGAAAGCCATTGCTATTGGCAAAGCAATTGGCGAAAAACTGATTATTGTGTCTTGCTCAACAGGTTCGACATTAGCCACATATTTAGCTGCATTTGATGATGATATCGAAGCCATGATAATGACATCGCCTAACTTTGACTTGTATGATCAAAACTCTCATCTGCTTTTAAAGCCATGGGGCAAACAAATTTTCAGGCAAATGATGGGTGGCAATTACCGGCAATGGGATGCCTCTCCAGATATCAATAAATATTGGACAACAAAAAACAGAATAGAAGCACATATAGCGATAAGGAGTTTGCTTGATCAAACTATGATCGATGATATCTTCAAAAAAATAGACATCCCTATCTATGCCGGATATTTTTTCGTAGATGAAAATAAAATGGATAAAATAATTTCAATCGATGCTATAAAACATTTTGAAAAAACCATAAGCACGCCAAAAGAGAACATTAAAATTGTACCGTTTGATAATGCACGCGGACATGTTATCAGCTCAAAATATATGAATAAGAATTGGGAGAATGTTCAATTTTCAATATTTGATTTTTGCGAGAATGTTATTGGTCTTAAGAGAGCACATACAACTTACCTACCAGCGACAGGTTAGCCTTTATTATTTTTATCAAAGTCCAATATAAATAACTTTTGCTTTTTATTCCTGACGGTCCGCTTTTGAATTTCTTCAACTTTGTAAGACATAAGTACGCGTAGCATATCTTGCGATGCGGCTTCCGATGCTCTATAATAAGAGTGGCCGGTCATTAAATCGCCAAAATTCTTCTCATCTCTAACTTTTGTTACATCAACCAAGTACACATTTTTTGGAATTTCTGAGCCTTCGATAGGTCCATGTAAACCAAACCTATCTCTCTTGTTCAAATTACTGGAAATCCCCAAAGTCAGATCTTTAGTACTGATGTAAATATGCGTCCTACCACCAACATATGGTAAGACTTGCAACTCTCCTTCTGGCATCAAAACATCTGTATCCAAATCCGGAGCTGTAAAAATGATTTCATCGAATAACCTATAACCATATTCGTCTTCTCTAACATGGCTAAAAACTTTCATCATCAATTCATTACCTAATGAATGGGCAATTAAATCGACACCTGTGTCTAATTTTTTATTAAATGCATCTAGCAGTTGAATTTTTCTAAGCATTTCAATAAAGGTTTCAGACAATGGTTCTGAAATTTCCCAGGCTTTAGATTTATTTATCTTGTACTCCATTCTATTTCCCGGCCAGATAATACTGATCACCCTTCCTATATCTGATTCAGATCTATCTATATATTTTTCATGTAGCATCCCATAAGCATCATTAAAATTAGATCTTTTACCACCCCACATCCCATGAACATAACAGAGAAGTTGTCTTTTATTTGCAGGTAGGTTTTGAAGGTCATCCATGAGCACAATTAAAAAACTGTCTTGAGAATGAGTCGTAAAAACACGATCATCCTTTTTTTTGTCTCCTTTTAATACAACCTCATAAGCCACAGAATATATGCTATCTGAAATATCAACAATGACATTGTATTGAATGTCATTTACTTTAGCATCTTGAGCAGTTAAAAAATTAAAGGCGCACAAAAAAACAAATAGAAATCTCATAGTTGTAATAACGCAATTAAGAGAAATTAGTTTTATAAAAAGAAAAAACCGCAAAACTTTAAGCTTTGCGGTTTAGAAAAATTTAGTATTGCTTTTCTTATTGAACTACAAAAGACTGAGTCGTTACAATAGCCCCTTGAATTAATGACAAATTGTAGACTCCAGGTGTATATGCACTTAAATCTATCTCATAAAGATTTGATCCGATTTTATTTCCTAAATCTTTAGAATTAATTGTTGTTACACTTGTTCCATTAACTTGGGTAACAACAGCTGTTGTCTCAAAAGGAATTTGTGTGACATATGTATATGCCAATCTATCCCTCGCAGGATTTCCCATTATCTTTAAAATGGGTTGGCCGTCTTTAATATCCCCTGTCTCAAGCTCTCCTGTTTTAATGGCCTTCTTACCAGAAGGTTTCATTTTATTGGGCTCCCCAAAGTAAATGATTAATTCCTTACATTCATCATTTGGTGCATTTTCATCTGGAGCAAACTTATAACTATAAACTGCCTTCAATAAAGATTTCTGCATTTCACTTTCAAGATCGAGCGTTGTCTTGTCATCAATCAATTCTGCATAAGTAACAATACCAGTTTTGTTTATACATAGCTCAAATGCCACTGAGGACTTAATCTTCTTTTCAAAATCTAACTTATCAATTCCCCTTGTGTTATAGTACACAATTTTACGATCGAATCCAGAATTATGAATATGTTGAATGTGTGATTTTCTTGGTAATTGACTATTCGCCGCTTTATTTTCTTCAACTGCATTATCTGAGTCCAATTTAAATTTAACTGGAAGTGTGTAAAGAACTCTAACCGGCTTTCCGCGTTGATGACCCGCTCTCCACACTTTTTCTTTGGCCATTTTATGCATGACTCTTTTGGCTTCATCATCACAGCCTGCCCCAACATTACGCACACATTTTATATTCGTTAGTGAGCCATCTTTTTCAATAATAAATTGTACAACCACCATTCCTTCTACCTTGGTATTGCGCGCTTCTTCAGGATATACTAAATTAGTGTACAAATAGTCCAACAACTCATTTTTAGAACACTCTTCAATTTCTTTAGACGTTCCTTTTAAATCTTCGCAGCCTGGGAAGCGCGGCATTTCTTCTACTACTTTAAATATTTTTTCATCTTGGCTTGGGCTAGAAAGCTTTATGCTTTTTAATTTTCTTAAGTCGTCTTCAGCATAATTTACTATCCAAACACCATTTCTAGCAGCATTTCCATATTCTTCAAGACCTCTTTCTTTATCCATTATAATCCAATCATGCCTCACACCAGGGTCATAAGAATTCCTGTATGGCAAATCAATTTTTTCGCCATTTACAAAAACCAATGGCACTTTCGAAGAATCCATTTCATCTAAAACATCATATGGATTAGGTGGAAATGGTGGTCCATCAGGAGCATCAGGAGGCGTCAGAGAATCAAGTTTTGAAGCTGTAATTTGTATTGGAAATTTTTGGATTGAGCCTGATAGAATGGTATCATCTGACTCTAAACCTAATGCTTTTGCACCATCTTTTAGAGTAATTAAAAGTACACCATTCGCGCCACGCTCCCCATATTGAGTAATGGCTTCAGGCCCTTTCAATACTTTGATATGAGCAATATTATCAGGGCTTATTACGCTAAGTTGCACTCCACTATTTTCTGGAACAATTTTCCCATCTATTACAATCAGTGGCTGATTATCCGTTGGTATTGAATTTTCTTTGGCTTCTTGATCACTATAAACAGCGTTTCCATTTGCTTTTATAGAATGAATATTTAAATCAAGAATGATATGATCAGCTGTTATAGTTCCATCATTATAATTTACATAAGCATTTCCTTTTAAATGAATTAGTCCTGTATCATTTTTAAGAATCTGAGCCTCGTCTGCACCATAAGTTATTTTTGTACCTTTCTCATAGTGTATTACGCTATCTTGTTTATCAAAAGATTGAAGGCTCTTAGGCATTGGAGAAGAACCCATACAATATTTCCCATGTTCATTTGGAGTGATGTTTATAATCCTACCAACATTTAATCCTGCTTTTTCTATTTCTGAGGTAATCAAGCTTTCGTAATCAGGAAATGCTTCAATTAATTTTGCATGTTGTTGCAAGACTGTTTCATCTTTACTTAGTTTGTCGATTACATCGCGACTGTGAAGTAAATTTCTGAAATTTTCAGGTTCAGTAATACGCGAAAGTTGATCAATTAACTCCTGAGGTGGATCTGTTTCATTTACGATTTTATTAGATGAGAATAAAAGCGCCATGCAGATAATCATTGGCAGCACAAGAAGGTATTTCCCCCACTTGTATAAGGCCGACTGTTCTTTGTACATCATATTTATACGTTTTTTTAGATGTGAATTAAAAAATTGATGAGTAAGGGCAAGTTCAATTCCGGATGAACTTTGCCCTAAAAGAATTTGGCCATAATTCTTTTTGTCAGATGCCGATAGAGCATAAGCATCTGCCATGTATTCGTGTGTTTCTTTTATCGATTTTTTATAAAAGTAAATGATAGGATTCCACCAAAAAATATTTACCAAAGTGTGCAAGGCTAAGACGTCATAAGTGTGCTTTGCTTTTATGTGTAGAATCTCGTGGTTTAAAATATCTCTGAATGAAGTTTTTTGTAAAAACTGTTCGTTGATAAAAACAAATTTTACAAATGAAAATGGAAGCTGTACCTTATTACTTTTGACTAAAGTAAAATCTGGGTATTTTATTTTTGTACCTGCTCTCCAGATGTTATGTATCTTTTTAAGACCCATAAACATTCGCGTAAAGCCAACAATAAGACCAATACAATAAACCGTCGTTAATATGCTAAATAAATCAAATTCAGAATCTACGGGTGCGGTTTCAACTGCGGATGAAATCGCAAGCGTAGTCGTATTAATATAATCAAAAGCTTCAAGATTAACACCAGTTCCTGATGTGCTATTGATTGGGATTTTTCTAATGAGGGGTATTAAAACTCCAATCCAAAGGGTATGAATTAAATACCACCGGTTACTGCTAAAAAATGTTTCATTTCTTAAAAACAAAAAATAAATACTATAAAAAACAAACCACGCGATGCTAACTTCAAGGAAATAATGAAACATAATGACTATTGTTTTTTAGATGAATTGTCTTTATCTATTTTCTTAATGAGTTTTGATAAGTCCTTTAAACTCAAATCATTTTCTTCTACTAAAAAAGAAACCATATCATTCATCGATCCTTCAAAGTAATTACTGACGAGTCGTGACAATGAAAACTTACTATATGCTTTCTTTTCTATAATAGAAAAATACTCATGGGTACGACCATATGCTTTATGATCTACAAATCCCTTTTTCTCTAAGATGCGGACTATGGAAGAAATGGTGCTGTGAGGTGGCTTAGGCTCGGGCATCTCTTTAATGAGTGCACTTACAGTCGTTGGACCTTGATCCCAAATCATTTGCATTAATTCTTCCTCTGCTTTTGTTAATCTATTCATACTATACCTTTAACGTACAATTCAAATATATAACGTATTTTTTAGTTATACAACTGTTTTTTCAGATTAAAATAAAAAAGGTGCGAGAACCACATGAGTTTCGCACCTTATTAAAAGAATTTTAATTTATATAATATCCTTGTCAAATCATCTTGGACTACTCCATTTTGGACAATCACAAGGTCCCGTTGACAGTGAATGATTAGGTCTATTTACATCTATAATATCAGGGCGCTCTTCTATATAATCTTTCAAAGTCATACAGTACTCACCATCAATTGAAATATCCCAATAAAAGTCACCACAATCCGCTGATGAACCATATCCAGTATCTACTATCCACATACCAAAGCTAGTCCCTGCAGGCAACGTCCATGTTGTTAAATCATCCGTGGCTGCATCATAGCTAAAAACATATTCTTCTCCACTATCAGAAAGGAAATGAAAATCAACTGTGATTTCACAGGGGTCACCATCCTCATCCAAGCCTACAGTTAAAGGATTAATCGTAAGCTCATATTCACATTCACGTGGGCTTGTATTAGGCAAATCAGAGCAAGAAAAGATGGTTAACAACAAGCCAAAACATAAAAGAAATTGTAATTTTTTCATTGTATTATTTATTAGAATATACTATGAGGTCCAAATTGTAAACAGTTAAAGTAAAATATTTAAAGAAATTTCATATTTATTCAGTTATGGGTATCGATTGACAGAACAGCCTCTCATAAGTATAATAGTATAGTCGCCACAATCGATTTTGTGGTTCACTATTAAACTTATTATACTTACTTATTTAGTTCCTGCGCACTGTTCGTCAATCAATAACCTCAGGCTGAAAATTCCTTTTGATTGAAATAGGGTTGCAATAACCAAAGTCCTAAGGCAGATAATGCCGAAAAGAATGCTGCGATGTACCAGTAATTTATAAAGCCTGTCAACTCAATTACAGGTAGCCCAGAAATCGGTGCAAACAAAAAAGACATGGCAAACATCATAGAAACCAAGCCCATAAATTTTCCTTGATTTTGAGGATGGGCTCTCCGCATCGCTAATGATGGTATGAGTGGGAAATTTATAACCTCACCAAGAGCCACCAAAATACTATATAATGCAATCGCCACTAATGGGCTATTAAATAAACTTAAAGATAAGTAACCCAAACTGATCAACAAGGCACCTCCAATCATGGGTCTGAAATACTTGTTACGTTTTTCAATGATATAAACCAAAGGCATTTCTAGAATAAAAACCATAATACCATTGGCTGTAAAAAACAATCCTATGAGCAATTCTTTCATCATCAACTCTTCTTTAAAATAAACTGGCACTGAAAAAAGGATCTGAAAAAAAGCAATCATGTTTAGCAGATTGACAAATAAAAATGTCATTAAAATTCCATCTTTAAATGGTGATTGTTTGATTATGGCTTCTTCTTTGGCTCTTTCATATTTTTTATCCCTGTGCTTTAATACCATAAACAAAGTTATCAGAGCAAGAATACAGGTCACCCCATCTACAATGAATAGCCACTTATATCCCGCCCAATGCGCCAGAAATCCGCCAACAACAGGACCAATACCCACACCTAAATTTATAGCCATCCTTAATAGAGAGAATCCACGTGTTGTATTTTCTGGGTTACCCCAAGCGCTAACAGCACTGAAAGCAGCGGGACTAAACATACTTGAAAAAACTCCTGTAATTATCATCCAAGCGCTAAGCCAGAAGAAGGTCTTAAAAAAAATTATACACATAAAAGACAAACCCATACCTAACAAGCTCAGAGCCATTACTTTAAAATTACCAATATTGTCTGAAAGATATCCCCCAATATTAGCTCCTAATAAAGCACCCGCACCAAAACAAAAAAGCACTACACCTGTCTCCGTTTTTGAAAATCCCAGTTGACTAGTTAAGTAAATACTCATGAATGGAATTACCATCTCACCAGCGCGATTTACCAAGTAAATTAATGCTATTGCCCAGACGTCTTTAGAAAGACCAGAAAAAGAATCTTTATATAATCGCAGAATATCCATTAATTAAAAAAGCCTTGCCGAAGTTTCGACAAGGCTATACATTTTGTAGAAATACAGTCTAGTCTCAACTTTGCCTTAAATCTAATTGACAAGATTTTGTATTTCTTAAATTATTCATTGTTTTTTTTCTATTTCAAAAGTACATATATAAATTAAAAAATGTGTCTAAACCCAAAACCTAAATTAATAATAGGGCTATCACGCATTCCAGAATATCCAATATCCATAACAATTGGACCAATTGGTGAGTCCAACCCCATATTGATCCCATAACCAAAAGTTGAAACATATCGTTCTCTCTCAAAAGCGTAGGACAAATAATCTTCCCCATATATATATTGTATGACTGGGCTTAAATATATGCTCGAACTGATATGAAATCTTAATGCATACTTAGCAGAAATATGATTTCCTAGAATTAATTCGGAATCATCAATTCCATTAAAGCCATAAACAAATTTCTTTTCTTGTAAAGGTCCTCCTATTTTATAATGATCTAAAAAGGACTTTCCTGTTCCATATCTGCCTTTGATATAAATCTCAGAACACAACAAGGTTGTTGAATGCAGAAAATAACTAAAATCTAAATCCATAAAAGAATACTGATTATCTTCTTCAAAATTTAGAAATGTTGTCAAATCTGATTGGTTTTGTCGCTCTGCATCATTGGACAGTACAAAGCCTGCATCAAAGGAAAAGTACATGCCCTTTTCTGGGAAGACAGTACGATCTAAAGAATTGTGCGACAGGCCTAATTCTAATTGATGTTTGCTTGTACGGTATTGCCTAAAATCATTGGCTTTAAAAATAACTGCTTTTAAGAACTCATATTTAAAAGTGTATCCAAAATAAAATACATATCTATTCTTCCATTCTTTATTAATGGAAGCATTTATCATTGAGATATTATAATTGTACAATCTATCTACCCTATTATTATTAAAGAAAGGTTGTTTATATTTTTCGTACTTGCTTGTTAGCTTAAAAACATATGAAGGAGAACTTGGAATTCTGATATGATAATTGGCCTGTATTCCTGGATTTTCAGAAATCCTTGTATCAATTCTAAGGTTTGATAATTTGCCTATCAGGTTTCTGGCTTCGCCTGTTAGAATCAAAGAAGCATTATAGTTTTTAAATCTATTGAGGCTTATGCCAATGTTAAACGGGTCAATAGGTTCTGTATCAATTTGCAAAGCAATACCGTCTTCTAAAACGTCAAATGAATAACTTGATTTTGAAAAATTTTTAGTTCCATAAACCAAGGATAGACTTTCTTCAAGAGTTGATAGATTGACACGATCGCCTTCTTTGAATTTTAACCTGTTAACAATCATTTTATGAACAACAGGATCTGTCTCAGAGGTAAATATTTCTTTAACTTCAACACTCTTTGGAAAAGTCAAACGTTCCCCCCGCTGTGGACTTGGAAACTTTTTAAGTCTTTCAGCTAATTCTTTAAGCTCTTTGTCATGTTTACGTGCAGCATTGTAACCTAAGTCAATAAATTGCTCAGCTTGTTCGAATCCAAAAGTATTCATATCCTTGACCTCAGGATGGATGACAATATCAGCCAATTTATTTTGAATATCAGAATCTAAAATATTACCCATCGAAGCAGATTGTCTTAAAACGTCTAACATTGAATGAAGATCCTTTTTTTCTTTTCTTACACTACCCACATATACTCCAATAACAAAGTCTGCACCCAAATCTTTCACTTCTTGCACAGGAAAATTCCTTATGAGCCCCCCGTCTACATAAAGTGTATTATTGATTTCCTTTGGTGTAAAAACAGTGGGGATGGCCATGCTTGCGCGAATGGACTCTCCTAAATATCCGCAATCCAAAACATCGATAGAGCCATCTTCGATATCTGTGGCTACACATCTGAATGGAATATACAAATCATCAAAGTCATCAATAAAATATGCTGGATAATAAATTTTCGAAATGATCAAGTCTAATTTTTGGCCTCTGATAAAACCCTGTGGTAATCTAAAGGCTTCATTTTTCCAAAAAATAGAAAGTGGTATCTTTTCATGAAACTTCTTTTCTATAGGCGATACTTCATAAAGTGGCGTATGGTTACTCATCAACAAGTTCCAATCTTGCGCTGAAGCCACTTTTGCGATTTCTTCAGCACCAAAACCCATGGCATACATACCGCCAATGATACTGCCCATGCTTGTTCCAGTGATATAATCTACCTCTATTTCCAACTCTTCTAAATATTTGATCACACCAATGTGAGCCAAACCATGGGCTGCGCCTCCACTAAGGGCCAATCCTACTTTAGGCCTTTGATATTTTTGATTTTGACAATAGACTGGGCCGAAAAAAATCGATATAAATATGAATATTAAAATTGCTCTCTGAAACATCAGGCAAAATTAATCTATTTACTACCATAAGGTCAAAACATATGCAAAGTTTTTATAATATGTTTTGATGTGGACAAAAAAAATCACAGGCTGCAGAAGAATAAGCTGATGGGTCATTCTGCAAACCTGTGAGTTAAAGCTTGCCTTTGCAAGCTATATGGAAAGAAACAAAGACTACGCGACGTTACTGTAACTGCGGTAAGGGATTTGAGCATTTTCTAAGAACCTTTTGAAAGCGCCAATTGAGCGGCTTTCACAAAACTCTTCTTTAATCACCTTTTCCATCGCCTCAATACTTTTGATAGTGGCTTGAGGAAAAAGTTGATCTAATAATACCCTAACTGGTCTTAAATAATCTGAATAGATACATAAGCCAGCCTCAAATTTTTGTGCGCCAAATAAGTTTTGGTATTCGTTCTTACGCGCAATGCCTTTAATTAAAAGGTTACCATCTGGGTTGATTACTACTTGCCAATTATTATTCATGATTCAATTATTTTTTATTTACAATACAAGAATGCTAATAATCGTGCATTATATTTGCACGCAATAAAAAGACACGAAACAACCATGGCTACTAACAAACATGCAATAATTAGATATCGCGTCATTGATCGATGTCTGCGACAACCTGATCGACAATGGAATTGGAAAAGTTTGGCAGCTGCATGCGCCACAGAACTTGAGAAAGTCACCGGTAAAAAAACGACTTTGAGTGAGCGCACGATAAAGGGAGATCTACAAAATATGCGACATGATGAAGCACTAGGTTATTTTGCTCCTATTGAATATGATCGTGCGGAAAAGTCTTATTACTATTCCAATAGGAGTTTTAATATCACCGAAGCACCGCTTAATAAATCAGATAGTAAAGAATTGAAAGGGGTCATTGCCCTACTGAGGCAGTATACTGGTTTTAGTCATTTGGCAGGGATCGAAAATATTATTCAAAAATTAGAATTGCTTGCAGAGGAATCTATTACCTCATCAAAGAAAATTGTTCATTTGGCTCAGCCTACAACCATACCAGGGCAAAAGTGGCTTGATACTCTGTATGAGGCCATCAAACAAGAAAAAACTTTGATGTTGAGGTATCAACCATTTGGAAAAGAAGCCTCAGATGTGGTCATCAGTCCATATCTTTTAAAAGAGTTTGACCACAGATGGTATTTATATGCCCTTTCTCATAAAAAAGGAGAACTCAGAACCTATGGTCTTGAGCGGATCAATGAATTAAAGCCGTCATTACAGATGTACAAAACGCCAGAGTCTTTTGATCCAGACAGCTATTTTAATGATATAATTGGTATTACATTAAATGATAAGAAGAAACCTGTTGTTGTTGAATTTGAAGTTTATGGTGCTAGTGTGCAATACATTAAAACCAAACCCTTACACTTGAGTCAGAAAGAATTAAAGTCTGAGACACATAAGAGTACTTTTCAACTATCACTTATTCCCAATTTTGAATTGGAAAGTTTGATGTTGTCATTTGGAGAAGCTATAAAGGTTTTAAAACCAAAATCACTTTCTCAAAAAATATCAAAAAGAGCAGCATTACTCAATGGACTATATAATTAAGCCGTAAACAGATCCATATAGGCATCCGTAAAAGCTTCAGTATCAACATATTTTGCTAAAGCATCATTTACTGTGATGGCTTCAATCGTTTTTATTTCTTCATAATTGTCAGCGTATGATACTTCTACATAGTAATTATGATATGAATACAGCTGACAATAAGCAGTGTCTTCTTCTATATTATCTATTAAAAATCCATAGCGAAAAACCTCTGACGCTTTGAAGAATATACTGGATTCGTTAAAAGCAGTATATGGCAAGTAATTCTCGTATGAAAACATATAGTAATCTTATTTAATATTTAAGATATATGTTTTTCTGATAATTACATATTAAACTAATATTTTATTTATAAAAATAACATTAGCTAAGATGAAATGCTTGAGGTCAAATTAGTGCAAAAGTGACTATGATTTATAACCAAGACATTACATATTAAACAATAGTCGCATATGTTAACTTCTCTTTTTTGCACAAGCTGAGCGAAAGTCAAAAATTCAAATAGTAAGTGTTAATGCAATTCTATAGCTTTTACTAGCGATCTTGCTTATCTGAAGTTGAAGATTCTTTGAAATTAAGGCCGCCACTCCCTCCGTTGCATCCATCAATGAAAGCCATAAACTCAGCACCCAACATGGTTTCAAAGCCTTGGTATAAATTAATTTCAGTTTGAGAATCATAATCGACGACGGCTGTAGCACCTATAATTTGCACCGACTCAATGATCCCATCAGTTTCGTAATCAGCTATGCCGTTTTCTGTCCCTGTCAGTTGATTAGGTCCGGCAAGATTAGCGGGACTGATAAGGACTGTAGTTGTGCTCAGATTGGTGCAGCCATCAGAATCTGTAACTACTACACCAATCACATCTTGATTGACCAAAGCATTATTTACAAATACAGCATTCGGTCCTGACTGCAAAGACTCACCAACATCAATCAGATCATTGGCATTGGAATCTATAAAGAAATCATAATTGTCCATTCCAGCTGGACTGGCATTGAAAGTCACATTAGTACCGTAGCATGCAGGACTATCGTTAGAAATTGAGGCTAGTAAGGTAGGTGTACAATACAGAGTATAAGAAAAACTGAATCCTCCAGGTGACGTAAAAGTGTTCTGGCTAAAATTTACAGCTTGTGTAGAAATATTTTGATCATCGTCGCCTGTATCAAAATTACAATCGTTGTTTCCAAAATCATCTTCAAAAGTTTCTATCAATACATTAATAGAAGATTGCCCACATACAGAATTTCCAAGGTTTATGATAATTGGTGTAGGATCACAATAAGCAGGATTATTATAACTACTAGGATTTCCTGTCGCTCCATCTGTACTCACTTCAAAGTAATATGAATTATTATCAATTTTGACGACCCATTCTGCCGTATTGTCAAATAGATTATCACTTGTTGAAGGGAATGTAATGGCGTTAATCTCTAACGTTACACTGTTGCTGATTGATGACGCACATGGTAAATTAAATGTGGTATCTACAGCGCTACATGCATTGATGGCACCCCACCCAAAATCGCTGTCTCTAATGGGATAGGCACTTGAGCTTTGAATCATACGATCCAATATTTGATTGTTATTTAAGTTGGGATTATTACCCCAAACCAAAGCACAAATACCTGCCATACTTGCTGTTGCTGAAGATGAACCACCCACATATCCCCGATAAAAACTGTTGGTATTATCCATTGTCGTTGTCACCGCATCATCACCGCTACCCGCTCTTTCCATGTAAATGGTAAAATCTACTTCATTGCCATCATGACATTCACAACATCTTGTAAATGTTGTGCCTTCAATAGCACCAGTAACAGCCACAGTCTCTGGCATCCAAGCTGGAAAAATAACAGGGTACCAACTGGTCGCACAAAGAGAAGTACCCGCTGCAGCAAATATCAACATACCGTTACTGTTTGCCAATTGTACCGCTGTAGTCACAGGACCATGACTAATAACATCACCTAAAGAGATACTTGCAATTTTTGCAGCAGTATTATTGGTGGCATCCGTCAGCGCATTGGCTAAGGCATTATATTCATCACTAGCATTAATTACAACATCGTTAGTGACACGATAAGAGATTAAATTGCTCTTGTATGCCATACCTGCAGGCGTATCATTATAACCTCTCGGCGCAGCGATCAAACCACTCATTGCCGTACCGTGACCACATTGGTCTTGCCATCCGTCAGGTGAAGAAGGAGGATAAAAACCCAGCTTTGAAATTGTACGGCCTCCAGATTCACCTTCTGTAAAATCTGCATTTAATTTAGGATTGGTAGCCGAAAGGCCAGAATCAAAAACGGCCACTGTTACGTTATCTCCATGGTTACATTTTAACCATGCGGCATCAACTTGATGTTCTAAATGCACCCACGACTGCACTGATTGTGGTGTGATCGGCGTAAAATCCGCAGCATCAACAGTGCTGCTATAATCAGAACAACCTAAATTACTTTTTTCTTCTTGTGCAATAAAGTCAAAATTAGCCACTTCCAAATATCTAATCCCTTTCATTATTCTTAGCTGTTCCAATAATTCAACATCAAATGCTCTGATGAGAATATTCGGCAAGTATGTGTTATCATAAACTAGGTCAAAATAATCTGAAGGATATTTGTCACCATACTTTTCAAAATTAAAATCTTTAATAGTGGAGACAATTTTCTCTTTGGCAGCTTGCCAATCAGCTTGAGATCTGTCGTATGTTTTTAAACTTTGCAAGAAATTATCTGCTGATGTTTGGTAGCCGATAACGACAAGTGAATCACTATTGACTATCGCACTCCACAATGTATGAATGTCTGTTTGATTCCAATCAAATGTCGTATCCGTTGATCTAAGATGTTTTTCAACGATTGTATTGATGGCATCATTTGATAAGGGGGTAACAGATTGCTGTGCAGTCACACAAAAACATAACACAGAAAATAAAAGAAATGAAACAGATTTCATGATATTAAAAATAGGTTCAGAAAAAGTAAACAGATTGTTTTCCCTATTTATTGGTAACTAAATATACTAAATTAAGACTTAAAAAGTAGTAAAAATTGACTGATAAATAGTTTAAGTTTACAACTTACCCGCACAAAACAGATAAAAATCATGTACCAATAACTGCCCTGCTTCGTTGCGAATATAGGGCTCGATAGCTTGTTTATGCATATGTATAAGCTCTTCATCTCTAGAAAGCAGCTTGTACAACCCATTTGAAAGCTTAAAGTATCTTTCTACCTCAAATGGTTCGGGGATACTCCGCGATTCTAATTTCTGCATTGTGGCTTTGAATGCATTGTAATCAAATAAGGTATAATTCATTGGATCATTAAAGCATAAATAGAAAGCTACCATTTTGCCATTTTCATGAAAATGCACATCAGCCGTTTTGTCCTTTTCCTGAATTTCTGCTAGCATTTGATCACAATGAAAACCAAATCGATTGAGGCGCATGACCAATTCTTTATCTTCATCAAATAGATTTCTAAACATCGATCGAACAAACTCTTTATTTAAATCAATAAAGCGCAACATCATTGACTTAGCAGAGTCTTTAGAGCCACCCCACAATCTCCCAGAAATCTTACTTGACAAACTCTTATTAAACATTGTTGTCAAATCTAGCTCAGATAAATCCCAATTATATTTGAAGTATTCAAGATTTTCATAGATATATTTTTGACTATACTCTACTTGGGTTGATAAGTAAGATTTAAAGCGCTCTTTTTCAATGTTGATGTTTGCAACTTTCATGGCGCAAGGATAAGCATTTCAATGCGACAAGCTGAAATGGAAACTAAATAAATTTCAAGTTTATCAATTATTTTTTAGAGCAAACTTTGGCCCCATCTTCAATGGAGATTTCAAGGGGTGTCAAATCGATCGTAAACTTGTCAAGATAGTCTACAGATAGACGCTCAATATACTCTTGAACTCTAGACTTCTCCACAATAGAAATAGTGCATCCTCCAAAACCACCACCCATCATACGACTGCCCAAAACATAATCTAATTTCTTAGATTGATCTACTAGAAAATCTAATTCTGTACAGCTTACATTATAATCAGAGGTCAAGCTTTTGTGAGAAGCATACATCAATTTACCCAATAATTTAAAATCTTGATTTTTCATAGCTTTTGATGCAGCTAATGTTCTTTGATTTTCACTTATCACATGTAGACATCTTTTAAAAACAGTCGGATCAATTTCATTTTTTAAATAAGATAGATTTTCAAGAGTAACATCTCTTAAGGATGTAACCCCTGGCAAAATATTCTGTATGGCTTTCACTCCTGATTCACATTCTAATCGGCGTGTATTATATTCTGAATCAGCCAATGAATGAGCAACATTTGTATTCAATAATAACAATTGATAATCTTTCAGCTCTAAATATTTTAGCTCAATATTGTCTATTTCTTGCGGGTCCATTTATCTTTTTTAATTAAACAAAGGCGGGTTATTGACCGCCTTTGAGAATGCAAAGATATATGCACTTTTTATTACGTTATGCAAGTTGTTTTGTTAATGTGTGGAGTAGGGGATGGATCGAAATTAACGATTTGTCAATGTGCAGCATAAACCTTTGTAGCATATATTATAAGATTCGTCGTCCATAGACAAAGCTATATTTTTATTAATAT
>ENA-ORXM01001606-ORXM01001606.1-marine-metagenome-genome-assembly--contig:-NODE-1606-length-30745-cov-3.653645_pt1 | contig 30745 bp, 25 predicted proteins | sample MGYA00237867_ERZ511480 | MGnify/ENA primary metagenome ERZ511480 (study PRJEB26309, sample SAMN06266103) | marine metagenome | isolation source: Algal blade | place: United Kingdom:Sidmouth, United... | reverse complement strand
AGCCATAAAAACTCAAGAAGTTACCATTATAGCAGACAAAACAGTTGTTCTAAATATTGAATTGAGTGAGAAAGCTACAATGTTGAACACAGCAACTGTTACGACTAGTAAATTTGCCAAGTCTTTAGGTGAAGTAACGGTTTCTCTAAGTGTTGTTTCTCCTGATTTGATTGCCAATACCAATGCCAATGCTGTCAATCAAGTTTTAGACAAGGTTCCTGGGGTTAATACAATGGGAGATCAAGTGACCATCCGTGGTGGCTCTGGTTTTGCCCAAGGTACAGGAAGTCGTGTGTTGATCTTAATGGACGATTTGCCTGCGATGCAAGCAGATGCTGGTCTTCCTAATTGGGGAGATTTACCAACAGAAAACATCGCTCAGATGGAGGTTCTAAAAGGCGCTGCTTCTGCTTTATATGGCTCTTCGGCTATGAATGGTGTTATTAATATTCGCACTGCCTATCCTGTAAAAAAACCACTCACAAAAGTTAGTCTTTTTGGAACGATTTATGGCGATCCTGCCGATCTTGATAACAAATGGTGGACAGGTCAAAATATGCCTTTTGAAACAGGTTTACAACTAGCACATCGTAGAAAAATTGGTAAATTTGATCTTGTTTTAGGTTCTAACCTAACTTATACACAACATTATATGCGTCTCTATAAAGAGGTAGATGCCAACACGATTGACTCTATGCCTGGTTATAATAATCGTGCAAGAATTACGATTAATACTAGATATCGTCACTCTGAAAATTTAATATTTACGTTAAACACGAATATTAATATGGGCGATCAAAGTGTGTTTTTATTTCACAACCGTGTGGATCCTAATTTAGGCCTTTACGAAACAGATTTTGATCCTGCTCCTCGTGGTCAAAATTTTAGAATGACAATTGATCCTGCGGTGACTTATTATGATAACTCTAGTAATCGCCATCGTTTTCAATTCCGTTATTTTTACATTGATAATAATAATGAAGGCGGTCAAAGCAATAGTTCAAATACGCTTTATGGAGAATATCAATTTCAACGAAAATTTGAGCAGTTAGGTAACTTAGAACTTGCTGCAGGTGTCGTTGCAAGTTCTATTATGTCTACTTCCGAAGTCTATGGAAATCAAAGCTATACGCATAACAACTTTGCAGCCTACTTACAATTAGACAAGAAGTTCTTCAAACGCTTGAATCTTTCTTTTGGTGCCCGTTATGAAATTAACTCTACTGTTTATCCTGATTCTATTCATTATACGTTGAGTTTCTTTGGTGCTCCTTTACCAAATGGAGATAAACATATTGCCTTAAGAGATACAATAGAACACCGACCTGTTTTTCGTTTTGGAGCTAGCTATCAATTTGGGAAAGCAACCTTTGTACGCGCTTCTTGGGGACAAGGATATCGTTTTCCTACCGTCTTAGAAAAATTTATTTCTACTACTGCAGGTGGTATTACTGTAGCACCAAATCCTGGTTTGGTTTCAGAAACGGGTTGGAGTGCAGAAATTGGAATTAAGCAAGGTTTTAAGATTGGCAAATGGCAAGGTTTCTTGGATGTTGCTGGTTTCTGGTCTGAATATAATAACATGATGGAGTTTCAAGCTTCTCGTGAGATTAATGCTCAGTTTTTTAATTTACCCATTGCTTTTCAAGTACAAAATATTGGAAATACCCGCATTACAGGGCTAGACGTTAGCTTGACAGGGGAAGGTAATTTAGGGGATTTCAAAGTAGCTTTATTAGCAGGATATACTTTACTAAATCCTCAGTATAAAGACTTCCAAGACAGTGTCGTTCAAGCTGATATCAAAGAATATTCTACTTCTGAAGAAAATATTCTAAAATATAGAAACAGACACACTATAAAGTTTGATGGACAAGTTACCTACAAAGGTATTTCAGCAGGAGTTACCGTACAGTATCTTTCTTTTATGGAAGCTATTGATAAATTTTTAGCTGGTGCTGATGATCCTGTCACCAATCCTGGTACTGGAAATCCTTATACCAAAATTCATTATTTCCGTGAGAAACACAACAATGGTTCTTTAGTATTAAATGCACGTGTTGCTTATCAAATTGCTAAGTTTGCAAAGGTTTCTTTTTTAATGAACAATGTTCTAAATAATGAATATGCGATTCAGCCAGGAAAATTAGAAGCGCCTAGAAACTTTAGTCTGAGAGCAGATTTTACATTTTAATAATAGATCAAAAATATAATGCTTAATTTTTAATATTGAATGCTTCATTCTATTCCATTCAATATTAAAAATTAAGCATTCAAACTCACATCACATCTATCTATAACTCTTTAAAATTGGGTATCGGGCAACGTTTTTTACGATTTTATTGGCAAGCACAAACAAAGTACACCATTCACTCGCCATTTGTTTTCTCATTGATAGAAGAAGTCATTGAAGATCATCGAATTTATTATGACTTTAATGCTTTAAATCGGTTGAGAATGCTTTCAGAAAAAGACAACACTACTTTGGATGTCAAAGACTTAGGAGCAGGATCTAGAGTAGATAAAACGCCTTCAAGAAGCATTGCTAGTATTGCTAAAAATGCCGTTTCTCCACAGTGGCAGTGCGAATTACTCTTCCGTTTGGTTCATCATCTGCAACCCAAAAATCGACTAGAGTTGGGTACTTCTTTAGGCATTAGCAGTTTGTATCAATACCTTCCTCTGCGAAAAGCACCTTTTTACACTTTAGAGGGCTGCCCCAATATTGCAAAAGTAGCTACAACTAATTTCAAGAAACTCAAAGCGGCATCCATTCATCAGTTGATTGGTGATTTTGAGCATACCTTACCCCAAGTCCTTCAAGAGATGAAACGCTTAGACTATGTTTTTATAGATGGTAATCATCAAATGAAACCTACGCTCTCCTACTTTGAAACCTGTCTCCAATACAGTCACAAGGATACCATTTTTGTATTTGACGATATTTATTGGTCAGATGAAATGTTAGCCACTTGGGAAGCCATTAAAGCACATCCTAGGGTTACGTTGAGCATTGATTTGTTTTTTATGGGAATTATTTTTTTGAGAACAGAGCAAAAGGAAGTCCAACATTTTAAAATTGTTCCTGCCAAATACAAACCATGGAAAATGGGCTTTTTTGCACCTTCTAAAGGGTAAAGTTGCTTTAAAAATCACCTAACGTCGTTGCCTCAAAGCTTGCAAACTCCACCAACCCAAAAAGCCGAGAAAAACAATAGGAATTACGAACCACCAAATATAGGTTACAGGCTCACTAACTTCTATTGCTTGATAATTTCCAAGTACAATATAGCCCGCCCAATAAGCAGGATGTGCTTCTAGACCTGTTGCATTTTTTAAGTACTTCAATTTAGCTTGTTGCAAAGCAATATCCTTATCTACTTTTTTCTTCAAATTTTCATAGAAATAATCCATGATTATAGAAGAATAAGCAACATCTTGTTCCCAAAGAGATAAAATAACAGAAGGACTACCTGCATAGATAAAACTTCGTCCTAAGTTAACGATCCCCTCTCCTCTCTGATAAGGTCCATAACCTGTTTGACAATTACTCAACACCACCATTGAAGCCTTCAAATCTAGTTGCTTAATTTCATTCGTTGTCAAAATATTATCCTCTTCCTCATAACCGTCTTCTGCAAAAACCAAACTAGAGTATTCAGGAAAATCTGGATCAACCTTTCCATAAACACCTAAATGCAAAATACCATAATCACTTGCATAATCCTTAAAATAGTATTCTGTTGCATATCTATCCGTGTAGAAATCGCCTGCATATTTTTTAGACAAAGAATCTATTTCTCCTCGAACACCTTCTTGAGCCCTTAAAGCTGTTCTTAACTTTTGTAGTTTTTGGCTTCTAGAAGGCATCACTTTTTCGTTTGCATAAGTGGCTACCATGCCCAATATTTCATCATTAATAGGTGTTTTTGTTTCTCCTATTTCACTCAACCAAAGTGTACTAGAATAGTTGTAAGCAATTTGTTTTTGCTTGATCAAATACGCCAAAGAAGGGAAATTAACAGTATGCACCTTTTCCACAGGTACTTCTGTTAAAAGTGTTTCAAAAGGAATGTAATTTAGTAAACCGTCTGGAATAATTACAAGTCGTTTTCCTTCCCTTAATAATTCATGATGCATCAGTTTATAATACAATTCATACGCTGTGATACAAAAATCCTTGTATCCACCAGACTGCAAATGTTGTTTTAACTTAGAGTGTGTAAAGTGTTTATAATATTTAAGGATGGTTGATTTATAGGTTCTCCAAAAAATCTTTCGAACAGCAAGCGTATCTTTTCGAATAATAAACTGGTAGATAGATTCCTTTCCTTCTAGATATTGCACCAAGACTGTGGAGTCATTCAAAGCCTGTTGTAAGCTATCTAAAGTAGCTATTTGGGTGTGATATTTAAAGTGATAATACTTGGCATAGTTTTCTTGCAAGGCTTGTTCTTCTAAGGTTAAATTTACTTGCAAATTTGCCATTTGTTGCTTGTACCAATCTAATAAAGAAGCTTTTTCTTCAGCAACCTGAGCTTCCCAATAACGTTTATGGCACCACAACATTCGTTTTTGTAAGGTTTGTATTTTTTGAAGGATCGAGGCAGGCACTTTACCAAATTGCTTTGCATCGGGTTCTTCCATCATCATTTGCAACAAGGTTGTTTTAGAAGCTTCTGCTAAATGAAAAGCTTGCTTTACATACTGATTTTCTTGTGTTCGTTTATATAATAATTCACAAACTTCAATGAGTTGTTCGTACACAACTACTGTTTTTTCAGAAAAGCCTGAAGATAAATCGATGGCAGCCCTCAGCAGTTGAAAAACCTCTAAATTATATTGTGCTTGCTTATATATTTCCATCAAAGAGACACTATACTTTGAGCGCTTATAAAGCGCCAACATTGCCGCTACCTTTCGAGTCAGAATTTGCAGAGCTTGTTCCTTAGAAAAAAGACTATTGATGACAGGAAAACCCTTATCTTTGCTTTCGTTACTAAGTGCCCACAAGGCACTTGTATAAGCTTTTTGTGCTTGATCGTATTTTTTTTGCATTTGATAACAATCTCCCAAAGCCTCCCAATGAGTAGCTGTTTCCATACTTTTAGCTTGAAATCCTTTTCCCCAACCTACACTTTGCTTCAAAACAATTTCTGCTTCTTTGAAATTTTTCCTTTGAAGGTGAATTTTCCCTTCTGTAGACCACATTCCTCTTTTACCATAAGGTGACCTGATTTTTTTTGCTTTTTCTACATAAACCTGAGCACTATCCAACTGCTTTTCTTCCAAAAATTCCAAAGCCATCATATTACAAGCATCCATATAAATATCTGCTGATTCCAATCTACTTGTATTACTATTTATTGGAGTTAAAGAGAACACTTTTCGAAGGTAAAGTACGGTCTCTAAAGGGCGGTTTTTGAGCTTATAATAACAACCAGCTAATTGATACCAAAGTTTGGCTTGCACTCTTTTGTAAGTCGCTCGTTCTGCCATAAAATTAATGGCTTCTACGTAATAATTCTTTGCTTGATTGTAACTAGCTTGTTCGTAATGAATGTCTCCAAGTTGGCGATAGGCAAAAGCAATTTTAATAGAATCTCTATAAGGCTGTTGTAGTTCAGAAGACAACATTTTCTGAGCAACAGTTTCAGCCTTTTCAAAATCTCCTATTGCTGCATATACTATAGTTTGAGCATCATAGAGTTGAATAGAATCTTTTTCCGAAACTAGCAAATGTTCTGCTTTCTTAATATAATCTACAGCTCCTCTCAAATCTTCAGAATAAATTGCCGCATCTTTTGCCCATATTCCATAAGCATGAATTAATGCAGACTTATTATTAGGAACATTTTCAAGTAAGCTCAAATAAAAATAAGCGGAATCAATCTCTCGTCCAGGTTCTATCGAATTTTCTAAATACAATTGTGTTCTATAGGAATACGCCCAAGTTTTTGAGGTGCTTGTTTTTTCTAACAAAGCCCATTTTTCGGATGGCACCAAGGTATTAGAAACCAATACGACTTCCAAAAATCTTTGTCCAGCACGCTCTATTTCTTTTTCATCCCCTTCTTGCACTAGAATATCAATCAACAAATCTTGATAATAGATAAGGCTGTCTAAATCTTCTGTACTTTTCAGAGATTTAATCCGCTTTTGTAGGGCATTTTTGTCTTGTGGCAATTGAAAACTCATCAAGAGCATTCCTACTGCCCATGAAGTCAAAAAAGATAGAATGAAAATAAAATGGTGCGTTCGCATATAGTATGAATTGGGTATTACCCTCGTTTTCGATGACAATCTAAACTTTAGAAAAGCTATTTTTAGCCTTTTAAATTAGACTTATTATTAAATCCTGTTTTAATCTAATTAAATTTGTAACAATTAAGTATCTGTGCGTATCTTTTTTCTTAAAAGCAGTTCTTCTCTTTGAAAAAATATCAGAAACTTTTTTTTTGAATCCTAATTGGAGCGTTCTACAAATAACTTCTAGAACCTTATCGGACAAAAATAAAAAAAAGACCTCATATTCTTATTTACTAGAAAATCTTTATCCTATATTTAGGAGTATATGTAAAAAAAACAAAAATCGATCTACTATATGTCTACTGACACCAATAATACAACCAATACTCCTGATCCCGAAATAGAAAATAATGGTGACAATACGCTTTCTCAAAAAGATAAATTGATTCGTTTTGTTGAAGAAAATAAAAAACCTATTCTTGCTATTTCGACCATAATAATTGTTCTTATTCTTGCTATTGTGCTTTATACTAATTTTGCAAATAAAAGTATGAATAAGTTAGCAGATGAATTCTGTACTTGTGCGACTGCAAAAGGAAGCGATTTTTATGCCTATGGCAAAGATGGCTTTGGTTATCGCAGCGATTTAGTGGGTTGTTTTGCTGAAGATTTCCGAACCTATGGAAGACGTTATAACAAAGCAACTAAAAAAGCCTTGCTTATTGATTTCCAAAAGGAAGTCATCAAAAAATGTCCAGAGAAACTAGCAGATGTTTTTGAATACAAATAAGCCTTACCTCCTTTTCTTTTAGTCTACCCTCTTATCAAAACAAGGGTTCGACTTACTATTGATCCTTTACAAACAACAATAATGTACTCTGATTCAGAACATAAAGATTTATACGAACGCTCTAAAAAATTACTAGATGCACCTATTGCGTCAACAGAAATTAATGCAGCACTACAAATTAATGAACTTTCTCTCGTTATTCCTTATCATGAATGGCGGTATTATGTATTAGACCAACCGATCTTAAGTGATTTTGAATACGATAGTCTTTTTAAGAAGTTAGAAGCTCTAGAAGGTTCATTTCCGAACTTACTGCATACCAATTCACCTACACAACGTGTTTCTAATGACTTAACAGAACACTTTGAAACTGTTCAGCATTTAACACCAATGTTGTCCCTTGAAAATTCTTATAATGCAGAGGATTTGAATAGTTTTGACGAGCGCATAAAAAAAATGATTGGCACAGAGATTCCTAATACAGGAGTTGAGTATTGTGTAGAACCTAAATTTGATGGTGGAACGATTGTTTTGGTTTATGAAAACGACTTATTGGTTCGTGCTGCTACTCGTGGAAATGGTGCACAAGGAGATGACATTACGCCTAATGCAAAAGCGATTCGAACCATTCCCTTAAAAGCTAATTTCTCTAAATACGGTATTCAAAAAGTAGAATTGCGTGGAGAAGTTTTAATTCGTAAAGATTTATTTGACAAGGTCAATGAAAATCGTTTCAAAGAAGGAAAACAGCTTTTTGCCAATCCTAGAAATGCAGCAACAGGTGGTTTGCGTTTAAAAGATCCCAAACAAGTAAATGAGCGTGCTTTAGATGCCTTTATTTATCAAATGGGTTTTGCTGTCAATGTAGACGGCGATAATGTGTTGAGTCAGTTCGAAGATCATAATCAACAAATAGAAGTGCTATCAAAATTAGGCTTTAAAGTTCCTAAAATAGATATTGAACGCACTGTCTGTGAAGACATTGCCGCAGTAAGTGTTTATTGCGACCAATGGCAAGCTCAGCGAGAGGCTTATCCTTTTGAAATTGATGGCATGGTGGTTAAGGTAAATCGCTTAGATTTACAAGATTTATGTGGCTACACTAGTCATCATCCTCGTTGGGCGATTGCCTTCAAATTCAAAGCCAAGCAAGCTACTACAAAGCTATTGGGTATTGATTATCAAGTAGGAAGAACTGGTGCAGTAACTCCTGTAGCACGTTTAGAGACCGTCGATTTAGCAGGAGCTAAAATATCTAATGTATCTTTGCACAATGCTGATTTTATCAAAGAAAAAGATATTCGAGTTGGAGATACCGTATTGGTAGAACGAGCTGGAGATGTTATTCCTTATATTGTTAAAACTTTGGCAGAATTGCGAGATGGCTCGGAACAACCTGTTGTTTACCCTACGGCTTGCCCTGTTTGTAGTTCTGAATTAGAACGCCCTGAAGGGGAAGCGGTTTGGCGTTGTGTCAACCCTAGTTGTGAAGCACAAATTATAGGTAGAATGATTCACTTTGTTTCTAAAAATGCAATGAATATAGATGGCTTTGGAGAGGCATATATTGAGCGTTTTTACAAAGAAAGTATGTTGCATAGTTTAGCAGATATTTATCGTTTAGATTACAAAACTATTGCTTTCTTTGAAGGCTTTGGAGATCGCTCTGCTGAAAAATTACAAACAGCTATAGAAAAAACAAAGAATAATCCTGCGCATCGTTTATTGTATGCGCTGGGAATTCGCCATATAGGAAGAACCAATTCCAAAATTCTAATTGCAGAAGTAAAAAAGATTCAAGACTTAGCCAATTGGTCTTTGGAACAGCTTTGTGAACTTAGAGACATCGGACCTATTGTCGCACAACAAGTGGTAGATGTCTTTAGTCTTCCTGAAACTATTGCTTTGTTGGATGAATTTGAAGCTCTAGGCGTCAATGTCTATTGTTTAGAATCTGAAAAGAAAAAAGAAGTCGCTTTAGATGCTCCTTTGGCTGGAAAAACAGTTGTTTTTACGGGCACCTTAACCCAGATTAAACGGGATCAAGCCAAAGAATTGGTGGCAGGCGCAGGTGGAAAAGCCGTTGGAAGTGTTAGTTCCAAATTAAGTTATTTGGTGGCCGGTGAAAAAGCAGGTTCCAAATTGAAAAAAGCACAAGATTTAGGAATTACAGTATTGACAGAACAAGAGTTCTTGACGCTTATAGGGCAATAAATTTCAAAATAGACTCAATAGGATGTCAAGCGCTTTTGAGGCGTTTGGCATTCTATTCCTATCTTTCTCTCTATATTTTTTTGAGAATGCTGAAAAAAGCTTAAAAGTTAACGAACTTACCCATCATCCATCCTATTATCAAAAACTAAGGAAATGCCGATTTTAGAATCACATAGACAACTTATTAACGATGCCATTTTAAGCTTGGGAATCAAGCCTGATATTTGTCAACAAGAAAGCAATCCTAACTTGTGGAAATTGCATAGAGGAACCGCTCAGATTATTATTGTGGCACAAGAATCAACAACGCATTTAGAGGATAAAGTAGCCACTATATCAATGATGTCTCCTATTTTGCAAATCCCTAGTGACTTTGAACAAATAGGAGCACTACAACAATTTATATTAGAATCTAATCATAAATTAATTGCAGAATCGTTTAGTATTTCAAATCAATGGTTAATCTTGAGCACGACCTATTACTTAGACGATATGCGTCGCCAAGAAATTATACAAATGCTAGATGCATTAAGCTTTCACGCTCAGTCTTTTATACGAATTATAGAAGAAGAATTTGGAATTAATCAGTCTAGTTAACTCATTGTCCATTAAACATTTCGACTACAAACCCTAATTAAATCTTATATTTTGCGTATATTTAAAACTCAACAGGCTTAAATCTGTATGTATAGATTCTCTTGTATTACAAAGATTCGTCAATCGGAATGAAAAAATATCTCTCATTTTATAATAATAACCTGTCTTTAAATGAACAAATTCTAAAACAAGCGTTATTAGCTGTTACTTTCATTTCTTTTTATTGTTCTATTCTATATGGCTATCTATTGTCTACCAGTTCTAATGCTTTTATTAATGCATTAATTAGTTCCATTGTATTTTCTAGTCTACTCTTAGCCTCTCCTAGTGATCGTAAAATTGCTACTTGGACAGAAACTATTTTTAAGTTTTATGCTTTAATTGCTCTTTCTCTCAACTGGGTTTTCACCAATGGCTTACATGGAGGTACAGGCTATTTTTTCTTGTTATTAATTGGTTTTTATGCCGTAGCAAGTCCTGATCGCTATTATATTCAGTTTATTGGCATCATATTATTGGATGTTTTTGTTTTATTATCCTTAGAATATAATTACCCTCAATATATTCAGTTCAACTTATCTAATACAGAAGCATTTTGGTCTTCTAGTTTCAATCTTTTGATCTCTTTTTTGATTTGTACTTTAGCTCTTATTTTGGTAAAAACAGAGTACAACAAAGAGCGCAAAAATGTCATTGAAAAACAAAATAGATTAATTGCTGCCAACAATGCTCGTTCTAGATTTTTGGCAAATATCAGCCATGAAATTCGAACGCCACTTAATGGAGTAATGGGCATGGCATCTTTGTTAGAAGCTTCTAAGCCAAATTCAGAACAAAAAGAGTATGTTCAAACTATAAAAGTGAGTAGCAAACGGCTCCTAAAGATTATTAATGAAATATTGGATTACTCTAAAGCAGAAGCAGGAAAAACAGAACTTAGAATAGAGCCTTTTTCTTTAACAGAGTGTATTCAAGATGCTATCAATATTACTAGCTCTAAAGCACTAGAAAAAAACCTTAACTTAACTTATTTTGTCGAAAAAAACATTCCCAACATACTGTCTGGCGATGGAGGAAAGATTCAACAAGTCTTGGTCGACTTAATTGGTAATGCTACTAAATTTACAGAAAAAGGTAGCATTCATCTGAGTGTTCAACGAATCAGTAAAATTGATCAAAATGTAGTTTTAGAATTTAGTATTCAAGATACAGGAATTGGTATTCCTAGAGAGGGTTTAGACAATTTATTTGAGGCATTCACACAAGTCGATGATTCTAGAACAAGATTACAAAGTGGTACAGGACTTGGGCTAGCAATCTCTAAACATTTTGTGGAATTGATGGGTGGAAATATTTGGGTCAATAGTATGGAGAAACAGGGTTCTATCTTTTATTTTTCTATTCAACTAGAAGTGCTTCAAAATCAATCTATGCTCACTACTCCTGCCCCCACCATTACCATTGACAATCAAATTGCGAACAAAACAGCTCTAGATATTTTGTTGGTGGAAGATGATAAAATTAATCGTTTGCTTGCCGTTCGTATTCTAGAGAAAATGGGGTACCAACCTGATACCGCTACAAATGGGCAAGAAGCTATAGAGATTCTCCAAAAACGTCCTTATAATTTAGTTTTAATGGATATTCAAATGCCTGTTTTAGACGGCTTGGAAGCAACTCAAATCATAAGAAAAGAACTTGCTTATCAACCAACAATTATTGCAATGACAGCCAACGCCATGTTAGAAGATCAACGCCTTTGTGAAGCGGCAGGGATGGATGATTTCCTAGCAAAACCTATTGATGTCAAGAGTCTAGAACAAATGCTACTCAAGTGGCGTAAAAATGTCTAAATTGGGTTATTTTTTAGCCATACTTTTCTCCACCTCTTATTCTATTTTCACTATCCATTTCATTCTTTATTTTTTTTGCTACCTTTGCCGTATAATGAAAATAATACTGCGTTGTTTTTCTGTTTATAAAAAAACAGAAAAAAATCTATTCAATTGACTATGAACAAACGACACTAAACTTATTAATAATCAACTAAATACAACGCCTAATCGAAGTATAGAAAAAAGCAACTATGAAAATAAAAGCAACTAGCATCAGTAACTTAACCGATGCCCGTTATTTTGCCGCTTGGAATGTCGAGTGGCTTGGTTTTTCTCTTGAGATGGGAAACGCAAACTATACACGCCCTCAAGATGTCAAAGAAATTAAAGATTGGTTGGTCGGTCCTAAAATTGTTGGCGAATTTGGTTTAGATCAAAGTTTGACAGAAATACTAGAAGCAGTTGACTTATTACAACTTGATGCTGTTCAACTAAGTATGTATACCGACTATACCATAGCCCAAAAATTACACGAGGTTACGGTTATCAAAGAGTGGGTCTTAGATGACTTAGTGAATATGGATACCTTTGCAGAGCAATGCAATACTGCCGCAAACTATGTAGACTATTTTTACTTGGATCTAGAGAAAAACGGCATCACTTGGGCAGCCCTACAGGCTAATGCAACCGCTTTAGCACTTTTGCAAGAACTTTGCGCAGAATATGCTATCCTAATCAGCTTAGTTTGCCCTCCTAACCAAATAGGAACTTATCTAGATACTGTAAAACCACATGGAATTAGCTTACAGGGAGGAGAAGAGGAAAAAGTAGGGGTAAAATCCTTTGATGATTTGGATGCTATTTTTGAAACCTTAGAAGATTTGGATTTGATTTATTAGAAGATAAAAAAAACAGCATGAGTACTTGGTTTGCAACTTGGTTTGATTCTAGTTATTATCACTTATTGTATCAACATCGTGACGATAGTGAGGCACAATTTTTTATGGATAATTTGGTGCAATATCTAAAGGTTCCTAAACAAGCAAAAATATTAGATTTAGCTTGTGGAAAAGGACGCCATTCTATTTATTTGGCCAATAAAAATTTTGATGTAGTTGGAGTAGATTTGTCGCCAGAAAGTATTGAACACGCTCGACAATTTGAACACGAACACCTGCATTTTGATACCCATGATATGCGTATGCCCTTAAGCGTTGGTCCTTTTGATTACATTTTTAATCTATTTACCAGTTTTGGCTACTTTCCTACGGAAGAAGAACACCTTCAAACGCTTCGAGAAATGAAGCAGGGTTTAAAATCCAAAGATAGTACTTTGGTTATAGACTTTTTTAATGCACATAAAGTCATTCAACAACTAGTTTTAGCAGAAGAAAAAACAATCTCTGATATTACGTTTAAAATCAACAGAAGGGTGGAGAATGGTTATATTCTTAAAGACATCCGTTTTGAAGATAAAGGGCAGAAATTCCATTTTCAAGAAAAGGTGCGTGCCTTTACGTTAGAGGATTTTAAAGGGCTATTTGAACAAGTAGGACTAGAACTTCAAGAACACTTTGGTGGCTTTGATTTGTCTACTTATACGCCTCAAGATTCCAACCGTCTCATTTTGATTGCAAAACCATGCTAGAGCTATTTATAGAATGGGATAAGGCTTTTTTTTTGTTAATCAACACAGAGTGGCACCATGTATTTTTAGACCTTATACTCCCCTATTGGCGAACAAAAACGACTTGGATTCCATTATATATTTTATTACTTCTAGTCATAGGAAAAGATAGGGGTTTTAAAACACTTTGGGTTCTAATTATCTTAGGTATAACAATTGGTTTAGCCGATCAAATTAGCAGTGAATGGATCAAAAAGTTCGTAGAACGAGTGCGCCCCTGCAATGATTCTACCCTTTCTAATGTCCGAGCATTAATTCCTTGTGGTAGTGGTTTTAGTTTTACCTCTTCTCATGCGATCAATCACTTTGCTTTAGTCATGCAACTTTTTCTTATTTTTAGAATGACTTGGAAAACACGCTATTTTGTTGCTCTTTTTATCTGGGCAGGATTAGTAGCTTATGCTCAAGTTTATGTTGGTGTACATTATCCTTTGGATGTAATCGCTGGAGGGTTATTGGGTTGTCTATTGGCTTGGATCGTCTATCAAGTTAGTGCTTGGCTGGGCATTATTCGTAAAATTTGGAGTTAAAAGTAGAACGTATCAATGAAATATATTATCATAACAACTGTCCTTGTTACTGTTGTACTGGTGGGGCTTTTCGGACTCAAATGGATTCGTGTTTTAACAGCTTCCAATTACAATCAGATGCTAAAAGCACTGTATAGCGAAACGGTTCCTTTTATTTATCCAAATCAAGAACACCAAATCAAAGATTTGAGACCTTATGTCATTTTAGATACTCGTTCTCCTGAAGAATATGCCATTAGCAGTTTACCTAATGCCCTTTGGGTTGGATATCCCAACATGGATAAAAACGTTATTGATGCGCTCCCCAAAGATCAAGCTATCTTGGTTTATTGTTCTGTTGGTTATCGAAGCGAACGCATTGGCGAACAACTCTTAGAACTAGGCTTTACCGATGTTCACAATTTATATGGTGGCATTTTTGAATGGATTAATCAAGGACATGGAGTAATGAATTCCAAACATCATTGGGTGGATAGTGTTCATGGATATGCGCCTTCTTGGGGAAGATGGATTGACTCGGATATTGAGATCGTTTATTAAAATCTACAAACAAATGAATAAGAAAGGTCTTTTAATGATTTTTGCTAAAAATCCTGTATTGGGAACCGCAAAAACACGTTTAGCTGCTTCTGTTGGCGATGAAAAAGCATTGGAAATTTATCAATTTTTATTACAACATACAGCTAACCTAGCCGCAGCTTCAGATAGTGACAAACGAGTTTTTTATTCCAGTTACACGGAATCTGGAGATGCATTCTCAGAAGAATACTTCACTAAAACACTTCAAATCGAAGGAGACTTGGGTGAAAAGATGTATGCTGGTTTCCAAGTTGCACTTAAGGACAACTACAATCGTGTGGTTATTATTGGAAGTGATTGCTATGAATTATCAACAGAAATTCTAAATCAAGCTTTTGAAGCACTTTTAAGCAATGATTTTGTCATTGGTCCTGCAAAAGATGGCGGTTATTATCTTTTGGGAATGCGTCAATTAGAACCAGCTATTTTTCAGAACAAAACGTGGAGTCATGAAGGTTTGTATCAAGCTACAATAGCAGATTTTAAGGCTTTAAAATATAGCTTTATGGAATTGCCCTTGTTGAGTGATGTGGATTATTTAGAAGATTTGCCGCAAGAAGTCCGTACTAAATTTGGCGTTTAGAATAAATCACTAAAAAGGGTTTAGAGGAACTATTTATTTAGTTTTTGCATCTATATAATTACAAGACTGTTGATCGTTCATCCTGTAACAATAAATAGTATGCAAAAATCTTACCTATTCTTTCTATTTTTAATCATTGTAATTCCAAAAACTAGCTTAGGACAAAATTCTACTTGGAAACAAGATACGATTCCTTCGACCTCTTTTTTTAATAGCTACAATTTTGAATCTGGAGCTTATCAGTTATTGCTATTTGAGACAGGAGTAAGGGTAGATTCTCCAAAGTATTATTATAGTAATGATATTGCTTACCTCAAAAGTGTTCAAAAATCTTTGACAGGAAATGTCCTTTCTACCATTTATCCTTTTTTTTGCCATGAAACACAGGTTTTATATCTATGCAAAGGCGATAGTGTTATTGAAACGGTTTCTTTTAGTACCAATTGTCGTTCTGCAGAAACACCCAATGGAGCCTTCCTTTCTTATGGTTTCATTCCCACCAAAATGAACTCCCTGCATCTGCAAAAACATCAATTCACTACAGCTTGGCAGGCAGATTCAACGATTCAACAAATTCAAAAAGATACAAACTTAGTTTTTGTTAGCACTGAAAACTGGATGCATTACGAGGGTAAATTTGGTTTCTTTTATGAACATAAAAACTATCACAACGAAACGGTAAAAAAAGAGATCCTTGAACAATTAAAAGAACGGTTTCCAACACAGCGTTTTGAAATCTATGTTAATGGTGGATCAGGGTCTTCAAAAACAGTTTACAACTATCATATTACTGTTCATTGTCAAAAAAAACTGTTTGATAAATTCACCTTTGCAAGGGTTGATAACAGGAAATGGCAACCTTTTCCGATTATTTTCAACAGCTATTGGAAGTAAAAAACACAAGTGATTCCCATTATTAGGAATAAATAAAAAAGGTTTTGTATCTTAAATCCATACTCAAACAATCTTTTAATTTCTACAATTCTAAACAAAATGGCAATACGTTTTAGACCCGACAATAATAACAATGGTGGTAATAATAACGACAACCGTGGAGGTGGTCGTGGTGGGCGCAACAATAGCGCTCTTATTATGGCAGTAATCATGTTTGCCTTTCGCTATCCCAAATTTGCAATTCCTATTATCATTGTGGGTGCAATTGCATTTTTCTTTTTAGGAGGAGGATCTGGCATTACTAGCAATAATAATAATTCTCAAAATATTTATAATATGGGCTGTAATATTAGCCAAGAGAAATACGACGAGTCTAAGGTATTTGCGGCACTATCCTCTTCTTCAAGCAAATACAGTATTCCAACCAAGGTTTCTTTGCGTCAGTATGCCCCTAGACCATTGAACCAAGGAAGTCAAGGTTCTTGTGTAGGTTGGGCAAGTGCTTATGCTGCTCGAACAATTTTAGAGTCAGCCAGTACTGGAGTCAATCCAAATAACACGGCTTTTAGTCCTTCTTTTTTGTACAATCAAATTGGCATTAAAGGTTGCCAAGGAGCTTATACAGGAGAAGCTTTAGAGCATATGAAACAGAGAGGTTTATTGGAGTTTTCTAAATTCCCTTATAATGAAAATAGTTGTACTCAACAGCCCACAAAAGCACAATTACAAGAAGCGACACAACACAAAATTCGAGGCTATAACCGTTTGACCAAAACAGGCCGTAACTATGATGTTGACTTGGAAGCTGTAAAACAAAATATTGCCCAAGGTGCACCTGTAATTATTGCGGCCAAAGTCCCCTACTCTTTTCAAGACATGATTGGCAAAAAAGTCTGGAAGGCTAAATCTTCTGAAAAACGAAATGTCAATAATCTAGGGGGTCATGCGATGTGTTTGATTGGTTATGACGATACCAAACAGCAATTTGAAATTCAGAATAGTTGGGGGACGCAGTGGGGTGATAATGGTTTTATATTTGTCAGTTATGCTGATTTTAAAATTTTCTGCCGAGAAGCTTATGGTGTTTTTCCACATCAAAAAGCAAAAACAGCTTCTGCTACAGACTTTGCTATTGAATGTGGCTTGTACGATGTTGCTACAGGTTCAACGCTTAACCTCCGAAATGTTCGAGACAACCTTTTTGAGACTACAAGTCCAATCAAAATAGGAACGGAGCTTAAAATCGAAATTACCAACTCTTTAGAGTGCTTTACTTATGTCTTTAGTAAAGAAGCTGACAATGGAAATAGACAAGGAAATGCCTTAAAAATATTCCCTCCTTCTGACCAATATTCTTCTTATATGGGCATTGTTGGTACTCGCTTGTTTCCTAGAAATGGAAAGTTCTTTGCAGATGATGAAGGTACACGAGATTTCATGGCAATTGTTTATTCTAAGAATGAACTTAATCCCGATCAAATTCGTCAGAGTATTGATAATGCAGGAAGAGGCAATTTTTATGATAATGTTATGTCAGCCGTTGGGAATCGTGCTTTTCAGAACTTGAATTACAAAAGTAAATCTGGTAATTTAGTTTCTTTCAAACAAAGCGCCAATGCCAAACAAGATGTTGCAGTAGTTGTTATTGCCTTGGATAAGCAATAGGGCGTTTAACTCACTTAAATCTAGACCACCAATGGCTCTGTAAAGCGCTATTGGTGGTTTTATTTTTTGTATAAAAAATATCTATTCAAACGTAAAAAGCTCTTCTTTCTCAAAAAGCACCTTAATATTTCCTGATTTCAAAAAAGAAAGCTCAAAGCCCTCTTTTTCTACTTTTACAGCATCATACTCCAAAGTACTAGTTTTAATCATCAATTGATCTTTTCTCAACACTCTCCAATAGGGAATATTGCTGTCTGATAATTGATTGCTTTTTGCTATTTTTTTGATGCTGTTACCAATTCTCATAGGGCAAGTAATATTGACTTTAAAATCTTTTGCTAGTTTATGCCCCAAATGTTCAATAGTGGTCACTTGACCTTTAGGAATTAACAAAATGGCTTCACTTATAATTCCTATGGTAGGATGAAGCATCGTTCCCTCACCATAATACCGTTCCATTTTGGATGGTATTGTAACAATATTTGGTTTATTCATGATCGTATTTTTTATATAAAAACGCAGCAATCCAAGCTGCAATAATTAACTCTACTAAACTCAATGGAAGGGTGATTGTAAGAATAGCCCAATCAGAATAGCCCATGTTAGCTGTACCCACCCAATACAGGACAAAAAAGAACAACCATCCAAGTGTGCCTACAACAAAAACGGAACGATTATTATTACCAAATACCCGAGAATATAACCAAAAAAGAAAGACGAGCATTGCCGTTAACAAAGTATCCCAAAGTCCCCAAATAGAAAAAATAAACCAATTCATATCGGCAATATGTTCCAAGTTATTCCAGTAAGCTTTTACCTGTGGCATAACCAGAATAAAATATCTAAACACCTCTGAAACATTAATCCAGATACTAGTAATTAGTGTAATGATAAGGAAGGATTTCCAATTGAAAGTGTGCTTCATTTTAACTAAGGTTTAAAAGTTGATGAATTTGTTTTTTTATATTTAAAGGCAAGTCAAAATTCGGAGTAGATTGATAGATAGCAACGGATTTTTCTAAGTCCGTAATTTGAGCCAACAAATCTAAGCTTCGAGTACCTGCTTTAGCAAATTTTAGTTCTTGAATGGATATTAAATCTTGATTGGCTAAAAAGTCAATCTTCTTGTGACAACGACAAGGATTTTTAGGATTGGCTAAGCCACATTTCTGTTGCAAAAAGTTTCTAATTTTTGTCCTTGCTCTAGACAATTGTTGGCGAAAGTTAGCAGGAGTAATTTCTAATACTTCTGCCCCTTCGTAGCTATTTAATTCTAGTAATTCTCCTAATATATAAACAACTCGACTCATTGGCTTTAGACATAGCAGCAAACCATGTGTACAACTAATTTTCACCTCTTCTTCCAACAATGATAGTTCTCCTTTATTACTAGTATATTCTACCAACTTAGATTGTCCTGTGTCAATAAAAATAGCATATTCATCTAATGACATCGTCATTCTTTTTGCTTTTTTGCTTTGAATAGTTAGTAGATAATTGGATGCAATTTTATACACCCAAGTACTAAATTGACTATCGCCTTTGAAGGTGCTTAGATGTGTGATAATTTTAATTAAAATTTCTTGTGTTGCATCTTCGGCTTCTGTAGGGTAAAGCAACATCCTTAAAGATAGATTATATACTAAGTCTTGAATCTCTATCAAAACATCTCCTAGTGCTTTTCGATCTCCCGAAATAGCCTTCTGAATGGTGGTTGTTAATTTTTTTTCCATGTCGTTTTATTAATTAGACTATAATAAGTTGCTCTGTGTGACAAATAAATATCTTTTTTTTGAGCGCCATTTAAAACGTGTTTTCATACTCAAGAAAAAAAATGTTATCTTAAGTGATCGTTCAATAGCTGATTTCCCAACATCAATTTATTTTTTTATGAAAATCATCCTTCCTATACTTTTATTCCTACTCTTTTCATCACTTGTTTGGTCGCAGAAAATCACGAAAGATCAAGTTCAAAATGATTTAAGTTTTCTAAAAAAAAGTATTCATCAATACAATCCTACACTTGGCATTTATAATCCAAACTTTGAAACAGAAAGTACGGAATTAATAAAAAGCGTAAAAGAGGAGCAATCCCTTTTTGAATATTTTGCCTTGCTCAGTCAACTTTGCGCCTTTAGCAATGAAGGACATTATAGTTTAGGGACTTGGCAAGATACGGTGCACAAAGACATTCGAAATGGTATCGCAGCTTATTTACCTATTTCTGTTAAAATCATTCAAGATCAGTTATATATTTGGGGCGACTTTACTCAAAAAGGGCACTTATCCAAAGGCGATGAACTCTTAAAAATTAATGGTCAATCTTCCAAAAAAATTCTTCAGCAACTCTACAACCAACTACCTTCTGATGGTTCTATTCAAACTTATTTAGAAAAGCAATGTAGCAATGCCTTCCCTTGGTTTTATTATTTGTACGTTGAGCAAGCTTCTACCTTTGTTCTTGAATATATTGATCAGACTACCAAAACACATCAATCAATCACCATTAAAGCATTAAATAAGAAACAAATTGTAGAAAACTATGCTGTCCGATACCCCAAAATTGATTCAAAAATTGATTCAGAGAACTCTAATGCTATTTACGAACTTAAAAACGAGGAGTACTATACTTATTTAAAATTAAAATCCTTTAATCGTACTCTAATTGAAACGCATAAATTAAAGTCTAAAAAGTTTTATAAAATGCTTTTTCAAAAGATAGAAACTTGGAACCACAAACATCTTATTATAGATTTAAGAGGAAATATGGGTGGCAGAAATGAATTTGCAGATGATATTGTGCCTTTTATTTTGCAAGACAAGACTACCAATTCTTTTTTAAGAAAAACGGTTTCGTGGAAAGGAAAAGAAAAAACGTATAAGATGCCTAAGCCTTCTAAAAACGCTTACAAAGGTCAAATTTATATTTTGATAAATGGGGCGACCTTCTCTGCAGGCTCTAGTATAGCTCGATATTTAAAAGAATATGGAAATGCGATTGTCATTGGAGAAGAATCAGGGACTCGATATGAAGGTTTTGCAGCGGGTTCCAAACAATACGTTTATTTGCCGAATTCCAATATTAGAATTGGTATTCCACGTTATCATATCTACTTCCCTAGTTCTAAAAAACAAAGGACTACAAATCGAGGTATATTGCCAGATCATAAAGTTACCACTTCTATTTCTGACATAATCAACAACAAAGACGTTGTACTAGAGCAAGCACTTTCCTTAATTAAATAAATCAACAATTAGATCAACTGATGTCTTTTAAAAATAAAGTAATTTGGATAACAGGAGCCTCTTCTGGAATTGGAGAAGCGCTTGCTTATGCCCTCGCCAAACAAGGTGCTATTTTAATTTTATCCAGTAGAAAAGTAGCTGTGTTAGAACAAGTTCAACAAACCTGTTTAAAAACTTGCAAAGAAGTATACGTTCAAGCTTTAGATCTGGAGCAGCACGATCAAATACCTAGCATTGTACAAAAGGTCGTCAAAGAACGAGGACGCATTGATATTTTGGTTAATAATGGGGGAATTTCTCAACGTTCTTTAGTCAAAGATACCATCTTTGAAGTAGACAAGCGTTTGATGGACATTAATTACTTGGGAACCGTTGCCTTGACCAAGGCTTTATTGCCTATTTTTTTAGAGCAACAATACGGTTATTTTGTAACTGTAACTAGTTTAACAGGTGTTTTTGGAACGCCTTATCGCTCAGCTTATGCCGCTACCAAACACGCCTTGCATGGCTTTTTTGATTCTCTAAGAGCGGAATTAATTGATGATAATATTGATGTAACGCTTATTAGTCCTGGTTTTATCAAAACGCAAGTTTCTATTAATGCCTTTGTTGGAAATGGGCAAGCGCAAGGCAGTATGGATAATCGACAAGACAATGGAATGGAAGTCGATGTTTTTACTCAAAAGATGTTGCGTGCCATGCGCAAGAGAAAGAAGGAAGTTTACATTGGTAAGAAAGAAGTTATAATGATTTACATCAAACGGTTTATGCCTTGGTTGTATCACAGAATGATTGCTCGTGTAGCCGTTCGATAAATTTTAGAGAATCCTATAAAAAATACTCGTCCAATTTTCGGTTGCTGTTTCTATTTTATCTATAGTACTTTGTATCTATCATAACAAATTACTAATCGTATAGAATAAAAAAATGAACTTTAAGGAACTGCATCAACAGGACAAACCCTTGTTAATTGGAAATGTATGGGATGTCCCAAGCACTAAAATTGCTGAACAACTAAACTTTCAGGCTATTGGAACCTCAAGTTCAGCAATTGCAAGGCTTTTAGGATATAATGATGGCGAAGAAATATCTTTTTCTGAGTTAGAATATATTGTAAAACGAATTACATTAAACACTCATTTACCTTTATCTGTTGATTTGGAAGCAGGCTACAGCCGTGATCCTAAGGCAATAGTCGAACACATAAAAAGGCTTTCTAACTTAGGTATTGTAGGTATTAACTTGGAAGACAGTATTGTTCCTCAAAAACGGATCTTATTAAGTTCTGATGATTTTACGAATATACTATCTAAAATAAAGGCTTATTTAGTAAAAGAAAACCTTGATACATTTGTTAATGTAAGAACAGATACCTTTATTTTACTTCAAAACGATAAGCTAGCTGAAACTCAAAGGCGTATTCAAGTATACCAAGAAGCTGGAGCCGATGGAATTTTTGTCCCCTGTATAGAAAAAGAAGAGGATATTAAAACAATTGTTGCTTCTACTTCTCTTCCCCTTAATGTAATGTGTATGCCCAAACTTCCCAATTTTGATACCTTAGCAAAGCTAGGTGTCAAACGTATTAGTATGGGAAATTTTATGTTTGACAATATGTATAATCGGTTTGAACAAACAGCAAAAAATATTTTAAAGCAACAATCCTTTAACTCTATTTTCTAATATGCTAATTACTGATAAAAAAAGGATAAATACATTTTATCAAGCTCTATTAGATAGAGAACAAAGCTTTGTTGGTATCTTCTTCGTAGGTGTTAAAACAACCTCCATTTTTTGTATTGCTACTTGCCGTGCAAGAAAACCGAAATTGAAAAACGTAGTGTTTTACACGACATTTAAAGAGGCTTTAGACAATGGTTATAGACCTTGCAAGATTTGCAAACCTACAGAAAATGCGCAAGAAGCTCCCATACAAGTGCAAAAAGCAATTGCCTTGGTAAAAGAGAATTTGAAAGAAAAAATAACCGATTTTCAATTGAGACAATTAGAGATTAGCCCTGAATTGGTTCGACGATGGTTCAAAAAAAATTATGGCATCACTTTTCAAGCTTTTCAAAGAATGTATCGAATCAACCATGCCTTTCAAGAATTAAAAAAGGGAAATCGTGTCACCCCTACAGCTTACAATAGTGGCTATGAATCTTTAAGTGGTTTTGGGTATACTTTCAAAAAAATTATCGGTAAGTCACCACAGAAAAGCATTCGCAAAAACATCATCTTAATTAATCGACTAACAACACCTTTAGGTCCTATGTTTATTGGTGCAACAGACCATGGAATTTGCTTATTGGAATTTGTAGATCGACGGATGCTCGAAACAGAATTTAAAGACTTACAACGATTATTAAAAGCAGAAATTATCTCTGGTGAGAATGTACATATTCTACAAGTTAAAAAGGAGTTAAAAGAGTATTTTGATGGAAATAGAAAGCAATTTGAAGTTAGTATTGAAGCACCTGGTACCAATTTTCAAAAATCTGTTTGGAATTCTCTGCAAGAAATCCAATATGGAACTACTAGTACTTACCAACAACAAGCCATAAAAATAAACAAGCCTAAAGCCATAAGAGCTGTTGCCAATGCAAATGGATTGAATAGAATTTCCATAATTATTCCCTGTCATCGGGTCATTGGAAAAAATGGAAAAATGACAGGTTATGGAGGTGGGATTGAACGAAAAAAATGGCTAATCAACCACGAATTAAAACGCTCTCAGCAAAGCTAAGTTTACTAAAGGTCTTCAACAAAACTTAGAAAGATAAAGGAGCAAAACTTATTAAAGAGTCCTAATCTTTTTTTCTATTCCTTTTAGGGGAACACTATTCCTTGTAACGACTTGTTATTGTATGAAGCTTCAAACAACCGTTCTTGTAAAATCTAGAAAATTACACGAACACTCTTCACAAAACAAATACACAAAAAGGAATCATGGCAAGTACAGTAGATATATTAAATCAAATCGTAAAAGATGGAACCAATCGAGGCTTGATACACCATCATACAGAAGATAAAAGTTTGGATGGACAAGCAATAACCATCAAAGGAAAATCCTTAGTTAATTTTGGTTCTTGTAGTTACTTAGGACTAGAAACGCACCCTGCACTCAAAGAAGGCGTCATTGATGCCGTTACCAAATATGGAACACAATTTTCCTCCTCAAGAACCTACCTTTCTCTAGGTTTATATCATGAGTTAGAGACTGCTTTGGATCATATTTTTGAAAAACCAACCATTGTCACCGCTAGTACTACCTTAGGGCATTTGGCAACCTTACCTGTTATTATTGGCGAAAATGATGCGATTGTGTTGGATTTGCAAGTTCACTCTAGCATTCAAATGGCAACTCAATTGCTCAAAGCACGTAAAGTTCCTGTATATGTTATTCGTCACAACTGCATGGAATCCTTAGAAAAGAAGATACAGCATTTGAATAATAAACACGATAAGATCTGGTACTTCGCTGATGGCGTTTATTCTATGTATGGAGACTTTGCACCCTTCCAAGAATTAGAAGCTTTGATGAATAAGTATAAGAAATTTCACCTATACATTGACGATGCCCACGGCATGAGTTGGACGGGTAAAAAAGGGGTTGGTGTAGTACGTAGTCACATGAAACACCACGATAAAATGGTCTTGGCAGTCTCCCTAAACAAGTCCTTTGGAGCAGCTGGTGGTTGCCTTGTCTTTCCAAATGCTGAAATGGAAGAAAAGGTTCGAAATTGTGGCTCTACTTATATTTTTTGTGGTCCTATACAGCCGCCAATGCTAGGTGCTGCCTGTGCTTCTGTTCAGTTTCATTTATCAAAAGCATTGGAAAAACGCCAAGCAGAATTAAGAGCACTCATTGATTATACCAATAGGCGTTTAAATGAATTGTCTTTACCTCAATTTATGCAAACAGATAGCCCTTTGTTTTTTATCCCTGCGGGTTTACCAACAATTACGTATGATATTGTCAGTAAAATGAAAGAGGATGGTTTTTATTTAAATTCTGCGGCATTTCCTGCTGTCCCAATGAAGAAGAGTGGCGTGCGTTTTATGATTAATAACAACCTAAGTAAACAAGACATTAATGAAATGTTAGAAGCCTTGCAGATCAATTACTTAAATGCTTTAACAGAAGCCAATAGTAGTTGCCAATACGTTAGTAAAGTTTTTGATATTCCAAGTTTTGATATTAAGATTAACGGGACACAACATTCTGAAAAGGAAACTAATGATCATCTACAAGTTGAATTAGTTCAATCTATTCATGCTGTTAATAAAAAGGAATGGGATGTTTTGTTTGTCAATAATGGAAATCTAAATTACGATAACCTCCAATTGGTAGAACAAACATTTCAAGGAAATACTTTACCAGAGAACAATTGGGATTTTGAATACATAACCATCAAAGATCCTCAAGGTAATATCGTCCTAAAAACCTTTTTTACAACTGCTTTGGTAAAAGATGATATGTTCTCCCCTGCTTCTGTTTCTACCAAAGTGGAAATAATGCGTCAGGAAGATCCCTATGCTCTCAGTTCTAAAAATGTCCTAACAGGTTCTATGATTACTAAAGGGGAACATGTTTATATCAATCGAGCACACAAAAATTGGAAAAAAGCATTGGCTTTATTGGTCAAAGCAATGCAAAACACCATGGACAAAACGGGAGCTACAAAGTTAATGCTACGAGATTTTGTTGGACACAAGGATCAAGAGTTGGAGCAAGTATTTTTAGAATTAGGATTAATCAATTACGATCTGTTAGACAACTGTGTTGTGAATACATTGAATTGGAAGGATAGAACTGAATATTTGGCTCAATTAGGACAAAAGTACCGTTATAATGTTCGAAAAGAAATCTTGAATTATGAAGATCGGTTTATTGTAAAAACGGATAAGCCTCAAACAGAAACAGCAATTGATGCTTGTTATCAACTTTATACCTCCGTTTTTGATAAAGCCCTAGAATTAAACGTTTTTAAGCTACCCAAGAGCTACTTCAAGGCGATGTGTGCTAATGATAATTATGATGTTATTCAGCTTTACCTTAAACCAGAGTTTGTAGCTGATGCAACTCAACCTATTCTAGTTGGTATTCTATTTAGTGCCTTAAATACAACCACTTACAATGCCATGTTAGTTGGATTAGATTATAAATATGTAAAAGCACACAATGCCTATAAGCAAATTTTGTTTCAATCCTTGGAGCGTGCAAAAGAATTAGGTTGTCAAACCTTGGACTTAGCATATACCGCAGAATTAACAAAGAAAAAACTAGGTGCCAAATTGCAAAATGTACGAGCATTTGTTCAATCAACAGAACATTTTAACCATCAAATACTCGATGCAATGTTACAGTAACTATCAACGCTTTTATTGACTACCATCGTAGTGTAATAGCTCATTTTAGGAAAAAGTTAAGAAAGTGTTGCCAAAAACTAAAGGCGGCACTTTTTTTGTTTTTAGAGAAATATTCTTATTTATAAGTTGGTAATTAATCCTTTATGAATTCATTTATGTTAATCTCGTAACTAATCATAAGCTTAATTAGCTTTTGTAATTGCATTATTAATGGATTTAACTTATATTATAGGGTTCGAAGCCGCAGCTAAATAAAAGTGCATCTATAGTTGCCTATTCACATCGTAACAATCTCAAAAAAACATCGTTTGTTGACCCCAAATCAGCAAGCACAAAACACAATTGCCTAATGCATACTATTCAACACACACTTTACTCCCTAGTTTTCATTCTAGGACTTTCTTTAACCTTTCAATCTGCCAATGCCCAAGGAGCGTGGAAAGTTGCTAAGGAAAAAAATGGCGTCAAAATAGAAACTCGTTTTATTGATGGCTGGAGTATCAAAGAATATCGAGCGACAGTCTATATCAAAACAACCTTAGACGAGGCAGTAGAAGCCTATAGAGATCCTATAAAACGCAAATCTTTTATGGCGAGAAGTATAGAAGTATCTAATTTAAAAGAAAATTCAAAAACAGATATTATTACTTATAACTTAGGTAATGCACCTTGGCCTGTTGCCGATCGTGATAATATCACCCATTCTATTTTCATCAAAAAGGGCAATCAAGTCAAAGTGACGATGACATCTTTACCTAACTACATTCCAGAAAAAGATGGAATCGTGCGCGTACCTCGAACCAAAGGTCATTGGTTGTTTATAGATCAAGGTAATGGAATTGTTAAAGTGGTACAGCAGTCTGTTGCTGATTTGGGAGGCTCTGTCCCCGATTGGTTGGTCAATTCAACGATTGTAGAAGGGCCTTATGATGTTTTATTAGCTTTAAAAGGTATCTTAGAATAAAATAAACTTGTCAGTTATTTTATGGAAAATAAACTATACTTAGTAAGCATTCTTGTACTTTTTATTCCGCTAATATCATTCGGACAAGGCAATCTAGATAGTTTATCTAGCCAAAAACCTCTTTCCGCTAGTAGGAATTTAATCCTAAAAATTGATCTTGCAAGTTTCTATGATAATAGACCTAATTACATCTACAATGATTTAAAGGATACAATTAGGCTTTCAAGTGTTAATTCTTCTTATGGCAATTGCTCTTGTGAGCTTCCAAAGGTTGTTTCTGAGATTCAAATTGATCAAAAGGGCGCTAAAGAAGTTGTTTTTTATCGGAAATGCCGTATCGTAGACACAGGCTATCAATCAAGTTATAGACAAACTACTACAACTACCATCAAGAAATATGAGATATGGAATTTAGACACCAAAACGCTCCTATTTGCAGCTACAAACTATTGCAGGTCAAAATTTGACGGTATACATCCTAATCCTACAGTTGTTCCACGCCACCAAAAAAGAACTAGCCATTACCAATATGATTTTAGAGTGAACAAAATAGGAAATATACAAATCAAACATCTTAGAGGAAAACTCCAAAACCTTGCAGAAATTAAGGAAGGAACTTATCTTTTTGTGGATGGAAAATATGTTTTAAAAGAATAGAAATATAAACATAGAAAATGCCTACTAAATTACTTCAGTAGGCATTTTCATTTTGTAAGCGTGTTCCAGTAGTTACTTCTTCAAAATACAAAGTATATCTGCTAGTTTATCTCTCAAATCCTTGCGTTCTACAATAAAATCTAGAAAACCACAATCCAACAAAAACTCTGCTCGTTGAAATCCTTCAGGTAACTCTTTCAATTTCAAGGTTTCTTTTACGATACGAGGTCCTGCAAAAGCAATTAAAGCTCCTGGTTCAGAAAAATTAAAGTCTCCCAACATCGCAAAGGAAGCAGAGACGCCCCCTGTTGTTGGATCAGTTAAGAAAGACAAATAAGGTACTTTCGCATCTGCCAATTGTGTTAATTTAGCTGAAATTTTTGCCATTTGCATTAACGAAAAAGCAGATTCCATCATACGAGCACCACCTGATTTAGAAATAATCATGAAAGGTGTTTTGTGTTCGATACAATAGTCTATTGCTCTAGAAACTTTTTCTCCCATTACAGAACCCATTGAGCCTCCAATGAAACCAAAATCCATTGCTGCAATAACAAACTCTATTTTATCCACTTTACCTTTGGCAACGCGCATAGCAGAATCTAATTCTGTTTTCTTGCGAGCAGAATCCAAACGATCTTGATAAGGTTTTAAATCGGTAAATTCTAGAAAGTCATGCGCAATGATATCGCTGTACATTTCTGTATATTTGCTCTTATCAAAAATAATTTCAAAATATTCTTGAGAGCCAATACGCTCGTGTTGATTACAAGACGGACATACATATAAGTTTTCTACTAAATCCTTAACGGTTGAAGTGGTTTTACAAGCATTACATTGATGCCAAATTCCATCAGGAGTTTCCTTCTTTTGAGAAGTGGACGTTGTTATGCTGTTTTTTTCACGTTTATACCATCCCATATTTTGGTGTCTTTTATGTGTGTGTTAAGAAATTCCATAACAAAATTACAAAATTGTCGCTATTGCACTAATATATTACTTTGTTTTTAAATCTTGAATTTTAGACGCTCTTTTAAGCCCCTCGTTATCAATAAATAAAAATAATTAAGTAAACATTCAAAATAAACTAAAAACAATAAATAAGCTAAAAACTAGTAAAATTTAGCCTCCTTTTAACTAGTTTTAGATACTAGTCCCTATAAAATGTAATAGAAGTTTAGTATCTAAGAGCATAGCGATCTAACATCTAGTTTTTAGGCTACTACCTTTCCATACAAATCATATTCTGTTGCATCAATAATTTCGATCATTGCAAAATCACCAATACGCACATAATTTCCCTCTGTTTTCACCAATACTTCATTGTCTACCTCTGGCGAATCAAATTCCGTACGCCCCACAAAAAATTCTCCTTCTACTCGGTCAAACAAAACCTTAAAGGTTTTTCCAATTTTTGCTAAATTATTGTCCCAAGAAATATCTGCTTGCACTTCCATGATAGCTGCCGCACGTTGTTCTTTGACCTCAGCAGGCACATCATCTTCAAAGTTATGTGCCGAAGTGTTTTCTTCGTGAGAATATTGAAAAACACCAACGCGTTCAAATTTCATTTCTCGAACAAAGTCCACCATATCTTCAAACTCTTCTTCCGTCTCTCCAGGATAACCTACCAACAAAGTCGTTCTAAACGCAATTCCAGGAACCCGCTCTCGAGCTTCCCGAATCAATTCCATCGTTTCTTCTTTGGTAATTTGGCGGCGCATACGCTTCAACACGTCATTATTAGCATGTTGCAAAGGCATATCAATATAATTACAAACCTTTGGCAAATCCTTGATCGCATCAAATACATCCAATGGAAATTTGCTAGGATACGCATAGTGCAAGCGAATCCATTCGATCCCTTCTACTCCACTCAATGCATGTAATAATTCTCCTAATTTTCTTTCTTTATAAATATCCAAGCCATAATAAGTCAGCTCTTGCGCAATCAACATCAATTCTTTGACGCCTTGTTTTGCCAAGCCTTTCGCTTCCTTTACCAAATCTTCGATGCTCTTAGAAATGTGTTTGCCTCGCATTAGAGGAATTGCACAAAAAGAACAGGTACGATTACAGCCTTCCGAAATTTTCAAATAAGCATAATGAGGTGGCGTCATTAATAAACGCTCTCCAATCAAATCGTGCTTATAATCAGCCTCTAATTTCTCCAATAAAGCAGGCAATTCCAATGTACCAAAATAGGCATCTACTTCTGGAATTTCTGTTTCCAAATTATCTTTGTACCGTTGCGACAAACAACCTGTAACATACAATTTATCAATATCTCCACGAGAACGCACCTCTGCATATTGAAGAATGGTATTAATCGACTCTTCTTTTGCCAAGTCGATAAATCCACAGGTATTTACAATTACAATATTTGCATCTTCATCGTTGCTATCGTGCACTACTTCAAAATCGTTGGCTTGCAACTGGTTCATCATCACCTCGGAATCAACCATATTTTTGGAACATCCTAAGGTAACTACATTCACCTTATCTTCTTTATGACTTTTTGTTTTCATCTTAATTTCTATTGTAAGTTCATTGATAATTCAAAGAACTCTATATTTTTAGCAGCACAAAGATACTATAGGAAGTGGTAGAAATACATTTTTTTTCCAAAAAATTCTCTGTACTGAACTTTTTGTTTTCAAATTCGCTTATTAAAGTAGAATTTGTAGTCAGAATTTGGTGGATTTTACTTTTATATCCTATATTCGTGCTGCAAATATAAATTATGGGGGGTTAGCTCAGTTGGCTAGAGCGTTTGACTGGCAGTCAAAAGGTCGTCGGTTCGATTCCGATACTCTCCACTATTATTAAAGCACCAAACAATGATAATCGTTGTTTGGTGCTTTTTTTTGTGGTTACTTTCT
>ENA-ORXM01001603-ORXM01001603.1-marine-metagenome-genome-assembly--contig:-NODE-1603-length-30786-cov-3.628513_pt1 | contig 30786 bp, 31 predicted proteins | sample MGYA00237867_ERZ511480 | MGnify/ENA primary metagenome ERZ511480 (study PRJEB26309, sample SAMN06266103) | marine metagenome | isolation source: Algal blade | place: United Kingdom:Sidmouth, United... | reverse complement strand
TAAAAATTAAGACTATGAAAAAAATACTGGTTGCCAACAGAGGAGAAATTGCCATGCGTGTAATGCGCACTTGCCGTGAAATGGGCATAAAGACCGTAGCTATTTATTCTGAAGCAGATCGAAATGCACCACATGTGCGTTATGCTGATGAAGCTGTTTGTGTTGGTCCTCCAGCTTCTAATCAGTCTTATTTATTGGGAGAAAAAATTATAAAAATAGCCAAAGAATTAGGTGTAGAAGGGATCCATCCTGGTTATGGCTTCTTGAGTGAAAATGCTGTTTTTGCACAGCAAGTAACCGATTCTGGTATTGCTTTCATTGGTCCAAAACCAAGAGCTATTGAGATGATGGGTAGCAAATTGGCTGCTAAAGAAGCTGCTAAAGCAAATCATATTCCATTGGTTCCTGGTACTGAAGAAGCGATTGAAGATCCTGAATTAGCAAAAAAAATTGCCTTAGAAATTGGCTTTCCAATTCTAATCAAAGCTTCTGCTGGTGGTGGTGGAAAAGGAATGCGTGTTGTTGAAAATGTGGAAGAATTAGATGAACAGATGGAGCGTGCCATTTCGGAAGCCTTGTCTGCTTTTGGAGATGGTTCTGTCTTTATTGAGAAATACGTTACTTCTCCTCGACACATCGAAATACAAGTTTTGGCAGATGCTCATGGTAATGTCATTCATCTATTTGAAAGAGAGTGTTCTATTCAACGCCGTCACCAAAAAGTAGTTGAAGAAGCACCTTCTATCGTCTTAACACCAGAATTGCGTAAAGCAATGGGAGAATGTGCCGTCCAAGTAGCTAAACTTTGCGATTATGTTGGAGCTGGAACGGTAGAGTTTTTATTGGAAAATAATACGGAATTCTATTTCTTGGAAATGAATACTCGTTTGCAAGTAGAACATCCTGTTACAGAGTTAATCTCTGGTGTAGACTTGGTCAGACAACAAATTTTGATCGCAAGAGGCGAAGAACTGAGCATTAGACAGGAAGATTTAAGCATTCAAGGGCATGCGCTTGAATTGCGTGTTTATGCAGAAGATCCTGCTAATAACTTTTTGCCAAGTATTGGTAAACTAAGCACCTACAAAGTACCTAAAGGCACAGGAGTTAGAGTAGATGATGGCTTTGAAGAAGGCATGGAGATTCCTATCTACTATGATCCAATGATCTCTAAATTGATTACTTACGGAAAAGATCGTAACGAAGCAATCCAGAGAATGTTACGTGCCATAGAGGAGTATCATATTGATGGTTGTGAAACTACCCTTCCTTTTGGCACCTATGTCTTGCAGCACGAAGCTTTTGTTTCTGGAAATTTTGACACCAATTTTGTAAAGAAACATTTTGATCCTACCGCCCTAACGCAACACAGTGAATTAGAGGCACAATTGGCAGCTAAACTGGCTGCTCATTTGATGGATTCTAATAAACAACAGCGTACAGAAGCTAGTACTTCTACTGTTAAAAATTCTAAGTGGGCTGCTCGTAAATGGAGCTAAACTTAATCGATATATTTTTCTTTAAAACTCTATTCTTTTAGGATAGAGTTTTTTTTTTGTTTGATAATGCTTATTTTAAAGTTGAACCATCTCTTTCTATTCCGTATTAAACCAAGATCACATGAAACAGCAGTACTTTATTTACTTTTTTTTTACCTTGGGCTTAATTTCTTGCAATTCTGACACTACAGATAATACCACTCTAGGAGACATTGATCTATCAAAAATTGATTCTTTATTTGAAATAGGCGATACTATTTCTCCTACTTCAATTGTTCATGGAAATATTCACTTTGCCATTGACTTATTCAAAGAAATTCAACGCCCTGATAAAAACCTTATTTATTCTCCTTATAGTGTTAGTACTGCCTTTGGGATGCTTTATGGAGGAGCGAAAAAAGAGACTGCAGATCAAATTCAGAAAATTTTGCATTTTCCAAGTACCAATACGAAATTATTTCACCAAGCCTTTGGTCAAGTGAACCAATCTATTTTGAGTGCTTCTAAAGACGCAATTACCTTACATTCTGCCAATAAAATATGGTTCAAAGATGGCTTTGTTGCCAAGGATGGTTTCACTGAAATGACTAGTGCATTTTATCATAGTGACTTGGGTTATTATAAAAATGCCCAAAGTGGTAGTCACAAAATCAACAACTGGGTAAGCCAACAAACAAAGGAAAAAATACAACAAATTATCAAGCCTTCTGATTTAGTCAATGCTAGTCTCGTCTTAGCCAATGCTATTTATTTTTATGGGAATTGGGCAGAGCAATTTGATACAGAAAATACTCGTAAAGATACATTCTGGAATAATCAGAAGCCTATTGTGACGAATTTCATGAGAGAAAAAATCAATATAAAAACTGGCAATTTTGAAACAGTCGATGTATTTGTATTAGACTACAAAGGCGAAACAACCTCCATGATGATTGTCTTACCCAATAAAGATGTTCCTTTAGAAGAAGTTATCGCACATCTTTCCATCGATTCTTATTTAGAATGGTGTAATCAATTAAGAACAACCGAGGTTAATGTACACCTTCCAAAATGGAAATTAACTCCTCCTAACATCCCCTTATCAAAAGCGTTGATAACAATGGGTTTAGATATTCCTTTTAATCAAAGCAGTACAATTCCTAACTTCAATAATATAGCACCAGATCTTTATGTAAGCAGTGTTTTGCATAAGGCAATGATTGAAGTAAATGAAGCGGGGGCAGAAGCTGCTGCTGCAACTACTATAATTGCTGAAACTAGGGCAGCTATTATGCCTCAAATAGTTAACATCAATCGTCCTTTTCTATACTTTATTAAAGATAATGCAACTCAAAGTATTCTATTTATGGGACAAATAATTGACCCTTCTAAAGAGGAATAATTCTTATAACTGTTCTAAAGCCTGAACTAGACATTTAGACATTGAGAAAAAAAGGAGAATGGCTGCTATCCAGTTGATATGCTAGCTCATTATTGTAACATTTTTTTTATTTCTGATGGGTTCTTTCCAAAATGAGTTTTAAATGAACGGCTAAAATGTGCTAGATCTTCAAAGCCAACCTCTAAATAAATATCCGAAGGCATTTTGTTAGTTTGTATTAACAATCGTTTTGCCATTTCTAAGCGTTGCTGCTTAATCCATTTGTGTGGCGATTGTTGATAGATCGTTTTAAATTCTCGATTAAAGGTAGATAGGCTTCTCCCTGTCATTCGAGCTAATTTTTCCAAAGGAATGTTGTACATAAAATTATGCTGCATAAAGCTTTCTAAATCTGCTCGTTCAGGGGTAGTATATTCTTTTAGGACACTTAGCAAGTCTGGGCGAGATTTCGCAATGGCCATCAAAGCTTCCATAGTTTTTAATTCAACCATTGGTCGATCTAATTGTAAATTTCCTTCTACATAAGCCCAAATAGAATTCATTAAACCTTTTAAAAGCGTATTATAAGGCAAATGCACCACTCGTTCAACATTTTCCAAGGTATTATTTTTTACAGATACATTCTGTATTACTTTTTGCAAAAAAGCATCTTGAAGCACAAAAGCAACCATTCTAGCACAAGTTTCTCCCTCTCCCCAAGTTTTGAAACAATCTCCATGAGTGTATTTACGAATCAAAGCAAAGGAGCCTTTGGGCACTACATACATCTTTTCTTCCAATTCTAGCCTTAATTCTCCCTCCTGTACATAAAACAATACATTACTAGGATAATAAATAGTGTGTGGCTCTACTATTTGTGCTTCCACAGAAGCTGCTATTTGCATATTTTCACACTCAATAGTTTTCATTTTTGTTTTTTCCATAAGTCAAATATAGTTAATTTACAAGAAATTAATTTGCCTATTTCTGTCAAAGTAGTTGACTTTTTAGTTCAGTTTTTTTATAATAAGCACTTGGATCTCGTATAAATTTGGCAATGGAAATTCTATAGAAGCGATTCTATCTAAAAGTAATTAGATGGGCTCTTTAATAAGTTTTGTGATAATATTTTAAGAACTACAACGATTAGACAATATAAGGTTGTATTTATAAGTAGCAAGTCGTATATTTATTGTTTGATAATAAATAACTTACGACTTGCTACTTATATCTTACTCACTCTTTTAGATATAACCTTCTTCTTTTTAGTACACCACAAAACTTGTTATTGAACCATTAGATGATTTGAAAATTCCTATTGATTCAAAACAGCGTCTATCTTTTCTTTCAGCACCTCATAAGAAACATAACCATTCGATAAAATCGCCTTCTTCCCCTCTACCTCCAAGACCAAAGCAGGGTAACCTCCAACCCCTTGTTGGTTAGCATGATTAAATTCTGCCAAGGCTTTTTTCTGATAAACAGGATCTTTCATTTTTTTATTGAATTCATCCCTTGCAAGCCCTAAAGTGGCTGCATAAGAGGCATAGCCATCTATATATTCACTATCCATCCCATCTACATAAAAAGCTCGGTGCAGCAACCCTGCAAAAGCGACTGTTTGTGTTGGATGAGTTTCCTTGACAATACACAGTGCAATGGCTGGATACAGTGAGTTTAACCTCATTTTTCCTTGTTCTAATCCCTTCTCAATAAAATCTTTGCCAAATTGCACTCCTGTCGTAGACTCTACGGTCTTGTAGGCACCAGCTTTTATATAAGGCGCAATTTCGTTGATTCCCCCTACTCTATCCCCCATAAATAAGCCACCACTGACCACATCAAAATCAATTTTAGATTGATACTCAGTATAAATTTGATTAAAAACAGGGCTAAATCCAAAACACCATCCACATAGTGCATCATAGTAATAAGTTATCTTTATAGGTTCCATTGTATTTTTTTTATTAATAAAACAAGTTGTTGTTGTAACAACAAGAAGTAGTATAATTAGTTTTCCCAAGTGATAGATGTTACCCATTCTGTTAAGGTTTGAGGTACAACAGATAATAATTCTTGTGTTCGTTTAAAATCTTTGGCTAGTAAAGATGTCGTATTATTTTTAAGGTGACGATATATATTAGACACTTCTTTAGCCATAGGGACTCCAAAAGCAGGTGCCAATTGTGCCTCAAAATCATTAGGACTAAGACTTACAAAGTTTATAGTTCGACCCAAATATTTTGAAAGTTCTGCTGAGATTTCTTCCCCTGTCCAACAATTGCTATTTATTGGCAATTGCTGTCCTGCCAAACTAGGCTGCTTTAGTGCAGCAAGAACATATTTTGCCAAATCTATATGACTAATCCATGGAATTGCTTGCTCTGAAGCAATTGGATAAGGCAAAATTCCATGCTCTAAGATCACTGGAATAGACCAAGGTGCTGCTAAATTATCAATATAAATATCAGGTACCAGCGTAATCACATTCAAGTCAGAAGTTTTAAATAAATCGTCCATAACCAACTTAATATCCAGTGCCAATAAGCCTGTTTTTGTTTTTGGAAGCTCTGATGCCGCATTAAAAATAACTAAGTCTACGCCTTCCTTTTGACAAGCCTTTATAAAGTTGGTCGTATAAGTTATCGCTACTTGCTCCTCAAAAACCATAGGAAAGGTATACACGGCAGCCTTCACTCCTTTTAGTGCCGTTTGAATCTCTTTTGTCTCGTTTAAATTTCCAACATGTACCTCCACCCCTTTTAAGGTCTTTTCGGTTCTTATTAAGGTACTAACTTCGTAACCTTCTTCCATTAATTGGGCTGCAATTTGACTCCCTTGAACTCCTGAAGCGTTTGCCACAAATATTTTTTCACGCATTTGTATTCTAATTTAATAATTTAAAATCTATCGTTCTTTCTAATACAAAATTATACCTTTACTATAGATTAGACAAGTACCTACCTTTTAGTAAGTGGCTCACAAAAAAGTAAGTAAATTTGATTATCAATAGCTTAAAAAGAAAAAAAGATGAAAGAAAATTTAAATCCTTGTCCTGTAACAGAAGCAATTAAGATTATTGGCGGAAAATGGCGCTTACAGATTATACATGAAATCGGCAACGAAACTAGACGATTTGGAGAATTAAAGCGCTTGATTCCTACTATTAGTGAGAAAATGTTGATACAGGAATTGAAAAGATTGGTGGAGTTAAAACTAGTTCACAGAAAGGCATATAAAGAAATTCCACCAAAGGTAGAATACTCTATTACAGAACTTGGAAAAGAGATTTTTCCAATTATTGAGCAGATAAAAATTTTTGGTTTTAAACGATTGGAAGTTGATGCTAAATAGAAATACCTATAGCCATTTTTTAAGTTTAAAAAAAGCAATTGCAGCCAAAAAGCTTCCAACCATTAGAGTGATGGACAATGGATAACCATACTTCCAACCTAACTCTGGCATTTCTTGAAAATTCATCCCATACACAGCTGCTATTAAAGTTGGTAAGGAAATACAAACGGTTATAATTGTAAGGCTTTTGAAGATTCTATTTTGCTCTAGATCAATCTTACTATTTATATTTTCTTTCAAATCATCTAATCGGTCAAAGTTGTATTGGATGTGTTCTGCAATTACTGCAATATCATCCAACTCTACTCCAATTCGCTGGTTGATAATTTTTTCTCGATCACCACTTCGAATTAATAAAATCAGGATTCGCTGAAAGTTTGTAATGGATTCCTTTACCAAAAGGTTGTTGAAATTCAACTTTGTAATCAAATCCAAATCATTTTCTACAAACTGCTTGGATTTTAAGGTATTTTGAAAAAGCAACTTGATTCGTTTTGAAATCAACTCAGTCAAATCTGCATAATAATCTGAAATAACTCCAATTTGAAAAACAAAGTGCTCTAGATGAGAGCCAAAATTAATACTATCAAAATCGTAACGGGTTTTTGTTAAGTTCGTTAAATTTCGATCCATTTTAGTAGTCAAAAAATAGAAAACAACTTTATTTTTAATAATAATAAAGACCTCTTCTTCTTCAAAAAATACATTGGAAGAATAACTAGGAATAGAAAAATTGAAGACCAATTGGTTCGATAAATTCAAGAAATGAGAACTAATTTCAATGTCTTCTTTTTGATTGAAAATTCTTAAATTCAGTCCAAACTTTTCAGATAAATCTGTTAAATCCTTTTGAGAAAAATCAATAATTCGTACATTAAATAAGTTGGCTAGTTCGTAAGTAATTTCAGCTACAGAATGTACTTTTTTGACTTGGTTATTCTTAAAATAAAGTTCTATCATGAAAGGTTGGCTAGTGTATTCGTGCTTTAGAGCATATTAAAATTGGAAGTTACATATATTTCAGCTTAACGGTAACCGATTTATCAGTACTTCCGACCTTAAAGTCAAAATCATTAAAGGTTGGAGCTAAAATACCTGTATGATAATAATCCGAAAAGCCAAAGCCTTCAATTGGCAGTAAAAATCCATAATCTGCTTTACCATTTTTATTTTCATCGTCTAACAAAGCAACTCCATACGTTCCAGCAGGCAAGTTAATACTAAACTTTACAGTTCCATTCTTCATCGTCGTTTTATCCACCACTTTGCTCATAAAAGGTTCGCGTTTTGAAAAAGACTTACTATCCTTATAAAACCCCATTACAAGATTTCCTTTTGCATTTCGAATATCTGTCACCACTACTTCAATCGTTGGATTGGCATCCAAAGTAGGTTTCATAAAGGCACTGAATAAAGACAATAAACTTAGAGAAAAAATAAAGCCTGTAATTGATTTCATCTTGGTAAGAATTGTTTTGTTTTAATAAAAGGGAGATTAAGTATTTAATAAAAATAGGGTCTAAGTTAGTTCTATGTACCTTGAGGAACATGTAAAAAATAACTTATAACGTTTTCTGTATCTTTTTCCGATACTCTGCGTCTTAAAAACATAAATTATGCTCGCATAATTTATGTTTTTAAGACGCAGAGTATCGGAAAAATAGTTTAAAAAACCTTTACAACTTATTTTTTGCACGTCCTTGAATTGCTTTCAAGCGTACATTTTGTTTGGTTACAGTTGCAAAATTACCTACTAATTGGTCGTTATTTTCATCAATAGCATCCAAAACAACTTTTGCTTTAGCATGTATATTTTCTTCTTTTACATCAACCAACATAATGCCAGATTGCACCCGCTGATTCTGAAATAGTTCTTGTGCAAAGTCTTTATCTCCTGTCAAAAAGATATAACGTTCTCCATTTGCCTTTTGACAAAGTGCTTCTTCTGAAGTGTCGGCATCTAACTCTGTCGCATAATACACTTCGTGTTGGTTGCTGCGCATTGCAGCAATTAATTCTGAATCAACGGCTCGGTAAGCTATAAACTTATGTGGCATAGTATACAATATTAAGGGGTTATATAATAACTAATAATCCATCAAGTAGCTTTTCTAAGCGCTCTCAATGAATGTAGAGATTAACTATTGTAGTATAATCTCAATTCTATTGATAAAAGGGACTTTATTAATACACAAAAGATACAACAAGAATTCTCAACCATTTTTAAACAAAAAAAGACTGGCACTTGTTGCACCAGTCTTTTGTTTTATTTTATAATTGTGTGTTTTTCTTTACATAAAGTACAAAGGAGGAAAACGATTAGGCTGTGTTTCGTGCATCAAAGCGTACACTTTTTCAAACACATCTTCCACGCTAGGCTTCGTAAAATAATCTCCATCTGAACCATAAGGAGGACGAACATCCGCAGCAAAAATATTGACAGGCTCCGAATCTAAAGAATAGTATCCCTTTTGCTCTACCAAAATTTTATGCATCATATAAGCCGTTGCACCACCTGCAAAATCTTCATCAAACAAAACCAAACGATTTGTTTTCTTCAAAGAATCTGCAATAAGATGATTCACATCAAAAGGCATTAAAGACTGTACGTCAATTAACTCTACAGAAATACCTTCTGCTTCTAGTTTTTCGATAGCCGTTTCTGCAATACGTACCGAAGAACCGTAAGTAACCAAGGTAACATCTGAACCTGTTTTTAGAACCTCTGGCACACCAACAGGAACCGTAAACTCATGTACATTGTCTGGCAATTGCTCTTTTAGACGATAACCATTCAAACATTCGATAATTAAAGCAGGATCATCTGACTGCAACATAGTATTATAAAAACCTGCTGCTTGTGTCATGTTTCTAGGTACTAACAAACAAATTCCTTTTAAGCTATTTAGTAACAAACCAATTGGAGAACCAGAATGCCAAATACCTTCTAAACGATGCCCTCTTGTACGAATAATTGCAGGTGCCTTTTGAATGCCATTAGAACGATAACGAATCGTTGCCAAGTCATCAGACAAAGCAGAAAGACTGTAGATCAAGTAATCCAAATATTGAATCTCTGCAATGGGTCTTAAACCACGCATAGACATTCCTATTGCCTGTCCCATAATAGTCCACTCACGGATACCTGTATCAAAAACACGTGCTTCTCCATGTTTGGCTTGCATCCCTGCAAAACCTTGGTTTACATCACCAATATTTCCAACATCTTCTCCAAAAGCAAACAAGCTAGGATTATGAGTTAAATGATAATCAAAACAAGCATTTAAGACTTCAAACCCATTTTTCAAAGGCGCATCTGCACTATATTGAGCAGGTACTTCAGGAATGTTTAAAGCTGCATATTTTGACTCACTGTATAAATTAGAGGTATATAAGTTTGTATTCTCTGCAATCAATTCATTTGCCCACGTTGCCAATGCTTGAACCGCAGTTCCTTGCTCGTTTTTGACCAAGTACAACGCTTGACGAACTGTTTTGACAACATCTTTGTGTGTAGGATCTAAGCTTTTTGCTAATTTTTCTTTTAGGCTCGCTACCGCTTCCCCTTGTGAACTTTCGCTAGCCAATTGCCCTAACAAATCTTGAGCTTTGTTTAAATTAAACTGAATAGAAGCATTAAATGCACTCCAAGCACTTTTGATGGAAGCGCGTACTTCTTTTTTTACTTCTTTTTGTAATGCATCCAGTTCCTCTTCTGTTGCCATACCTTCATCAATCAGCCATTGCTTCATTTGAACCACGCCATCTTGTTCCTTTTCGAATTTCAGACGTGTGGCATCTTTATAACGCTCATGCGATCCAGAAGTAGAATGCCCTTGAGGCTGTGTTACTTCTTCGACATGAAATAGACAAGGGGTATGTCCTCCTCTTGTTTTGTCAACTCCTTTTTCAAAGACAGCACGCATATCTGCGTAATTCCATCCTTTCGTTTTGTAAATATCGACTCCTTTTTCTCCCTTTTTCTTTGGTTGAAACCCTGCCAAAGCTTCTGATATACTTCCTTTTGTAGTCTGATATTCTTTGGGTACAGAAATTCCATATCCATCATCCCATACAAACACAGCCAAAGGAACTTGCATCACACCAGCAGCATTTAAGGTTTCCCAAAAAACACCTTCTGATGTACTGGCATCTCCAATACAACAAAAAGAAACTTCATTACCTTCCTTAGAAAAATGAGTTCCTGTTGCCAAGTCTGGCGAGTTTCTATATTTCTTAGAAGCTAATGCCAAGCCCAACGCACGAGCCATTTGACCAGCTGTTGGCGAGATGTCTGCACTTACATTTTTGGTAGCTGTATGATTCAACCATTCTCCATTTTCATCTACTAAAGGCGTTGCAAAGTGAGAATTCATTTGACGTCCAGCAGAGAAGGGTTCGTGTTTTGGATCTGCATGTGCATACAGTTGAGCATATAAATTTTCAACGGTTGCCAAACCAGCAGCCAACATAAAGGTTTGTCCTCTATAATAACCTGAACGAAAATCTCCGTTTTTAAACACTCTTGCCATTGCTACTTGAGCAACCTCTTTTCCTGCTCCAAAGATACCAAACTTAGCTTTCCCTGTCAAAACCTCTTTTCGCCCCAATAAACTTGCTTCGCGGCTAACGCATACTGTTCTGAAATCTTCTAAAGCTTCTTGTTGAAACTTCTTGGAATACTTAGGAGAAGTATTTTTTGTTTTAGCTTGACTCATACTTTTTTCGTTTTTGTTCTAGTAACTTCAGGATCAAATATTAAAATATCGAACGCTTGTTAAACAACTTATGTAGATTCACCCAAGAGGTGATAGTAATACCTTATTCTAAAATCATTTGTTTTTGATTTATCAATATGGGCACAAAAATATAACAAAAAGTTGGACCTACAGAAGCTATTCTAAAAATAAATCAAAAAAAATCACCAATTAGACTTTTTTTGGCACAGCTGTTGGATATAGGAAGTGTAGAAGTTATAATCGAACTAAAACTTTAGTTAAAATACTATTAATTAACTGGAATTTAGTTCAGAATTTTATACCTTTACTAATAAATTAGACGGATTATTGTTGTGTAAGGCACAATTGATCTTAAGTGGCTTATAACAAAATAGAGTCACAGACAATAATTTATACTATTTTCACTCATACCGCTACTTTGTAGTAAATAAACTAATAAAATAAACTATCTGACATGAGAAAGCTAATTAATCTATTCGCTATCCTAGTAATATTTGCCACTACTGCTGCTGCTCAAAACATTGAATTTAAAGTGTATGCTGGCGAAAAGGCTGATGCTAAAGATTTAAAAACTGTTGATGAACAACAAGGTGCTAAGTTGACACAAACTGGAACAGCAACAGATTGGGATTATGGAAAAATTGAAAAAGCATCAACTGGTGTTCGATTTTTTAAATTTGCCAACACAGGAACAGCTCCTTTGGTTATCTCAGCTGCAAAAGGAAGTTGTGGATGTACCGTTCCTTCTTATCCTAAAGAACCGATTATGCCAGGTGAGGCAGGATACATCAAAGTAAAATACGATACAAAACGTGTTGGGGCATTTACTAAATATGTAACCTTGACAACCAATGCAACTTCTAACACAACTACTCGCCTAAAAATTACGGGTACTGTTGAAGCCGAAGCTGCTCCTACTCCTGCCAAAGAAAAAAATATGTTCAACTAATAAATATTACTGCGAATAGGAATTTTTAATACTTATAAATTCTAGAATCAAAACTTTAACTAAGAAATTAGTTAAGATACTATTAAAGTACTAGGATTTTTAATTCTTTCCTCTTATATTCGTATTAACAATAAACGTTATACCAATTCTTATCAACATAAAATTAACATTAAAATGAAAAAAATATTCTCTCTATTTGCTATATTGTTTGTAACTGTTTCTCTTGCTTCTGCTCAAGAAATTACTTTTAGCCAATTTACTTCAGCTGATAATCCAAAAGCAGCTTCAGCAGATGAAAAAGCAGGTGCAAAAATCGATCAACCAGGTACAACTGCTACAGAGTGGAACTATGGAAACATCAAAAATGCTTCTACAGGTTACCGTTACTTCAAATTCACCAATACAGGATCTGGTCCATTGGTAATTTCTGCTGCAAAAGGAAGTTGTGGATGTACTGTTCCTTCTTACCCAAAAGAGCCAATCATGCCAGGTGAAAGCGAATTTATCAAAGTAAAATATGATACAAAACGTACAGGTGCTTTTACTAAGTATGTAACGTTAACTACAAATGCACAAGCTAATACAACTACTCGTTTGAAAATTATGGGTACTGTAGACGCTCCAGCAAATGCTCCTGCTCCTGCTGTTAAACCACAGAAGTCTGTAGCTCCTCAAGGATAATAATATATAGATTATAATCCCACTTCGATTTGAAGTGGGATATTTTTTCACTTCTTATAACTAATTATTTAGTTGTAAAACTATTAAATTAGTTTAGTTAAACAATTCTAATTATGAAAACAGTTATCAACAGCAGTATCATCCTATTCTGCCTTTTTATGACGAGTGGTCTCTTTGCTCAAGAAATGACTTTTGAAACTCAAAAAATCGACTACGGCACCATCACTCAAGGAGCCAATGGCGAACGTTACTTTTCTTTCACCAACACAGGAGCTGCCCCTCTTATCATTCACAATGCTCAAAAAAGTTGTGGTTGTACGATCCCGACTTGGCCCAAAGAACCTATTTTACCAGGCGAAAAAGCTAAAATCAAGGTCAAGTATGACACCAATCGTTTGGGGAATTTTACCAAGTATGTTACAATTACTAGTAATGATCCCCAAAGCCCTACTATCCGTTTAAATATTACAGGAATGATTGAAAAAGAGGTTGCTGCAACTCCCGCAAAAGAGGTTACTGTTTTTGAATAACATACTATTTAATCTATTTTTTTGCACACTTCAACTAAGTTTTTAGTTTTAATATTGCAACTTGTGTATGAGTAATACATCATCCGTATTGCTTGTACACAACTTTGTTCCAATTGCAGAAACCCAATAAAGAATGACAAAAATAAAGAGCTACATTAAACCAACTATTCTACATTGGAAAATTATCTCTCCTACCCTTCAAAAACCTCCAAGAGCAATACATTCGTATCAATAATAGATAAAATTTCTTGGTAGGGAATTTCAAAAGAAATTGCGCCCAAAGCAAAAGGACCTAAATCATAGGGGTTATAATAAAAATGTAAGCCTTTTGATCCAACTGAAAAGTTGGGTGGCAACATAAACTCCCCTGTACTAAATTCATAATGCGTTTCGACTAAGTTGGTATCTAAACCTAAGTTAACCCTTCGCTTAAAGGCTGCTTCTGAAATCGTCAAAAGCTGCTGCTCAAAGTCTTTTACAAAAAGCTCTTCTAAGTTTAAGATTTTTCCAGTTCCTAAGTCAATCGTTAGGTAGTTTGTCCAAGAGTTCGCATGTGCTCCCCCCGTAAATTCTAGCTGATTGATCCTAAGAGAAATCAAAGAAGGGCGATTTAACAATACATCAATTTCCATTTCAAAGACCCAATTCCCTAAAGGAAGCTGAAACTCTAACATTTCTTTTTTATGCTCCTTATACTCTTCCAAAAACTCTAACATTCTTGCTTCCACGTTTTCATAACGCAACTCTCCTACTACGTCTTGCAACAATGATTTTTGAACAATTGCATTAACAGAGTCTTTAATATTAGTATGTGAAAAAGAATCAACCCACGGATATGCGAATACAATTTTTGTAATATCATTTTGGGTATAGTCTTGAGCTTTTCCCTCTAACTTGTACGCCAACTGAATCGTATAGCATATCGTATCTGCCCCTACAATGATCTGTCGAGGTAAGGTATCTTTTATAAATAAATTAGTTTCAAGTTCTACCTCTTTGTCTGTATTGATTGTTCTTTCACCTGTACAAGAAACAAGCATAATTACACTTAAAAATATTGTTCCTATAGACCCCCATTGACTCATTATAATTACTTCTATTTTATAAAAAAATGCTGTGTTTAGAACAACTCAAAACATGAACTCAGTTAAACGAACAGTTTGCAGGAAACCTTTACCAGTAGTAGTAGTGTAAGTTAATTAACTTGCTTACAAGTCTCCAACAAAGCTTGATAGAGTTTTGAACTCCTCATTTTTCACTTGGAAGCTCTCCTATTGTATTGATAATAATGAGGAGCAAGTACAATTTAGGTCATTTTGAAGATAAACAAAAAAAACATCCAAAAAACATTTCCTAAGATGCTTTAGATTAAGATTTATTTTGTTGACGTTCCAACCTTTCTGCCTATTGGTAAGTCTATCTTAATAGCGTCTTTTGGTTGTATTTTATTTAAAAATGAGGTTATAAATGATCTTCGTATACAAATAATCCTGCAAAAATATTTAAGATTTCATTCCTATTAGTGTACAATAAAGTTGAATATTTATTAAATTTACGCCAATCAATAACCATTGTAGAGCCACGAACTAAACGCAGCGACCTCATGTAAAGAACAAAGCAGGGCATCTAAGATACCCAATTCTCTCCACAGATCTAGAGACAAACGTATTGAAAACCTCTAACTTGTTGCCCCCCCAACTTTCTTGGAGGGATGGCTTGTTGTAAACTTTCAATGTAACTTGTTTTGAACCTTCAATTTACTTAAAGGGAAGGTGAGGCTTCCTAAGAGTTTCTACCCCAAAATAGTAGTGTAGATAATTTGCTTGGAGGTCAGTGTCGCTAACTTAAGTATAGTTAACTAATTGCACAGATTATTAATCAAGTAATCTTTTGGATAGTTTTGCCTAAAAAATTAATTTACAGCTAATTTTATTATTAAAATCATGAAAACTAAAAAAGAAATTCAATTGGCTGCTTTGACCTATTCTCGTGCCTTTCAAACGAATCAAATCGACGATTTAAATGGAATTTTTATTCCTTTCAAACCAACACATTTATACAAAGAGCATCAGTTTTATCTAGGCACCTCAATTCTTTTTGGCATCTTATTTTGTTATTTATCCTATCACGCTTGGTTTACAGACGCTGTATACTATTGGCATATTGATGCTCCTGTTATCATAGGAGTATCTATCATTCTATTATTTTTCATCTGCTTTCTCTTTTTAATTAGTCGATATTTTCAGATTGGCAAAGATCTAAAAAAAGCCTTAGATCAACCCAACGCATCGCCTTATGGAGTGCTTATTACAAAAGATTATTATTTTGAGAACAGTCCTAGCAATTTTCACATTATCTCTAGAGACAATATCGTTCGTATAGACCATGAAGAGGAAAAAAATCAAGTAATCTATTTAGAACTTCTTTTAGACATGGGAGAACATTATGAAGTTCGTGGGGTAACTTATGATGAATCAGAATTTGATTTCAAGGCATGGGTAACTCAAGATAACTAAATAGTATTTTGAGTAAAAAAGACTTATTAGAGTCCTTTTTCTAACTTTAACGTATCTTTAACAGGCGTTTTATCAAGATAAGGATTGGGGTTTTCTAGCACACTAGAGGGTTGCTCCTTATCTAATTTTTGCAAATCAATTTTGCCTGTATAAATACCATAAAAAGCAAGCGAGCCCACCAATAGTAAACCAATAAGAGAGAGTTTAGAAAATTTCCATCCCCAAATATTTCCAAGGTATTCATCTTTGTAGTCCCCAAAAACCATCTTTCTTGCCTTGTCTCTGCGTTCTTTGCGAGTCAATTCAATAAATGGTCTTTTGTCCTCTTCTTTTTCCATAAGTCAGATTTCTTCTAGAATAAACGTTTGCTCATTTTTTTATTTTCTAAAAAAAAATTAAAAAGATCAACGAACTATTATCTATTATGTACGTATAATTAAAGTTCAAACGATTCTTAGTATAATTATTGAAGCATAAAATTAATCAATTGTTCTTTAATAGCGTTTATTATAAAAAGAAAATAATTAAGTATCTTTTGACCTTCATTAAAAAACACCCCAATTAAAACTATTGTTTTTCTTCTCAACAAGAAGATGAACTACCTAATTGTTAAAAGAAAAAATGAAACTTATGAAGAATATTTTGATGGTTTTAGCCATTTCTATTTTAAGTTCTGGTTTAACACTAGGAATTTACAAATATTACATTGAAGTACCAGTAAGTCCTGTTCGAGATGTTATCATCAAGGAAGCTTCTTTTGCTAAACAAGTAAATCATCCTAATTATTATCCAGATATTACTAATGTAAGCTCTTTTAAAGACGCTGCTGATTTGGTACGCCCTACAGTAGTGCATATTCATAGTAGTAGTGGAGATCGTTATGATCGCTTGTTTGGTGGAGAATCTTCTGGTTCTGGAGTAATCGTATCTGAAGATGGTTATATTGTTACAAACAATCATGTTATCAGTGGCGCCAAAGAGGTAACGGTTACCTTAAACAATAAAAGAACTTACGAAGCAAAAATTATTGGTACTGACAAGACAACAGACTTAGCAGTAATCAAAATAAAGAAACGTGATCTAAAGGATGTAAAATTACCCATGCTTCAATTTGGCAATTCTGATGATGTTTCTGTTGGTGAATGGGTTTTGGCCGTTGGAAATCCTTTTAATTTAACTTCTACGGTTACAGCAGGAATAGTTTCTGCGAAAGGTAGAAATATTGACATTTTGGATGGGGCGTATGATATTGAGTCGTTTATCCAAACAGATGCTGTTGTAAATCCAGGAAATAGTGGAGGTGCCTTAGTAGATACAGATGGTAATTTAGTGGGTATTAATACAGCTATTATTACTCGTTCTGGGCGTTATGAAGGTTATTCTTTTGCAGTGCCTTCTAATTTAGTCAAAAAGGTCATGCAAGACTTGATTGAATTTGGTGAAGTTCAAAGGGGCTTTTTAGGGGTAACCATCAAAGACATTTCAGATGAGATTGCAGATGAGAACGAGTTAGAATCTATGGATGGTGTTTACATTCAAGGAGTTGGTGAAGAAAGTGCTGCCGAAGAAGCTGGTTTGGAACGTGGCGATGTTATTGTTAAAGTAAATGGTATTGATGTCAAAAGTTCTCCTGAATTGCAAGAGCAAGTAGGCTTGTTTCGTCCAGGTGAAAAAATTGCCGTTATTTTCCTAAGAGAAGGAAAATTAAAATCTACTGAAGTAGTTCTTAAAAATGGCTCTAATACGGTTGCCCTTGGCGAAAAGAGAACGACTAGTGGTGTTTTGAATTCTAAAGAAAACTTATTAGAAAACTTAGGCATTACCGCTGAAACGCTAGATGACGATGAATTTAAAGATACAGAAGGTGTTATCATTACCAAAATTAACAAAGACGGTATCATTGAGAAGACAAATATGGAACGTGAATTTATTATCACTGCTGTAAACAATGAAAAAGTGGCTTCTTTAGAAGAATTTATGGATGCTATTCTAGATGCAGAAGGTGAAATTGTATTAGATGGTTTCTACAAGAAGTACCCTGGAGAATATAGCTATGTCTTCGACAAGGAATAAAAGATGCTATAAGACTTTTCTATAAAAATACTCTAACTGTTTTTACATTTGTAAAAATCTTGTTGGAAGGACAATAAAATCCATTACTCCTCCTTTATTTTTGAGTAGGTGTAATGGATTTTGTATTTTTACCCAACACCTCAATATTCTTATACGGAATTAAATAATTCCGTATCATTCAATTATTACTGAAATAAATTCAACATGAAAAAAATAATTGCTATTGCTTTAATCCTTGCTACTTTGTTAGCTTGCGATCGAAAAGACACCTTGTTTACCAAAAGTATTAACAACACTAGTTCTAAGACTATTAATTTTTACTTTTATGGCTCTTTTAATCCTATGACTTATGGAGACACTATCATTGTTAATGCAGGAGAGCTTAAAGAAATCCATTTTTATAAAGAAGAAAACAGTAATGTTGGTGTGCAACAACCTTGTAGCATTTATGATGATTCGATTCGTGTAGAAGTTATTGGTGGAGGAATACTCAATAAAGATTTAACCAACGAAGCGGATTGGACCTTTGAGAAAGGAGTAGAAGATAGCCAGAATTGTACTTTTGAAATTACAGATGCAGATATACTTTAGATAATATATGTGGAAGGTTATAGGAATTCCTTTAGTACTTTACTTGATTTTTGTCTTCTATGTTTATGAACCAGCAGCTCCTGAAGAAATATTGGTTGCAGAGCTTATAAAGGAAATGCCTGTAGACACTGTTTTGCAGTATATTGAACACTATTCAACTTTAGCCATTCAAGAAATGCAGCGGGCAAAAATTCCCGCAAGCATTACCTTAGGGCAAGCTATTTTGGAGTCTCAATACGGCACTAGCGAATTGGCTTTGCAGGCAAATAACCATTTTGGAATCAAGGCAGAACCCAAATGGGACAGTATGGATCGACATTGTATTTATTCTTATGAATGGAGTCAAAAAAAGCAGCGGATGTATCCTATGTTGTCTTGTTTTAGGCGCTATAATAATATTCAAGAATCTTATATTGGTCATTCTAATTTTTTGACCAATAGACCTTATTATACGAATCTTTTTAATTTAGATATCAACGATTTTAAAGGATGGGCACATGGGCTTCAAAAAGCAGGTTATGCAACAGACCCTAATTATGCTCAAAAATTGATCTCTATTATTCATCGTTATCAATTACATCGTTATGATAAAAAGGAAGTCTTGAACGAATCTTAGTCCGCTAAACTTTTACTATATTTGTGCTGTTAACGAAGTATTGTGAATACAAAAATGGAATAACGAACAATTATTATGGAAAATAATAACCCAAAAGTGGTTAAGACAAGTGATATTACTTGTAGAGTAGGCTTAGACGAACAAAATGTTCCTGTAAAAATCGAATGGATGGCTCAGGATTCTCCAGATACTCCTGAATTCAAAGAATCTAAAGCGATGTTGGTGTCTTTTTTTGACAAGGACTACAGAGATACTTATAAAATTGACCTTTGGACCAATGAGTTGCAAGTCGGTGAAATGAATAAGTTTATGTACCAAACACTTCGTGGTTTGGCGGATACTTATTTTCGGGCAACCAACAATAAAGAAATGGCAAATGATATGCAAAAGTTTGTGCAGTATTTTGGAGAAAAAACAGAAGTAACTGCTCCTGAAGAATAGTTGCTTTTATTTGAAAATGTACCAATTTGAAGATTTGAAAATCAAGATAAAGTATTTTCGAATCTTCAAATTAACGCATTTCAAACCTTCATTTCTTAGTCTGTTGAACCATGGAACTACTACGCCAAATCCTTCAGCATCAAATCCCAATCAACGACCAAGATTGGGCAAGTCTGCTACAACATTGGAATCAAGAAAAAACACTCCAACGAAAAGAATATCTCTCTGATATTGGAAGCATTGGAAAACACCTTTATTGGGTTTTGGAAGGTACACTTAAACTTTGTGTGCTCAATCAAGGAGAAGAAACTTGTATTGGTTTTGGTTATCCTAATACTGTTGTCTGTGCCTATCCTTCTTTCATTTCCAATCAACCCACTGATTATTACATTCAAGCCATTACACCTTGTCGCTTGATTGGAATTACAAGAGATGATTTTTATAAAACCATTGAGCAAAATATTCGATTGGAACGAGCCTGGAGAAAATTAACAGAACAAGCACTCTTGGGAAGAATAGAGCGAGAAATTTATTTAAGCACCTCCAATCCTCAAGAACGTTTCTTACGCTTGTGGGATCGTAGCCCCCACCTTTTTCAACTAGTACCACAACGCTATATTGCTTCTTATTTGCAAATGAGTCCTGAAACATTTAGTAGAATAAAAAATAAAGTTTGGAAACGTTGATTTCAATCAAGATTTTTGAATTCTTTTTTTCAGATTTTTGTCTTGGAATTAAGCAACAAAAAACCAAATAACAAAATGAAATCTAACGAACTATTACAAGAAGTCAAAACGGCAACCCATGCTATTTTAGAAATAGTAGAAACACAGTTTGCTCCCCTATCATCAGAGGTTTTAAATAAAAAGCCGAATCCTCAAAAATGGAGCATTGCAGAATGTTTGGAGCACCTCAATTATTATTCAGATTATTATAACAAAGAGATTAAAATAGCGATTGAAAATGCTCAAGAAAAGCAATGGAAAGCAGTACCTACCTTTTCTTCTACTTGGTTAGGCAAAAAATCTATTGCGTCCGTAGATCCTAATAATACCAAAACACAGCAAACACCAAAAGCCTTAAATCCTGTTTCGAGTAAGGTTCGACCAGATGTTGTCACTCGTTTTATTGCAGCACAAAAAGAGTTTTTAATCTTAATTGAGGCGGCACAGAATATCAATCTCAACAAAACAAAAGTCCGTATTGAAGTTTTCAAATTATTAAAATTGCGTCTTGGAGATTTATTTCTCTTTATGATTGCCCATAATCAACGACACTGTAACCAAGCTCTAAGAGTTGGGAATTTCGAGCCCAATTTACTGTTTACCAACGCCTAGTATAACTTATAGAAGGCATGATAGGTAAAATGCTTATCTGATACAACCGCAAGGTTCCATCTTCTTGCTCCTTGGGAACAACCATATAAGGATTAAGTTGATTGTATACATTATAGATTCCTAGACTCAAGGTCTGTGAACCATGTTTAAGTTTTTTGTACCAATTCACCGTCACATCCATTCGATGATAGGGAGGCATTCTAAAGTTATTTCGATCGACAATATTAGTAATATCAGAAATAATGGTTCCTGTACTTAAAACTGGATTATTACTACTGCTATAATGACCGACTTGAGCTTGTATAGGGGTATAACGTTCTAAACCTAAGGTCACAGGATGTCCTGTGCCATACACCCATGTCAAGCCAATATTCCAATTTTGATTAAACTTATAATTTAGCACCACACTCATATCATGCCTCCTATCGTAACGATATGGAAATTGCCTCCCTCTATTTAATTTTTCAAATTTTCGCCAAGACCAAGACAAAGTATAACTAATCCAGCCTGTAAATTTTCCTTTTTTACGTTGCAACAAACCCTCTGCACCATAACTTTCGCCTCGTCCAACCTCAACCAAAGATTCCCAAGAACGTCTGTCTTGAAGGAAGTTTGTGCTAGGGTTGTACTCCAATACATTTTCCATAATTTTGTAAAACCCTTCTGCCGTAAACTCTAAGCCCAAAGGTAAGTCTTGTGTAAAACCCAAAGTCCATTGATGGGAATGCTCTGGAGGAATATTTCTAGTTGTTGGCAACCACAAATCTGTTGGTAACCCAATACCTGGATTGGTCAACAAATGTACAAACTGAGACATTCTAGCATAAGAGGCCTTGATAGACGTCTGCTTCGTCACCAATAAATTTACTGCTAAGCGAGGCTGTAAGGAAAAATAATTTCTCCCCTTTAGGTAAAAATCTGCCAAGTGAATGCCTGGATTAATTTTTAAAATCTTCCCAATCCGAATATCATCTTCTATAAATGCTGTAAAATCATGAATACTATTGAAGGTTTCTATAGTCGATTCAGGTCCTGCAAAGCTAAAGGTAGATTTGCTAATCTCTGGTCGAAACAAGTGATAGGTATACCCAAATCCAAAGCGTAAATAATGCTTGTTATGAGGAATGTAATCAAAGGATATCTGGCCTCCTATATCGTGTATTGGTGTTTGTCCTTCTGATTCAAAAGCTTCTTCTTGTATTCTAAATCCCTGCTCATTGAATAACTCTGCATAACTTTCTGTCTTAGACTCATAAAAGTAATTACTATAAGTTGCAGACACCTTCATAAATAATTTTTGGCTCAGTTCGGTATGCCAATGCAAAGCCACAATCTTATTTCCCCATTGCAATTGATCTTCATTACTAATAGATTTGGTTAAAACCTCTGGTCCTATATCAAAACTTAAATTATTCGTTTGTTTATAATTAAAAAAATCATCTCCAAAATAGCCATTTAAAACTAGGTAATTTTTATCTGAAAATTTGTGTTTTAGCTTAAAATTAATATCATAAAAGTTGTAATTTATTACATTTCCACTCCCATTATTATTGTTAACAATCGCCTGTTGTATCGGTACAGCAAACAAATCCACCCAAGAACGTCGAGCAGAAACTAAAAAAGAGGTTTTGCCTTTCCAAATAGGTCCCTCGATGGAAAAGCCACCTGAAAGCAAGCCAATTGAAATTTCCCCATGAAATTTATGCATATCCCCCGTTCGAGTATGTATATCCAAAACAGAGGACAAACGCCCACCATATCGAGCAGGAAAACCACCTTTTATTATAGTTGCTTTCTTAATAATTTTACTATCGAATATAGAAACAAATCCAAAAAGATGATTGGCATTATAAACAGGTACCCCATCCAATAAAAACAAATTCTGATCTGGACCTCCTCCTCTTACAAACAAACCACTAGCTCCTTCACTTCCTGACTGCACTCCTGGTAACAACTGCATAGCTTTAATGACATCTGCTTCTCCCAGCATACTAGGCAGTGCTTTTACGACCTTGATATCCATTGTATTACTACTAATAACATTTAAGGCGTGTCTAGATTCTATGTGTTCTGTTGACTCAACAATAATTTCTTCCATATCTTCCCCAGCATCTAAGTTGACATCTAATTTAGTATGTTGTGCTAGATCTAATATCGTTGTGATCGATTCATAACCTATATAAGAGCACACAATTTGATGTTTTCCTTTAGGAAGTGTCAAGCTATAAAAACCTTCTATATTTGTAGTTGTGCCCCTTGAAATAATCGGCTCAAAAACAGTTGCTCCAATCAAAGGATCGTTTGTTTTTTGATCAATAAGGTAGCCACTGATGGTAAATTGTGGAGGCAATGGCTGTACTTTATCTGGATTATTATACAAAGTGACCTGTGCCCCAAATAACTTAAAATCAATAGGAGTTCCCGCTAGTATTTGTTTCAATACCCAGCCTGTTTTTTTGTTTTTAACGTTCAAACTAATCCGCTTATCTAAAGAAATTTTAGAAGGGTCAAAAACGAAACGGAGATTTGTATTTTGTTCTTTTAATAATGTGAGCGAAGCCGCAATGGTCTTATTCTTAATATTAATGCTAATCGTTTGCTCTAAGACCGTGTTATCTTGCCCTGCAACACCTTGATGAATTCCAACCAAAAATAAACCTATAAAAAAGAGATTTGATATGTGTTTTGTTAGTAACATTCGTTGTTTATTTAGAATGGGGCTAGAATGAGGTGACACTTTAAACACAAAGATACAAAAAAGTCATTAGAGCAATAATTTGCTTTGAACTTAACGTTCTGAGATGGTTTCTATTGTTAGAATAAGCGAATCAAGAGCTAAGAATCCATCTTCTCTTGTATTAAATTCACTACTTCCTCCACACTTGTTCCTGCCTTAATCCATTCCAAGTTCTTTTCCTTTCTCAACCAAGTCAATTGACGTTTGGCATAACGTCGAGTATTTCGTTTGACCAATTCTACGGCTTCTTTCAAAGCAATTTTTCCATCAAAATAATTAAAGAATTCTCGATACCCCACCGTTTGCAAAGCATTCAGTGCTCGTTGAGGATAGAGTATTTTTGCCTCTTCGAGTAAACCTGCTTCTAACATTAAGTCCACTCTCCTATTGATTCGATCGTATAATTCTGCACGTTCCCAATCAATACCTAATTTTATAACCTTAAAAGATCGTTGTACTTTATTTTTTCCTTGAAAAGAAGAAAAAGGTTCGCCTGTTCCTCTATAAATTTCTAAGGCTCGTATCAAACGATGTGGGTTCGATGTATCTACTTTAGAGTAATAAACAGGATCTACTGCTGCTAACTCTTTTTGCAATGCTTCAATACCTTCCTGCTCTAACAACTCATTGAGTTGTACTCGAATTTCTTTATCGACTTCAGGATAGACATCTAAGCCCTCACATACTGCCCGTATATACATTCCTGAGCCACCTACCATAATGGCAATATTATTTTTTTGATAATAGTTTTCTAAAAAAGAAAGTACATCTCGTTCATAATCTCCAATATTGTAAGCTTCCTCTATAGACAAGCAATCTACAAAATGATGCACTGCGGCGGCTAATTCTTTAGCAGTAGGTTTAGCTGTACCTATATTGGTTTCTTTAAAAAATTGTCTAGAATCATAGGACAAAATTTCTGTATCAAAGTGCTGTGCTAAATCAATCGCTAAAGTGGTTTTTCCGCTAGCCGTTGGTCCTGCCACAACAATTAAATATTTGGTATTTTTTTCCATGCTTAAAATCAGTCTGGTATTTTTTACAAGCTATAAAATTACTATTTAGTTTTAGGAATTAGTAGTCTGTTCTATTTTTTAATTTCAAAACATAAGGTATTTCAATTATTATTTGTACTTAATCCAAATAAAGATAATTGATTAGACACTTAATAATTTAAAAACAATTTCGTAATCTTGCAGTAAACTAGACCAATTGATTGTTCAACATCTTCCCTTGTATCCACCAAAAAAATTAGCTATTTTATGGTATTAACAGACTTAAATGTGGGTGAAAAAGCCATTATTGAGGATTTCAACAATCCACAGGTAGAACTGGTAATGACAGATATGGGTTGCCCTTTGGGAACGACTATTGAACTCTACCACAAAACCTTATCCAATGGACCACTTTCCATTAAAACTGCATCTGGTAACTTATTAGCCATTCGTTCTAAGGAAGCTAAAAATTTGATTATTCGCAAACAATAATGACAACGACTACTCAAGCACTTGACATAAGAAACATTGCCCTATTAGGAAATCCCAATGCAGGGAAATCTTCTCTTTTTAATGCCTTAACAGGACTCAATCAAAAAGTTGGAAACTATTCTGGTGTTACCATTGATAAAAATACAGGAACATGGACCTGGGCAGATGGCAAAACAGTTGACTTAATTGATTTGCCAGGTATTTATAGTTTATTTGCCAAATCTCCTGACGAACGAGTGGTCTTAGATCCCTTATTTAACTTGGAAAATAAAGATCGTCCAGATTTAATTTTGTTGGTTTTAGATGCCAGCAATTTAACGCGTAGTTTGTTGTTATTAGATCAGATTAGAGCCTTTAATTTTCCAATTGTTGTGGTTTTGAACATGTTGGATGTTGCGACTAATAGAGGGGTTGAAATTGATCTAAAAAAATTAGAACAAAAACTTGATCTTCCCTTTGTTGCCATTAATGCCCGTTTGCAAAGTGGCTTAGATACTTTAGAGCAAACTATTCAAACATTAGAACCAACGCTCAATACACCTGCTTCATCTGCTTTAACAGAAGCTTGGGAGCAAGAAATTCACCAACAAATTCCTCTTCAAAATAACTTTCATGCAAAGTTACTATTGAGCCAGTACGAACATTTACCATTTTTAGCCACAACGCAAAAAACATTTTTAGCCAATATTGTCCATAAATACCAATTGGACTTAATTGAATTGCAAACACAGGATTCTCAACAACGTTTAACAACCTTAAATGCTTTCACAGAAGAAGTTGCCTCTGTTCCTAAAAATGTCGTTACACTAACAGAACGCTTAGACAAAGTTCTGCTGCATAATATTGGTGGATATTTTATCTTTTTTACCATTCTTCTATTTGTCTTTCAAGCTATTTTTAATCTGGCTACGCCTCCAATGGATTGGATTGAAAATAGCTTTACAGATTTCTCAAGTTGGTTAGCAACTCTATTACCTGAAAGTTTACTCACTGATTTATTAATAGATGGTATTATTGCAGGGATTGGCGGAATTGTGATTTTTATTCCACAAATTGCTATTCTTTTTGGTATTATTTCTATCCTAGATGAAACAGGTTATATGGCTCGTGTTATGTTCTTGACCGATAAAACGATGAGTCGTTTTGGGTTAAATGGTAAGAGTATTGTCCCTTTAATTTCGGGTACTGCCTGTGCTGTTCCTGCGATTATGGCGACCAGAAATATTACCTCTTGGAAAGAACGCTTGACAACCATTATGGTTACTCCATTAATGAGTTGTGCTGCTCGTTTGCCTGTTTATATTATTTTTATCGCTTTGGTTGTACCTTCTGCTGCTGTATTTGGGCCATTTGGTTTACAATCCTTGGTCTTAGCAGGACTTTATTTAGGTGGTTTTTTGGCAGCACTAATTTCGGCAGCTATCTTCAATAAATTACTATCTAGAGACATTCCAGAAGATAACTTCTTCGTCATGGAATTGCCGTCTTATAAGCTTCCTCAATGGAAAAGCGTTGGTATTACCATTTATCAAAAAACAAGTGACTTTGTTTGGGAAGCAGGTAAAATCATCATTGCTCTTTCTATTATTTTGTGGGTTTTGGCAACTTACGGACCTCCTACTGCCATGCAACAAGCCGAACAAGAAGCAATTGAATTGTATCAAAAACAACCCCAAATCGCAGAAAGTGAGGCGGCCTTAATTGCTTCCAAGCAACTAGAAGCTTCTTACATTGGGCATGTTGGGCATTTTATAGAACCAGTGATTCGTCCATTGGGTTACGACTGGAAAATAGGCATTGCCCTAATTACCTCTTTTGCCGCTAGAGAAGTGTTTGTCTCTACTATGGCAACGATTTATAGTGTTGGCGATCCAGATGGCACAGAAGGTACCTTATTAGATAAATTAAGAAATGAGAAGAATCCTGAAACGGGAGCACTTGTATTTTCAACCGCAACTAGCTTTTCTTTGTTGGTTTTTTATCTTTTTGCGATGCAATGTATTGCAACATTAGCCATTGTTCAAAGAGAAACTAAAAGCTGGAAGTGGCCAATGATTCAATTGGCTTATATGACTGCTTTAGCTTACTTTGGCGCTTTATTAACTTATCAATTATTAAGCTAATGGAATATTTAGAACACGGCATTATTCTTTTTCTCTTTCTAACTGCTATTGCTTATCTGATTTCCATTTTTAGACCTAGCAAAGCCTCTGGCTGTTCTAAAGGTTGTGGGAGTCAATGTGCTGTTGGAAACTTGGAACAGGCTATGGAACAATTTGAGCGAGATTTTGTAGAGGGCAAAGTTTGATGTTTTAAGGCTATTTTTACTCGCTACACTTTAAAATAAAAATGGCATAAACACAAGTTGTGTTTATGCCATTTTTATACGATTCAAAAGCTTCGTCTTACAACTTTGCTAATAATTCTTTTTTCTTATCATTAAATTCTTCTTCCGTCAAAATTCCCATTTCTTTCAACTCACCCAACTCCTTCAGCGTTTTCATGATTTCCTCTCGGCTCATTTTTTCTTCCTTTCCGCTATTGTCGTTGTTATTATTATTAGAATTGTTGTTTTGATTTTGGTTATTCTGATTTTGCATCATTTGCTGCATCATCATTTGTTGCATCATCAAATCATTACGAGTTCCTTTCATATTTTCGTAATTTCCTTTTTCTGCTGCAATCTTGTCCACATCCATTTGATTGAATGCCTGCATTTTGTTTAGATTGTCGTTGCTCGTTAAGTTCAATTTAGCCAACTGCTTCATATGATCCGTAATTTCGGGAGGCAAAGAAACAGAGGTAATTTGAAATTTGGTTAGCTCTAAACCAAAATCTTTTAAATCCTCTTGAATTAAAGGTCGAATTGTTTCACCCAATTCAGAGTACTGAGAATAAATATCAAATGCTGTTGCACCACTTTCAGATAATGCTTCTGCAAATTTAGGAACTACTAAGCCACGAAAAACATCTTCTAATTCATCAACTGTTAATATGCTACTAGTACCAGCATATTCTCTGTAGAACTTCTTAGGGTCAGCAACTCGAATAAAATAAGTACCAAAAGCACGTACTTCAACACGTCCTGCTTCTGGATCTTTAACAAAAATAGGATTGGGCGTTCCCCATTTAAAATTAGTTAGTTGTCTAGTACTAACGAAGTATACGTCTGCTTTAAAAGGAGAATTAAAACCATGTTTCCAAGATTTTAGTTTGGTTAACACAGGCATATTTTCTGTTTTCAGAATATGCCTACCAGGACCATAAACATCTGCAATTTGTCCTTCATTGAGAAAAATTGCCGCTTGAGATTCACGAACGGTTAGTTGTGCACCATATTTAATAGCTGAGTCTTTGTCTGGAAATTTCCAAATAAGGATATCCTTATTATCTTCTTTCCATTCAATAACTTCTAATAATTCATTCTTAAAAAAGCCAAACATAATACGAGAGTGTTTTGAAAGGGTTAAATATTTAATTATTACAACATAAAGGTTGAATCAAGTTTCTAGCCCCCTGTTGCACGTCGAAGACCTTCCATTTGGGTGGACCAGAATTGCTTCTCTTGTTCTACCTCGTCTGAATCACAAAACGCTGTAATCTCCAAAATAGTTTCCCCCGTCACTTCTGAGCGACTCATTTGAAAATCCAAAAACTCTTCTTCGCCTTCAAATTCTTCCCATTCTAATTTCAACTGCTCATTTTCAATGTCTTCTAAAGCTACTGCAACTTCTTCTTCTCCATCCCATTCAAAGGTGAAGCGACCATCAATTATATTACAATCGTCACAGAACCAACGAATTAAACAATCTGGCGTTGTTAAGAATTTATATATAATCGTTGGAGAGGCTCTAAACAAGAACTCCATAGTGAAAGATACTCTATCCATAAAAATAGTATTTACTTTGGTTCATGTGATTTTTACAATTATTAGAAGGTATTCTAATAATAATAAGAAAGAAAATTTACATTAAAACATCCAATTACAATTTTCGAACCATTATCAAAAAATTACCCATTCAAAAAAAGATAGATGTTGTGACCATTTAGTTCTTATTTTATTCCTAAATAGAACCTATCTCTTGCCCACAATTAATAATAAAAAAATCAATTTTACAAAAAAAAAGAACAAAATATAATGTTTTTTGTAAAAATCATTTAAAGTAATGTTATAGATTGGCGATAAATGGAACATAGTTCTTGTTTAAACGTTAGCATTTGTAGGAATTAAACAAGAATAAAAGTAACAAAGCCTTTTGAAGTACAAGAATTCTTTGTACTTTTGTGGGTCAGTTTGCTAATAGCTGTTTAATATTAAAAAAAGTCCAAAAACGAACAGAACTGTATGAGACAATTAAAAATAACTAAGTCTATAACCAACCGGGAAAGTCAATCTTTAGAAAAATATCTTCAAGAGATCGGTAAAGTTGACTTATTAACACCAGAAGAGGAGGTAGATTTAGCCAAACGTATTAAACAAGGCGATCAAATAGCACTAGAAAAATTAACTAAAGCCAACTTGCGTTTTGTTGTTTCTGTAGCGAAACAATACCAGAACCAAGGTTTGTCATTAAGTGATTTGATTAACGAGGGGAATTTAGGTTTGATTAAAGCAGCACAACGTTTTGATGAAACTAGAGGTTTTAAATTTATTTCCTATGCTGTTTGGTGGATTCGTCAATCTATTCTTCAAGCTTTAGCAGAACAATCTAGAATTGTTCGTCTTCCGCTTAATAAAGTAGGTTCTTTGAATAAAATCAACAAAGCTTTTTCTAAATTAGAGCAAGAGTACGAACGAGAGCCCTCTTCTGATGAGTTGGCAGATATCTTAGAAATTCCATCTTCAGAAGTGGAAACTACTTTAGGGGTTGCTGCACGTCACGTATCTATGGATGCGCCCTTTGTAGAAGGTGAAGACAACTCTTTGTTGGATGTTTTAGAAAATACCAATACACCTAAAACAGATTCTCAATTAGAGTATTTAGAATCTTTGCGAAATGAAATTGAGCGCTCTTTGTGTTCTTTAACGGATCGCCAAAAAGAAGTTATCAAACTTTATTTTGGAATTGGTTTTGAGCACCCAATGTCTTTGGAAGATATTGGCGAAAAATTTGGTTTGACACGAGAACGTGTGCGCCAAATAAAAGATAAAGCAATTAACAAGTTGCGTACCTCTTCTTCTAAGAGTAAATTATTAAAAGCTTACTTAGGAAGATAAAACAACTTTGATCTGTCTTGTCCTAAAACAAGGATACAGTAAAAAACATTCTATGCAATATATGCATAGAATGTTTTTTTTTTAAGAACTAAACTATTTATAGCAACTCCTGTTATAAATCATGTATGTTGTCATTGAAATGTCAAAATAGAACCAATCAATGAAATTTAGGTATTCGAAAATATAATTTTCCTTTTAGTCCTTTCCTCATACTTTTTAATTTATTAACCAACTAAATATATTAATTATGAAAAACTTTGTAATCAAATCTTTGTTCTTATTAACACTTGTTGTAGGTTTTATGTCTTGTGAGAAAGAAGCAGAAATGCAATCAAAAACGTATAACTACAGTTTCAACACAGGTCAAGCTGCCGCTGCTTATGCTTATCCTACTTCTGGCGCTCACCCAAATACAATTGCTGCAGAATTGAAATTGGATGAAATGGCTGATGGAACAACTAAAGTTAGTGTTACATTAACTGGAGCTCTTGATTCTACATATGCTGTACATGCACATGATGCAGTAGCAACAGGTACTTTACCATACAATCAAACACCAAATGGATTGGTATATGCTACACCAGTTGTTGTTTCAGGTGGTACAGGTACTAGTTCTCAAATTTCTACTATGTCTTTTGAGGCTTTAACAACTACTTAT
>ENA-ORXM01001601-ORXM01001601.1-marine-metagenome-genome-assembly--contig:-NODE-1601-length-30810-cov-21.544138_pt1 | contig 30810 bp, 23 predicted proteins | sample MGYA00237867_ERZ511480 | MGnify/ENA primary metagenome ERZ511480 (study PRJEB26309, sample SAMN06266103) | marine metagenome | isolation source: Algal blade | place: United Kingdom:Sidmouth, United... | reverse complement strand
ACTAGCCGCCAGTGTTTTTTCCAACAAAGTGTTGGTTGTGAAAAACCACGTATTGATAACGGTTGTATGCTTTCTTGTGATAAATCTACCAGCATAACTAATCTTAAAGGTGTTTCGTTTGCTATTGATAAACAAAAGGCAGGCTATCCAAGCATTTATAATAATGACCAATTTTTAAACATGGAAATTATTAACGACCTTGCTGATTTATTTGACGGCTTTATGGTTGATTTAACTAATATAGGCTCAGGCGATAAAGAAACACCAGACAAAGCTCAGTTAATTAAACAGTTTGAAGCTTTGCTTAAAAAAGGTAATAACGAAAGTACTCACTCTGATAAACAAGTACATATTTATGAGGCTTTAAATAAGTTAGTGCCTGAATCAACTAACGTACAGTACCATAATGGGCTTTAAGCATTAGTTGGGAAATTAAGTTAGATGATTGAGTTAATTTGCGTGACCTAAGGGCTAGGTAAAGAAAATCTGTTACAAAGTGAAAAAGCTTAGCAATTAGATTTACTCCATTTTCTTTAATTCGTTTTTCTTAAAAGCCTCTTTCTTTAGAGGCTTTTTGTTGAATAAACTTTTGTTTAACATCATCTCACACATTGCCGGCATTCCTCCTGTAACCGTGCAAGTATAGCCAGGTTCGCAATAACCATTCACATTTTTATATTTACAATTTTTTTTAATTTCACAGCTTTTTACTTGTTCGTAATTAATTTTTTCGTAGTTAGTTAAAGTAGGATCATTTTGAATGGTGCTTTTTTTAGCGAATAACGTCCATTGAGTGAAGTCTTGCTCACAACTATTTTTAGCTAGGTCGCAGCTATATTTGTTATTGCTAATATAATTTAACGTGCATGAAGGACTTGTTAAGCAATTAGCCTCAGTTAACAAAGCACATTTACTCTCCTTAGCCATTACCGTTAAAGTAAACGTTAATATGGCGAGGCTGAGCAACATGGCTAAAAACAGTTGTAGCTTATTGATCATTGTAAATAAGTCCTAATTTAAAACAGGTATTAACTCATACGATCTTACATAATCGTAAAGCGATGTATTTATACTTATATCGTCAAGTTCAATGTCTGTTGGATAGGGTTGCTGGTCTCCCGGTATTTCTTTTATTAACTTTTCTTGCCAGGTGTAAGTTTCTGACACCATTCTCAACGACATTTCACTGTTAAAGGGCTCGACATCCACAGGATTATTTAATTCAACTTTTCCTACCAGCTTGTTATCAAAATAAAAATTAACTAAATTTGGAGTTACCCACCAAGCGGCATAAATATGAAAATCGTTAGACAAATTAACTTTAGCATCATGATTAACACCTTGGGAGATATATTTTATACCTTGGCATTTTCCATCAATTAACTGTCTGCCCTTGTAATGAGTATTAGCATGCATAACATCGGTCCAATATCTATCAGGCCAGCCACCAATTGCTTCTAATATATCTATTTCGGTAGCATGTGCAGTGTTGCACGCGGTTCCAGTATTGTCTTGTTTATCTGAATGTAACCAAAATGTGGTAGACATTTTAGTTTTAGAAGCTTTAACACGTGCTTCAAAATACCCATAAGTTGCACTGTGTTTTCCGGAAACAGCAGCGCCGCCCATAGTGTAACCATCGCTATCTTCAGTGTAGGTTGATGTGTTTAGAGCAAGGTTACCATTAACTACTTTGACGTTTTTTGTTAAAAATCGAGCAGGATGTCTTCCCTTCCATGTTGAAATAGAGTCATTCCATTTGTTTTTATCAAGGGTTGTTTCTGTAAACTCATCCGTCATATTAGGTATAACTTGCCATTTGTATCCTACGGGTGCTTTAGGTAAGTGGCTTGTATTATAAGCATTGATGAATTTTTTATTTTCATCTGTTTCATTATTTAATTGATCAAAAAATGGTGCATCAGCACTTTGGCAACCTGATAATAACAAAACTGATGCTATTACAGGTAAAACAGGCAATGTTAACTCAGCAACAACAAGCCCCTCATCATCAGCTTTGTTATTAACTTGATCAATTGTGGCATGTAAGTTTTTCATTATGATCCTTAAGGCTGACGAATCCTCACAAAATATGGATTTATGATCGACCTTCATGTTTATTCATGATCAAACTTTTTCATCACAAAAACGAACCAATAATCATGAAAGCCACTAAAATATTACACAAAGATATAACTAATGCCTACCCTGAAATTAATAATATTCGGCTAAATACGGTATTTACTTTTGTTCGCTATGGTTTATACGACTAATGCGTTACGGCTATTTACCTTAGATGTGTTTTGAAATAATTATCTAAGGCAGAAAAACATAGTATTAAACGAGCTGACTGTATTATTGGGAATGCTACTTGCTTTATGAACGCCTTTGTTTTTATGAACATAAACAGAGTTTTTAGAGGGTTTAATGGGTTTTCAACATCATCCATTGATTATCGTTTATCGATCGCCGATTTATGGTGGCGCTATCTTTAGAGCATCATGGTTTAAAGCCATAGAAAATCAAGAGTGATATTAGCTTGGACGAGTCAGAGTCAATGTTACTTTATCTGCTGTTCTTGAAACATGCCACAGCTGTAACACATCAAGGCATTTTTTACGCTTAAGTTTATATTTAAAGCGGTAAAATACCGCTTTAAATATTTAACTAATCGGTTTAAAACTCTAATGTAGCAGTTAAACGAAAATCACGCCCCGGCTCTTGGAAGCCAACGACAGCACTATAACCATCAATGTGTCCATAGTCAGCGACACTGCCATGGCTGCGATAAGCAGCATCAAATAAGTTTTGCACAGAAAAATCCACACCAAAGTTTTCAGTGATTTGATATTTAGCATAAACATCAAACACGTGGTAACTTGGTTTACTAACGAAATCGGTTTCTTGTACCCATGCTAACTCAATTGAGCGATGAAATACTTCAATATTTTTGACGCTATTAACATAATTTAAATTAAAGCCGGCATCAAAATTTTCATTAATTTGGTAATTAAATGCAAGATTAATACTGTCACCAATTGTATTACCTAAATGACCAAATTCATAAGCTTCAAGTTGAACACCATTCATAACGGTTGTGCTGAAACCCGTTTGCGAATTTTCGTCTGGTTTTAAAAATGGAGCATTATTTAATTCAATATCGTTAGAATTAAAGCTTATTAAAACATCAAATTTTTCAGCCTTATATCCAAAAACCATTTCAAAACCTTCACTTTTAAGATCACCGATGTTTTCATAAATTACGTCGCCTTTAAATTTATCAAAAACCACATCATCAATTTGGCTTGAATAAGCAGCAAGTTCAAAAATATAGGTTCCATCATTATATTCTAAACTGATTTCTTTATTACTTACTTCTTCTGGTTTTAAGTTTTGATTGAGGCCAGTTAAAGAGCCAACAATAAAGCTATCTGTTGTTTGACGGCCTCGCAATGCTTCAGCGTAACCTACATTAAAATTTAAGTCTGATGTAATGCTATACACTAACCCCGCATTAATACTTGTACCTTTTTGAGACGGCATTGAATAACTAGCATTATCGCCAGGCTCAGCAACCCAAACACCATCAATTTTTGACCAATTAGCACCTTGCGCATCATGATCTAGATCATATTTTTCTTTACGAGCACCAAAACTAATTAATAAGTCATCAAGTGCTTGCCAATGATCTTGTATATAAATAGCGGAAACATTACCTTCTTCTTTATAGATCCCACCAAAGATATTAGAGTACGACTGAGCAAGTAACCTATCCTTGCGACGTTCAATACCATAGGTTATTGTATGTTCACCGATATCACTGGTGTTACGAATATCAAAACCAGTTGTTTTAATATCGCCCACCCAGGTAAACTTTTCGCGTTTCAATTCAGACTCAGTGCTATAAGCTGTTACTTCTACGTTTAATAATTCATTATATAAAAAGCTATAATTAACTGTGCTTGTATCGCGGTTTAACCATGTTTGAGTGAGTTCAGTTGTTTCTATTGGTTCCCAGTTAGTTTGTGTTGGAAACAGACCATTAAGTTTACGGCTTTCATGGCTCACTGTTAATGTTTGATTGTCTGTTATCTCAGCGTTAATTTTGAAAAAAGCTAATGATTGATCAGCAGCGGTACCTTCAATTTTTTTACCATCGCCGTCTTCAAAATCGTTACTATTAACATTAACATAAGATGCTAATACGCCAACTTTTTCAGCTAATTTACCATATAACGTAAGGCTTTCTTTATTTCCGTCATTAGTAAATTGACTTGCTTTTAATTTACCACCTAGAACATCATCGCCATTAAGTAAATCATCAGCGCTTTTAGTTTTAAATCGTATGGCGCCACCAATAGCACCAAAACCAGATGTCGCTTCCCCTGCGCCTGACTGAACATCTATTTGTTTTAGCAGTTCAGGTTCAATTGATAAACGCCCAGTATGATGAAACAATGTACTGGTTTGTGGAGCACCATCTACTGTTACATTTAATATGCTATCTTCTAAGCCACGGACATATATTTTTTGAGCTATGGCAATACCACCACCTACAGTTACACTGGGTGTTTGTCTAAATATATCCTCTAAGTCAATTGCTTGAATTTGCTCTAAAATATCTGGTGTAATTTCGGTATTGGTTGCACTACCAACAACTTGAATCGTTTCTACCTCCTTTTTTTTGTCTTTTACTTCATCAGCTAAGACTTGTGATCCTGTTAAAGCAACAGAGATAGCAAGTGGTAATATTGTAAGTTGAGTATTTTTAAATGTGACTGACATAATTTATGTAGCGTCCAATTGTTAATAGTTGAGGGAATATTTCACAACCACAAGGTTAATGATAATCGTTATTATTACGATTACTGCCAAGTAAATCAATTGTTTTTTTTAAATAAACCTGAGATCGGTTTAAGTTTTAACCATGGAACTCACCTCTATACCTGTTAATACACTGAGGTTAAATTTGGTATGAATTTTTTCTAGTTATTTAAACTTAGGGGAAATCTAAAATACTCTGGATATTTACTTATTAACGATGGTAAGAAAAATATTTAGAGATAAAAGTAACAAATGTAAAACCACTCGCTTCTAATCAATCAATTAATAATAATGATCGATATTAAGTAATAGCTTTTTATTAAAGAAATAATTGTTTTTTTAATCATTTAAAAATCAAAGTGTATTTCATAAATATTTATAATAAATTAAACGCAATACAAAATATGGGATGGATATTATGGGCTAATTTATTATTTTGCGGTTGTTAATCTTAATGATAATAAGTAACATTAAGATTGATAGCCACTAATAATAATATAAGGAGTATAAATTGGCTTTTTTTGTTTTAATTCCGTTTTATTGGTTAACCAGCATCATATTGTATGCAGCGAGCCCCAGACAGCAAATAAACAAACTACATGACAAAGCACTTTTACCTATTTCAATAGCTTGGGGGTGTTTTTTTGTTATTAATGGCGCCAGTATTATCTGGTTAAGTGTAAATGGTTGGTCAATGATTGTTGTTAGTACCATTTTATTACTATTGAATATGTTAATGGTGCCATTGAGCATAATATTATTGGCACATCAACCGCATAAATTAAAACATAGTACATTTATTATAATCTTCGGGTGTGTTTTAGCACAGCTCGTTTGGCAAAGGCATTAACATGTGGCATAAAACCTTTGCTGGTTTAATATCAGGCTTACTCTTTTTACTTTTCATACCAACAGCTTTTAGCCTATTTTTCCCAGCGTTCATAGCATTTATGATTATGATTGCGATTGTTGTATTTATCCCAGTTTGGGCCGGTATTATGACTTATTGTTATGCTGCAACATCTGCTAAACAAGCTTGGTTACGTGCCACAACATTCTCAATAATTAGCGGATTATTTTATTTTATCGCATATTTTACGGTGGGATTACCGCAATGAATAAACAAACATTAAAACAGCTGACTAGTGCTCATAGTTGGCTTGGGCTTATTATATCGGGTGCGCTAATGATCGTATTCCTGTGCGGCTCGCTTTCCTTTTTCAGAAGTAATATTTATAGCTGGGAACAATATCATCAACAAGATAAATCGTTACCCGAGAATATTTTATCACCAAGCGACATGACTAAAATAATTATTGACCGAAATTATAAAATACCGATTGATCATCGTGTAATGCTAATATTTCCAACCAATGAAAGTCCACAATATCAGGCGTTTTTTTCTACTGAAGAAACTGATGGTAGCCATAAACGCTATCGTTTGTATTTTGATCCAGAAACAGGGAACGAACTTAATAAAGCAAGCCAAAACTATTATCTTGCCGACTTTCTGTACAAATTACATATTGATCTAAATATTCCTGCCGGCACTGAAATTGTAGGCATTGTTTCGGTAATATTTTTGGTTATTATTTTTAGTGGCATATTAATTCACTTAAGAAAGTTGATTAAATATTTTTATCAATATCGCCTTACTAAAGCCAAAGATACCTATCTTGACGGCCATAATTTAATCGGCGTAACGTCACTGCCTTATACTTTTATGTATGCATTAACCGGTGTCATGTTTAATTTAAGTATTTTATTTCAAGCGAGCTTTGGTTATTTAGTTTTCCAAGGCGACATAGACGCCTTATCAAACACTAGCGGCTTTGTGGCGCCAACAAACATTGAGCCTAGCCATGAGCCTATGAATTGGCAGGCTCTTGATAAAACAATAAAACATGCAAATCAACAACTACCGGGAGCCAAAGTATATTTAGCCAAAATTTTTGGTTTTGGTGATGAAAATGCACAAGTAGAACTTCGCCTTGTTGATACAAGCAGTATAACTGAGCGACTAACACTAACCTACCCATTAAAAAACTATCAAAACGTGCAGTCAAAACATGTCACCGACAATCCCGTACAAGGCACTTATCATATTTTAAAACAGCTACATTACGGCTCGTTTGGCGGTATCACTCTCCAATTTATCTATTTTTTCTTAGGCTTAGGTTGCTGTTATTTAATTTTATCGGGTAATTTAATTTGGCTAGAGAAACGCGCGCTAAATCGTAAACAAAGTCAACGCAGTTTAGCACTTGTTAGTGCAATGACGTTATGTTTGTCTATTGGTACGCTCATTTCTGTCGCATTGTGTTTTGTTGCCACGCGTTTTGTACCTGATACATTTGCAAGAACTGAGTTTTTACCATATTTGTTTTCTGCCGGGTTAATCTTTTCATTTATTCATGCATTAGCCATTAAAAACAGCCGTAAAGTTATGGTTCAACAAGCTGTTTTTACTGCGGTGTTATTTGCTACATTTCCTATTTATGACACGTTGATAATTATATTAGGCGGCACTACGCATGGCTCCTTAATAAACCTAATGTTTGTTAACTTTGTTAGCTTATTAGTCAGTGCTTTTTGTTTAGCATTTGCTTATCAAAAACGTCATATACAGATACCAACAGATAAACAAAAACTTGAAGTCACAACAGAAAAATAAATACCATCAAATAAATTTCGTTAAAACTTCTACAAAACATAAAGACCTGACAGAAACAGTTATTTAATTAAAGAAAAAGGTAAATAATGAGTAGATCTGTATTCGACAAAGGACAGTTAAACAAGGCGAAGATAAAAAGAGTCGCGGCGTTTGATCTTGCTCGAGGTTTAGCCATTATATTAATGATTGTCATTCATGTATTGTCTTTTTACGGTTCACCAGAAGTAAAGCAAAGCCCGTTTGGCATAGCAGTAACATTCATACTAAGTTGGCCTTCTGCTGCCATTTTTGTTTTTCTCATGGGAATATTAGTTATCTACTCAAAGAGTCAAAATTTATTAAAAGGACTTCAGCGTGCTGCTGCGTTATTCGCATTAGGTTATTTATTGAACTTATTACGAGAAACTATTCCAACATGGTTATCACTTAATATGGGGTTAGTCACATACGAACAACTAGGCCCTTATACTCCTATTAATGGGTTATTAATTATTGATATTTTGCAATATGCAGGCCTTGCTTATGCTATTTGTATTTTACTAAAACATTTTATACCACAACCTAAAATATGGTTATTTATCGCCGTGTGTATTATTTTCAGCTCGCCCTTTTTATGGGATATTCGTAGTGATATTCCTGCACTGACTTATATTTTGAAGTTGTTAGGTGGCAGTAAAGAGCAAGGGGTTTTGTTTCCAATATTTCCTTGGTTAGCCTATCCTATTATTGGGATGGTTTTCGGTTATTGGTTTAAACTCCGTGAAAACCAAAAAATGTCATTTAAATATACACTGCTTGGTGGTATTGCCTTAGTAATTATTGGAGCTGGAATTACCCTATCTAATCGTGATTTTCACATTGGCTATGATTTAAGACCGGGGCCTGGTTTAATTGTGGTCATTACTGGTATTGTATTTATTTGGTTATGGCTATGTCAGCAGGCAATTAATAAAATCGGCACTAATCCTTGTTTACAATTATTATATTTTTGGAGTGCAAACGTCACAACCCTTTATTTTATCCATTGGTTAATTATTGGTTGGGGATTAATGTTATTTGGTTCTGAACAGCTTAATTTATTAAGTTTATTATTATGGATGACAACCGTTGCAGTCTTATCTCACTTTAGCTTACAAGCTTGGTTAAAAGTTTCTAAAATATCATTCGAAAATAAAAAATAAATTATCCATACTAAAATTGAGGTCAATTAACGTATTATTTTTTAAATAAGCATATCAGAAAAGACGTTGAATAATATAAAAGTAACGCTAAATACTAAGTAAGAAATTGTGGGAGTTAAAATAAATAATATGTTTATATGATATCTATACCCCTTACCATTTTAGACATTGACGCTCACGCGCTCTGAAACGAGCATCTTTATTGGTGACGGGTATACATGAACAAGTTATTAGCCTCAACTTTGGTTAGTGAGTTTTACAATGAATTGTTTATTAAAGTGTATTTAGAATACCCCACGATAAAAACTAAATTTTTTTATCAAAGCATTCGGCTAAATCCTTTTATCTAGAACAAGTTTAACCGCGAAAGTTTAAACCCCTTATTTAAATAATTAAGACAATCGCATTTTAAAGTCTTGGTAATAAAATTCCTTCACTATTCGTAAATCATCGGTTTCAGAATTCCACACGGCAATTGCCGGTAAGCCTATACCATTAAAAGTTGTTGTTTTTACCATAGTATAGTGCGACATATCATCAAACATTAATCGTTGCCCTATGACCAGTGGTCGCTTAAATGAATAATCGCCCATCACATCGCCAGCAAGGCAAGTTTGCCCGCCTAATCGGTATGTATATGGCAATTTATTTGCTTCACTCGCACCCAATACCTCAGCTCTATATGGCATTTCAATGGTATCAGGCATATGGCAAGTTGCTGATGTGTCTAATATCGCTAAATCCATCGCATTATGCGTTAAGTCTAATACTTCACTTACTAATACACCGGTATGAATTGCAATCGCCTCGCCCGGCTCTAAATATACTTGTAAGTTATATTTTTTTTGAAAATGTTTAATGCGTTCAATCAACCCATTAATGTTATAACCAGGCTTGGTAATGTGATGACCGCCACCAAAATTAACCCATTTTAATGTGGGTAAAATATCAACAAATTGTCTTTCTATCACATCAAGCGTACGAGCTAACGGCTCAAATGCTTGTTCACACAAGGTATGAAAGTGGATACCGCTAATCCCCACTAAAGACTGTTGTTTAAATTCAGTAAAGGGAATGCCTAAACGTGAGCCCGACGCACATGGGTCGTAAATAGGCTCAGTACCCTCTGAATGTAATGGATTAACTCGTAGGCCAAATTCTAATCCGGGTCGTTTAAACTTTGCCGCTTGTAATAAGGGTTGAAAACGTTGCCATTGGCCAAATGAGTTAAACACTAAATGGTCGGTAATTTTGAGTATTTCTTTTAAATCAGATTCAGTATAGGCGGCGCTGAACGTATGTACTTCGCATATTCCCTCGCTTGCTGAAAACTCTTCACGGCCTAACCTAGCTTCATATAAACCGCTAGCACAAGTGCCTTGTAAATATTGGCGAATCAACGGAGCCAAACTAAACATTGAAAAGGCTTTTAGTGCTAATAATATTTTTGCGCCAGATTGCTGTTGTACCTGTTGTAAAAGTTTCAGGTTATTCTCAAGCGCAACTTCATCAACAACAAAACAAGGTGATGGTACGCGTGAAGGATCAAATTTATTAAAGGTTTTACTATTAATAATATGGTTAAACATATGCTTTCACAAAAAAGTTAGTGTTAATAAATAACAAAAACTATAAGAAAAACAGTTGTCCTCATAGCTTTTTAAATACAAGTTATTACTTCAATAAATTGAAATTTGGATCTTCAATCACCTTCCAAGGCAGACCATATTCATTTAAATCAGCCATAAAATGATCAGGATTAAGTTGTTCAATGTTAAAAACACCTGTTTTTTTCCAATGTCCTTCAATGATCATTTTCGCACCAATCATCGCAGGTACACCAGTGGTATAAGAAATAGCTTGAGACTCTACCTCAGCGTAACAATCTTGATGATCTTTTATGTTATATAAATATACCGTCTTTTCTTTTCCGTCTTTAATACCTGTGACAACACATCCAATACAGGTTTTCCCTATTGTCCGTGGTCCTAAGGTAGATGGCTCTGGTAGCAACATTTTCAGAAATTGGATAGGTACAACTTGTTGACCTTGAAACTCTACCGGTTCAATACCTGTCATACCGACATTACCTAAAACTTCTAGGTGCTTTAAGTAGCCATCACCAAAACTCATCCAAAATTGGGCTTTTTTCAATGTTGGAAAGTGTTTCGTTAGCGATTCTAATTCTTCATGGTACATGCGGTAAATATTATAGGTACCTACATTACCAGGGCAAGTAAAGCTTTGTTTAGTTGACATCGCTGGCGTTGTAACAAACTTCCCTTGCTCCCAGTGACGGCATTCTGCTGTGACCTCACGAATATTTATTTCCGGATTAAAATTTGTTGCAAACGGGTAACCGTGGTCGCCGCCATTGACATCAATAATGTCTAACGTCTGTATCTCGTCAAAATAATGCTTCGCAAGATAAGCGGTAAAGATATTAGTTGCACCTGGATCAAAACCAGAACCTAATAACGCCATTAAACCTGCTTTTTCAAATTTTTCTTGGTAAGCCCATTGCCATTTATACTCAAATTTAGCCACATCTAACGGTTCGTAGTTTGCTGTATCCATGTAATGCACGCCAGCCTCTAAGCAAGCATCCATAATGGTTAAGTCTTGATATGGCAAAGCAACATTAATAACTAATTCTGGTTTTACTTTATTTAATAAGGTAACGAGCTCAGGGACATTATCTGCATCCACTTGCGCAGTTGCTATATCTCGATTTAACGTTTTTTTAATTTTATCCGCAATGGCAATGCACTTTGACTCTGTTCGGCTAGCCAATGTAATTTCAGTAAAGACCTCAGATAATTGTGCACACTTAAACGCAACTACTTGGCCAACACCGCCAGCACCAATGATAACTATTTTACTCATATTATTGCTCTTATTTTTAATTGATTAGGTGAGATATAAATTATTATTTCTCATAATAGGTATAACCTTGCATGCTGGCATTAAAAGTATTGATCATTTGTTGACGCTCTCGCGCACTAATACGACCATCGCTTACTGCCGCTTCTACTTTATTTCGGAACCGTGTTCTCATATCATGCGGTTGATATTCAACATAACTTAAAACATCTTCTATCGTGTCGCCGTGTACCTCTTTAACAAATTCAAAGCTTTCATCATCATTAATCCGCACACTTACCACGTTGGTATCACCAAATAAATTATGCAAGTCACCTAATGTTTCTTGATAAGCTCCCACTAAAAAAACACCAAGGTAGTATTCTTCATTCTCCTTTAGCGAATGTAGCGGTAAGTTTTTTTCAACTTGTTGATTTACTACAAAGCGCTCAACCTTACCGTCACAATCACAAGTGATGTCAGCTAAAATTGCACGGCGGGTTGGCTCTTCATTTAAACGGTGTATTGGCATGGTCGGAAATAATTGGTCAATGGCCCAGCTATCGGGTAACGATTGAAATAAGCTAAAATTACAATAATAAATATCGGCTAATGTTTCCGCTAAACCTTCAAGTTCTTCAGGTATGCGTTCCATTTCAGCTAATGTATCTTTAATACGATGTAAAATAGTAAAATATAAAATTTCTGATACTGAGCGCATGCGTAACGCTATTTGGCCACGCTTAAATAACTCACGAATTTCATCGCGGTAAAATAGAGCATCGTTATAACATTCTTGAATACGCTGCGGCTTGAGGTAAGTCATGATTTCACGCATGTTTTTAAGTAGTTGGTGCTCTGCTTCAGATTGTTCCGTGAGCGCTTTAGGCTCAAAACTTACTACGTCTAACACGTTAAACAATAAGACCGAGGTATAAGCAACCGTTGCACGACCTGATTCAGTAACAATAACCGGATGAGCCAACCCTTGCGCATCCATTGTTGCTTTAATGGTATCGACAATGTCTTCACAGTATTCGGCTAACGAATAGTTACGGCTTTGCTCTGTGGCTGATTGCCTGCCGGTATAATCAACGGCTAAACCTCCGCCTAAATCAATATAAGCAAGTGCTGCACCTTCATCACACAAATCAGAATAATACCTACAAGCTTCTAAAACCCCACCACGTATCTCTCTAATATTTGCAATTTGCGAGCCTAAATGGTAGTGCAATAATTCAAGACAATCAAGCATATTATGCGTTTTTAAATAATCGACAGCTTCAATGAGTTGGCTAGCTGATAAACCAAATATGCTTCGTTCACCACTTGTTGCTCCCCAATGTCCACTCACTTGGCTGGTCATTTTGGCACGTAAGCCAATATGTGGCCGAACACCTAACGCTTTACTACGTTCAACAATAATCGGTAACTCAGTTAATGTTTCAATCACAAAAAAACATTTAAAACCAAGTTTAGTGGCTTCTAATCCAAGCTCAATAAACTCTTGGTCTTTATAGCCATTACAAATAATTAAGCTACCAAGTTCTTCAAGTGTAGACAAAGCAGCAATCATTTCTGCTTTACTACCTACTTCAAAACCATGTTGGTACCGTGCACCAAATTGTGCTATTTCTTCTACTATTTGTGCTTGTTGGTTTACCTTAATAGGATAAACACCTTTGTATTTATTTTCATAACCAACTTTTTTAATAACATCGCTAAATGTTTTATTCAGCATGCTGATACTATCGTCTAGAATATTTTCAATGCGTAACAATACCGGCATGCTTAATTCACGATCACGCATACCATCAACTATTTTCATTAAAGAAACGGATTTCATGCCATCATTGGTTGGGTTTTTTACGACTACATCGCCTTGTTCACCAATGCCAAAATAGTTGTTACCCCAATGTTCAATACCATACGTTTTATTCGCCTGCTCTATAGACCAAGGGGGAATAATTTCAATAGACTTAGCTTCGATAAATGTAGTTTTACTATTCAACATGAGTAACATTCCACACTAAAAAACAATCAGTTCGTTTAGCGAACCGTAAGAAGTGACTGTGAATACAGTCGGTTATTTCAAGAAGGTCGGTTTGGGAATTAGCACCGCAACGCAAGCTAAGGTCATTGTTATTGGCCTTCATATCACAAAAACCCATCTCAAATTCTATGTAGCCATGGCGTTCGTTCCAACCAGCATTAATTTTATGTGAGAAGTGCTTACACAAACGATTGATCATTCTTGTTCCGTTAAAATCATTAACAGCAGTCAACGCTAAAAACGGGCGTTCATGATCGGCCTGCACTTGTTTAATAATGCTCATATACTCTCTTATTCAATTAACGCACCTTATCAGTAAATAGCGTGATTTAAGAGCGAACAACAGATAAGATGCAAACAAAAATCATTTCTATTTAGGTATTATTGTGATCTAGAAAAAAAATGAAAGAACTTTTACAATAGTTACGAATTACAGGTGGATTTAAGAGAAGCGATAACCTTTACCGTGAACTGTCGCTAAGCGATCAGCCGCCATGCCTGTTTCAATTAATTTTTTACGAATGCGACTCAAGTGCATTTCAAGACTACGGTCATAACTTGAAAATTCACGATCAAGTACGGTTTCGTATAAATAATTTTTACCCATAATTTGATTACGGTTGGTGACTAATTGCCACAATAAGCGAAATTGTAATGGGGTTAACATCAAGTCAATATTTGAAAAAGTAACCTGTTGTGTCGTTTTATTTAGCATTAACTGATCAATACAAATTACTGTGTCATTAGTGGCTACTGTTCTATTTCGTTGTAACAAAACATTAATGCGCAAGACGACTTCTGTTAGATCCACGGGATTTGCCAAATAATCGTCAGCGCCTTGTTGATAACTTGCCATTCGATTTTCTGGTGTATTACAAGATGACAGCACCATTATCGGTTCAGCTTTAAAATATCGAATACGCGTTAGCAAACGCGTATCATCAACCTTTTCTGTTGATAAACCTAAAACAATCAGATCGAAGCTCCCTGTCAACGCCTTCATAATAAAATTTTCATATTCATGACAATGTGTTATCTCATCACCTTGTTGATGTAAAACATCCGCTAATTGATGACTAGAAACAACGTCACTTTTCATGATTAAAATATGTGCTGTGCTCAAATTTACCTCTTTATCTCTACATTATCAGACCATCACACTTAAACCTTAATGATAATTGATATCATTTGCAATAAGTAATATCATAATGTTACCAACGTATCTTTTTATCTATCGCAATGACTTACGATATTTATTCTTTTAGGATTATTTGATGACAACAAGAAACCTAGCCATTTCTGGCCGTGTTATAACAACATTTTTCTATTATGTTTTACCTTCTACTATTGGCTTAATCGCGATAACGAGTGCCAACTTAGTTGATGGAATTTTCGTTGGCAACGCTGTGGGGACAAATGGATTAGCGGCGATTACATTAATGATCCCATATTTTACTTTATTAATTGCAATTGCGCTTATGCTAGCCATTGGCGGTGCCGTTAGCGCTGGCAAAGCCATTGGCGAAGATGATATAAAATCAGCAAGCACTATTTTCAGCCAGTCACTTATTGCCTCTGCAATAATTAATCTAATTTTCGCGCTAGCAAGCTTATTATTTTCTGAGCAATTATTTATATTACTCAATATTCCAGATGAAATCGTGATTTTAGCTGCCGAGTATTTTGATATTATTCGCTGGGTATTCATACTGCAGCTCACCACAATGGTGCTTTATTATTTTGTTCGAGCCGATGGCTACCCATTTTTGGCGACATCGGCATTAGTCACTGGTGCAATCACCAATATTGTACTTGATGCGTGGTTTATATTGTTCCTAGATATGGGCTTAGCCGGCGCTGCTTATGCCACTGCTATCGCACAAATAATACAATTTTTAATACTTAGCCAATACTTTGTCAGTAAGAAAAAAACGTTAATTTTTACACTTATTCACCATAACTGGTCTTCGTTATTTCGTTCATCTTACAACGGCGTGTCGGAGTTCATTAACGAAATTTCAGTTGGCATTATTTTCTTTATTTTAAATGCGCTCATGATCACGAGATTAGGCGTTGAAGGCGTTGCCGCTTTTACTATAGTGAATTATTTTATCTTTTTAAGCGTTATGCTCAGCTATGGTTTTGCTGATGCTTTACATCTTGTTATTAGTCACAACTATGGCGCACAGCAGCTGCAACGCGTACAACAATTTTTATCAGCAGCCGTGTTTAGTACCGTATGTTTGGGGCTAATACTGTTCGCTGTGCTTGTTATTTGGCCAGTGTCTATACTGGGCTTATTTATTAATGAACATGACATACAAACTTATCAGGTAAGCAGTGAGCTATTGCTATTGCTTCTACCACTATTTTTAATTAATGGAACAAACATTATTTTAACCTGTTATTTAACGGCGATTCACCAACCTAAGCCATCAGCATTAATTGCAATAACACGTAGCTTGATACTGCCAGCCGTTTTTCTAATCAGTTTTTATTATTTACTACCTAGCTTACCTATATCATCAGCACTAAATAGTGAATTTTCTTTTCTGATCGCATTACCGCTAGCAGAGTGGTGTGCATTTCTACTCGCCTGTTATTTTTGTTATCAATATCGTCCATTACAACTTAATAAAATCACAACTAAACCGAAATGATTTGTAAAACAATACATTAAATAGTATTTAAAACAATCAAGTAGATTACACAAACAGCAGTTTTCATCGCTAAATTGAATATAAAACTGCTGTTACCACTACCCAAATAATCCCCCACCCTTTGTAAGAATAAAAAAGTAACAAATGTAAAGTTAATTGATAATGATAATCAATATCATTATTATCTACTAATAGATACATTATTCCATTACTTCTATGAGAGTATAATTATGCTTCACTATGCGAATAAATTAGCCGACCATGCTTCATTTCAAGCTTTTACTAATTGTTATTTAAGAGAAATTGATGCTGGTGCTTGGCATACAAGTACTGATTGGCAAAGACAAACAGGTGTCGCTCTTTATCAAGAATCGATCTATGCATTAGAGCTACAATTAGAAAGTATTGACGTTACCCTAGTGTTTGGTATTTCATACCGTTCAACTGTTGGTCGACATGTTGTTACTCAAGTATTACGTAAACAGCATAATAATTGGAATTGGCAGTCCACTGACTTCCTTTCGTCCATCATTTTTTTAATTAATAATATTTATGCAAGAATTGGGAAAAATTCTGAACCTGTTGGATGTTTGAATAATGCTAATAATAAGAAAAAATTTGAATTATTGACCCGCACGTTAGAGAGTCACCAAATAATGTTAGATTATTTAGTGCAACGCTTAGGTGATACTAGCCTTAACAAACTTGATTTTATTGCCTCAGAACAGTCATTATTATTTGGCCACTGGTTACACCCTACGCCGAAATCACGTCAAGGTATTCATGCATGGCAGCATAAAAATTATACGCCTGAATTGAAAGCAAACTTTCAACTGCATTATTTTGCTATCTCTCAAGAATTATTAAAACAAAATTCATCGACTGGTTTGTGTATCGAGCAAATCATTAATCAAATTGCTGAAGTTGACGATAACGTCGTTGCTGCTAATAAACAGTTGATTCCGGTTCATCCGTTACAAGCACAGTGGTTATTGCATCAAGATTATGTTCAGCGGCTACAAAATTCAGGAAAAATCGTTGATTTAGGCCGTATGGGTAAAGTATTTACACCAACGTCGTCAGTCCGTACCGTGTATTGCAGTGAATTAGACTATATGATCAAACTGTCTATTCCCGTTAAAATTACTAACTCTTTACGACAAAATATGGCACACGAATTAGAACCAGGTTTAAATGTGGGTAGACTTATCGCCGGCAGTAACTTTAATGAGTTATTCCCAAAGTTTGCTGTGATAGAAGACCCTGCATACCTTACGGTTAAGTTAGACGGTATGGAAGAAAGCGGTTTCGAAACCATTATTCGAAACAACCCATTCACTAAAAATTCAGGCCAAAAGCACAGCACCGTATCAATTGCCGCTTTAGTTCAAGCACCGATATTACCGGGAACTGACGCTAAAATTACCCAGCAGGTAAAAGCATTAGCCGATCAAAAACACATCAATGCAGAAACCGCAGCACTATTATGGTTTGATAACTATTGGCAGTGTGCTATTGAACCCGCGATATGGCTTTATGAAAAACATGGGGTCGCTTTAGAAGCACATCAACAAAATTCGTTAATCACCATTTCTAATAATTGCCCAAGCCAATATTATTACCGTGATAACCAAGGGTTTTATTTATCAAAAAGTATGAAAGAAACCCTACTACAGCAAGTCCCTAAGCTTAGCCATAATTTAGATTTATTTTACGATGATGACGTGATAGCTGATCGTGTTGGCTATTATTTATTTATCAATCAGCTATTTTCAATTATTAGCCGCTTAGGTGAAGATGGTTTAATCCACGAGCAGAAATTACTACAAGTTTGCTATAACAAGTTAACAAGCACACGTATTAAGTTGAAAGGCGTAGGCGCCAACTTTGTCAATAAAATACTGACTAAACCCGCGATCCCTAGCAAAGCCAATTTACTTACCCGCGTTGAAGATCTTGATGAACTACAAGCTGAGCAAGAATTGGCGGTATACACTAAAATTAGTAACCCTTTTTATATTTTTCACCAGCAAGCGATTAACAATAAGACTCAAATTAACGAGGTGAAACTTGCATCAGCTTAACATTGATCAGCACCCCACTGTACTATTTTCGACAAACTTATCAACCGCGCCATCAAGTCATAAAAATGCGTTAGAAAATAGGGTTATTCGGCAATTAATTGAAGCGCTATTATTTGAAAAAATAATCGCTTTCACATACCAAAATGGCTATTTTTGTTTTAGGTTAGGGATAACACAATACCGTACCATGGGAAAAATGTCGGGCTTTAGCCGCGTTAGGCTCAATACTGAGCACATGTATTATTTATCGATTAGCAATACCACTAAACAAAGTGTTACTGACGAAGCTGAGACAATCTCTAATTGGCAACCGATCGAATTACACCAAATTCTCGCCGATTTGCCCACCGCAGAAAACGTTAAACAAAGGTTAAATAACGAGCTTCATCAAACCATTAAATTATGTCGTTGGAATGAGCAATTTTTAACACGTTTAGACAGTCGCCGTGAATTAAGTTATCACCAATTAGAATCGGCAATTGATGAAGGGCATCCTTACCACCCTTGTTTTAAAGCAAGAACAGGTTTCAGCGAACAAGACCATCAACACTACGGTCCCGAATGCGCGAATACATTTCAGCTTCATTGGTTAGCCGTACGTCGTTGCTATCTAAAGCGCCGTTTCAATTCTGTGCCTGAAAAAACGTTTTGGCAACAAGAATTAGACGCTAATAGCTTGGCGTTTCTGAATAAAAAATTAGCTTTACATACAACTGACAGTAGTGCTTTTTCTTTCATGCCGATTCATCCTTGGCAGTGGCTGAATTTGCAAAAAAAGTTAGCGCCCGCAATAGCGAAACAGCAATTATATTATTTGGGGGCCGCTGGTGATAGTTATCAGGCAAGTATTTCCGTGAGAACGTTACTCAATGTGAGTGACCCAAATAAAGCCAATATTAAGTTACCCCTAAATATTGTGAATACATCGTCATTGAGAACAATTGAAAGTCATTCAATTTGTACTGCACCAGTATTATCACACTGGCTTAATCAGCTTTATAAATCTGATACTTTTTTACAACAACATATGATTTTATTACCTGAATACGCCGGCATTAGAATAACCAATGATGGTCAACAACCGCAACCTTGGATTGATGAGCTTGAAGATCAGCTAGGTGTTATCTTTAGAGAAAGCTTGACCAACTATTGCGATGATAAAGGTGCTTTACCTTTTGTGGCATTAACGGCGATTGAACAAGACAACAAACCATTTATAGCACCATGGATACAAGAGTATGGCTGTGATCAATGGTTACAAAAACTGATTGAAACAACCATTATTCCTGTTTGGCACTTGCTTGTTCATCATGGTATTGCGCTAGAAGCTCATGGGCAAAATATGTTATTGCAACATCAACAAGGCTGGCCAGAAAAAGTCATTCTTCGCGATTTTCATGAAAGCTTAGAATATGTTCACGACTATTTAGCAAGACCAGAACTAGCCCCCATATTTGGTGAATTAGAAAGCTGCTATAACCACGCAAGCCCTAACCAATACTATTGGATGAGTAGCGTTGAAGCACTTCGTGAATTATTGGTTGATACCTTATTCGTGTTTAATTTAGCCGACCTTGCCGTTTTGCTTAATCATTATTATCAATACGCTGAGCAAGACTTCTGGCGAGTGGTTTATCAATGCATGCAAGATTATCAGCAGTCTGGTATTACTAGCCAAGAGCGCCTAGAAAAAATCGATATTTTTCAGCCGAAAATTAAAACAGAGTCACTATTAAAGAAAAAGTTTGATGGCAACCGTGCTGCAGAATATCACCATAGTGTGAACAACCCACTCGCCTTTATTCAACACAATGTTCAGTCAAGCGTTACACAGAATACTCGACATCAAGATCAGGTAATAGCAAAAAAACCTCAGCCATCACCGCAAAAAAACGCAGCACCATTAGAGAGAAATTCATGCTTACAATAAATGATGACAACTTCACACATGCTGATTTCATTCAACAGCAAGCATCATATCGTTCACTGCCAATCATTAATCAGCACAACACGATTGCTGTTTGTGTTGAAGATAGCTTTACCTGGTTAACGCTTTGTTATTATTTTCAATCACAAAAAATATCTGTGATGCCAATTCATCCAAGTATACCGATTTATACTGCAGAACGTATGGCTAAAAAAGCCAATTGTAGTTTACTGATTTATAGAGACTTAACACAATGCTTAGTATTAAGCTCAGGTATAGAATTAAGTCCTAACATAGCATTTAATTCAAACGTGCAGCCTGATCACCAAGCGAGTAACGCAGGTATTATTCAGATGAGTTCAGGCACAACGGGCGAGCCAAAGTGTATTTTGCGCAGCTGGGCTGAAATTGACATTGAAATAGACAGTTATTGCAAAGTTTTTAGTGATGCTGAAACTATGACCCCAGTAATTGTTTGCCCGATAACTCACTCATACGGCTTAATTTGTGGCGTAATGGTGGCGTTGAAGCGTGGTAAAATACCTATAATTATCACCAGTATCAATCCGAAATACTTAATGAAAAAATTGAAAAGTTGTGAACGTCCCTTGTTATATTCGTCGCCAGTGATGTTACAAGGCTTATTACGACTTTGGCCAGCGGACAGTAAATTGTTCGCAGCAATGACATCAGGATCAACCATGTCAGCACAAGTATTTGAACAAATAGCCCCACGCGTGCAGAAGCTTTACCAGCAATATGGCTGTTCAGAAGCTGGGTGTATTAGTATTAGTCAAAACCTAAAGGTCGCCAATGATTTAGGCATACCCTTACCTCATGTGACGGTTGAATGCAGCAATAACGAACAAGAACCCAGTGAAATTGTTGCAAAAATGAAAACGGCTAACGGTATTAAAACTATTAAGACTCAAGATCTCGGTTATTTTAGTTCAGCTAAAAATTTACATTTTTTAGCAAGATTAGACGATACTATTATTGTCTCGGGTTTAAATGTTTATCCAACTGAAGTGGAAGATATTATTCTTCAGCACCCGCAAGTTAGTGATGCGGTTATTTTTAAGATTGAAGATAAATTTTCAGGTTACCGCGTGTGTTTACAATATGTTACGAAGACACCATTACCACCCGTAGAACTACGCCAATGGTGTAATCAAAAGTTAGCGCCATTTCAAGTACCGCAAGTGTTAGAAGCCGTTAGTGAAATAGCGCGTATGGCCAATAGTAAAGTTAACCGTAATCAAATAGCACAAACTTACCAAACCGATTTAAATAGCAAAATAACTCAAAACACTGATCCAAATACTAATCAAAAGACTCAGAAAAATATTGAACAGCCCGCTTAGCGCGTTACAAACTTACCTAACGAACAACTCACTATTAAATAATGAAATAGCTATACTAATGCAAAAAATAGACATGATAAATGCGATACGAGACGTACTCGCTACCGACCTAAACAGTAATAATATTGACGCTTTTCATGCGCAAGCGCGTTTAAATGAAGACCTCTATCTTGATTCTATACTTGTGCTTCAAGTATTGATCTGTCTTGAACTTAAGCTTGGTATTGACGTACCAGATGATGCCTTTAATGCAAAAGACTTCGAAACGGTTGAATCATTGAGTCACTTTTTATTAGGACGCTTCAAGCAACCAACGCGTATTGAAGAAAGCAGATTAACCAACACCAATGAAGCTGAGGAGTTTGAAGATATTAAAGTACATTGCTTTGTTAGCTGTTTATGTGAAGCGATTAAAGCGAAGGATTGTGTTGATCACCGACCATTTTATTTCGGCGTTTGGGATGCTGATGTGGTAGTAGATAACAACTATTGCATTCATTACCATGGTGAAGATCTAAATCACGACTTCTTTCGTTACTGGTATCAAAAACTTTATGGCGTTAATGTCATTCCTTGGTACCAACCTGAAAAATCAAAAAGCGAAAATATAACGACACTATTAGGTTTACTTGATAACAAAACGCATAGTCAAAATATAATGGTCATGTTAGATATGTTTCGCTTGCCTGAGCGAGAAAACAAATTTAATCAAAACCCTTTTCCACATTACGTCATGTTAGAAAACAGCCAAGATCCTGAAAAATTAATGATGTTTGATCCTGATTTTCGTTGGGAAGGAGAGCAAGACAAGCAGCAAGTGATTCACGCCATTGAATCTGAAAAGGTGGCAGGCGGTTACATATTCGATAGCATTGAAATAAAGCGCACAGAAAATAAAGTCTTGCATGATTACTTTTTAGCATGCATCAATCTTGATGCTAACCCAATGACTGACGCCGTGCGCCGCATTATTGATATACATTTAGCACCTGACAGTAAGGTGTCAGCCACGCAGCTCACAACAGCATTAGCGCAATTGCCAGTACTGGCAATTCGTAAATACGCTTACGAACACGGTTTAGCCTTTTTTATGCTAGCGCTAGAATTAGACTTCGATGAGTTTGAAGGTTGGTGCGATGTTATTGAAGAACTTGTCTCTACCTATAAACAAATTCAATTTAAAGCAATGAAGATTGCGACTATTTATAACGAACGCAATAAGGCCTACGATGACAGCATTAAAGAAAACACTGTTCCAAAAAATATAAACAACGTTGAATTAACTACCGCACTTGCAGCAGAAATAACGCATTTATTAGATCAACAAAACCTGCGTGAATTTTCAATTAAAAAGCACATAAACAGCTTATTTGACCAATGGAAACAACAGATTAAGTTAACCAAAAAACAGCTAAATGATGAGGTATACGTATGATTTTGTCTATTTGCACAATTTCCTTTCGCCATCAATTAATTTCTATTGAACAATTAGCACAATGGGCACAAACGAATCACTTTCAAGGTATTGAGCTTTGGGGGGCCCACGCCAAAAACCTAGCTGCACAACCAGACTATAATAAAGATTGGCTAGCGGGTTATGGTCTTAAAACCACTATGCTAAGTGATTATTTACCACTAAACGCAAGTAAAATCGCCTTACGCCAACAAGTGACACAGTTATCCCAATTAGCAAAACATTGGGGAACGAAAAAAATTAGAACCTTTGCAGGGTCAATAGCGAGTAGCTGTACTTCTGAGCAAGAATTTACTTTGCTAGCATCAACATTACGCCAAGTATGTGGGTGGTTAGTAGAGCATGGGCTTACTTTGATTATTGAAGTTCATCCGAACACCTATGCCGATTCGGTAAATTCGACACAAAAGTTATTTGAACTGGTCGATTGCGACAACCTTAAATTGAATTTTGATGTCTTGCATGTTTGGGAATCTGGCGCAGAAATTATTCCATCATTAGAAATATTAAAGCCTTATATCAATCACTTCCATTTAAAGAATGTTAGCTCTGCTGAACTGCTTGATGTGTTCTCCCCGGCAACGGTTTATTCTGCTTCAGGTTCACGTGAAGGTATTGTTCCCCTCTTTGACGGTGTAGTTAACTACTGTGCATTTTTAAATTATATTAATAAGCACCCTGATAGTACGATTCGAAATATGGCAGCTTCATTAGAATGGTTTGGTGACCACAGTAAAGAAATTTTGACAAGGGATAGATATTTAATTCAACAGCTGCAACAGCAATCTATACCCGTTACCATTCAAAATGCAGGTTTGTGTGGGAACTAAAAACAATTTATGCACAGATTTAAGTTCCAGACGAAATCTAAGTACAGACTTCCATGTATTCAAGGCATTAAGTTTATGTCATGGTTACTCTCGGTAACTGCTCCTACTTTACCCTAATGTTCTACATCCCTGTATAAACCTGACTAAATTTAATAACGACGCATAAAATTGTTTTTAGACCCATCGAAGAAGCGCTTGAGCGTTTACTCCTCTAAAAGATGACTTCATCGTTAATACTTTTTATAAGGAAACAACCATTACAATAAAGTATTGCCTTGAATTACTTACTATAAACATTGACGCTCACGCGCTCTGAAACGAGCACTTTGAATGATAACGGGTATATGCATGCGACCATATAAAATTATGAATACGAAGATCATCTATTACTACAACATAATATGATGAGAAGCTAAATAACTTTCATCATATTATGTTGTATTTAAACACACCTAGCAATAATCACTTTTAACCTCAGTCACGATAAATTTTAGTTAAATCTTGATAAGCATCAATACGGCGATCACGTAAATAAGGCCAAGCACGTCGCACTTTTTCACATGACTGCAAGTCTATTTCAGCCATTAATACTTCAGCATTATCTGCGCTGGCATGACCAAGTAACTCACCTTGAGCGCCACTAATAAAACTATTACCCCAAAACTGTATACCTGCTGACACACCACTTGGATCGCTTTCATGTCCTACACGGTTACAGCTAAGTGTTGGAATACCATTAGCAACAGAATGTGCTCTTTGTACAATTATCCACGCGTCTAGTTGACGTTGTTTTTCAGCCTCATCATCACGAGGATCCCAACCAATTGCAGTGGGATAAATTAAAACATCAGCGCCAGCCATTGCCATTAAACGCGCTGCCTCAGGAAACCATTGATCCCAACATACTAAAACGCCTAAACGCCCAACATGGGTATTAATAGGCTCAAAGCCTTTATCACCTGGCGTAAAGTAAAATTTTTCATAGAAGCCCGGATCATCCGGAATATGCATTTTTCGATAAGTTCCGGCGATGGTGCCATCACTGTCGAGTACAACCGCGGTATTGTGATATAGACCTGCCGCACGCCTTTCGAATAAAGAAGTCACAATAACTACACCAAATTCTTTGGCAAGTAATCCAAAGCGTTCAGTACTGGGACCTGGAATTGCCTCAGCAAGGTCAAATAAGTCAACATCTTCAGTTTGGCAAAAATAGCCACTGTTATGCAGTTCTTGTAAAACGATTAAATTAGCCCCTTGCTGAGCAGCAATATAAATATCTTCTACGATTGCTTTAATATTTTGTTGGGGAGGTAAACTATTACGCTGTTGGATAAGCGCCGCTTTAATCTTTGTATTCATACATATTTCACTTAATTGAAAGTTATTTTGTTAATCATTATTTATGAGAGGCTAAGAATCCCTGAGGTAGTTGCATTGTTAAGCAGTGTAAACTGCCAAATTGTTCGATGATCTCACGACAATTAATCGCGATTATTTGATGGTTAGGAAATGCAGAATTTAATATAGTTTGCGCTTGTTTATCTTGCCTCACACCATAAACAGGCATTAAAACCGCACCATTAATAATCAAAAAATTTGCATAAGTCGCGGGTAACCGATCACCTGCAGCATTGAACTGAGCATCAGGCATCGGTAACTTCATTAGATTGAAGTGATCACCATCAAGGGTGCGCATCTCTTGTAACGCTTGTGCCATTTTATGTAACTCAACATAATGGCAATCACTTTGATCATCACAAGCTTGATATATAATAGTTTGGTGAGGAGCAAAGCGGGCCAAGGTGTCAATATGACTATCGGTGTCGTCACCTTCAAGTGCACCATCATCGAGCCAAAGTATTTTTTTAGCACCGAAATTAACCGCGAATAATGCTTCTATTTTTGCTTGCGTCATTCCTTTATTTCGGTTGTTATTTAACAAGCAACGCTTTGTTGTTAATAAATGCCCTTTTTCGTCAATCTCAATACCACCACCTTCAAGTACCACTTCAACATCGATATGCGATTTAGTATTAAGTTGCTTAAATAGTGATTGGTTTATTTTATTATCTAACTCACAAGCGTATTTACTACCCCAACCATTAAAAATGAAATTCAAAGCGGTTATTTTACCCTGCTGATTAAATACAGAAATAGGTCCATGATCACGTGCCCAGCAATCATTAATGAACGCCGTCACAAAAAAGACATCGTTCATATCCAATAACATATATTTTGATAACTGGCGTTGCAATAACTGACGAACATGCTGTGTGAGTTTTTCGTCATGACAAACAATCACTAACTTTTGACGAGCTAAAATAGCTAAACTAATTTCAACAAAAACTAATTCAATATTATTAAGGTTTGAAGCCCAATCAGTTTCCGCGTGTGGCCAAGTGAGCATAATTGCATCTTGTATGAACCATTCAGGGGGTAAGATATATGACATGCTTTAATTACTTAAAATAAATAAAATGATTTTCATTACGCTCTTAATTTATCATTTTTAGATTAATTAAGCTATAACGCGCCTAAAGACTGTTAGGGAAAACGGGTTAAAATTTACATGGGTATAAGTAAAATTAGTAAGGCTGTTGAACTTTAGGGGCATTTAAAACACTCCCCTAAAATAAAAATCAATAACTTACGCTAATTCTTTTACTTTTTTAAGATCATAAATTAAATCCATTTTTACCCATTTTTCACCTACTTTAGCCCATTTTAATGGCTGCTGATATTTCCACATCAATGCTTCCCATTCATCTGATTTAAGCTGACCCTGTTCGGTTTTAGGTTCAGCATTTGGATCGAAATTCGCAGTAGTTTCCATGATCATAAATAATCGGTCACCTAAGTGATATATTTCCATGTCTACAATACCCATTTCATCCATATTTTTTGTTATTTGTGGCCAAGCATTTTCAGGTTTGTGGTAATCAAGATATTCGGCAATAAGAGTTGGGTCATTTTTTAAATCTAAAGCCAAACAATAACGGTTATTTTTACTCATTTTTTATCCTATAATTTTTCGTTACAGCAATTTTATTAGCTGATAGCGCAGTTTTAGTATTAATCGTTGTCGTTAAATATTAATTGTTATAAAGTTATCACATATGAAAATACAATTTAATATTTAAATTAAGTTTTACGTTATTTTTTACGTTAAGTTTTCAGCTAATTATAAAATCTATTTTACAAATTTGAGATAACATCAAAATGAAATTAAAAACAATCCTTTCTAATAAATCGCTATCAAAGAGTATTGCTAGTTTACTGCTTTGTATAACAATTTCTCCCGTTGTTGTTGCCTCAAACGACTGGGAAAATCCAGAAGTTATCCACATTAACAAGCTGCCAGCACGAGCGACTTCCTATTCGTTTGATACGGTAGAGCAAGCTCTTAAAAGAGATAGAACCGAATCAAGCATAAAAATGCTTAACGGTGACTGGAAGTTCAACTTTGCAAAAAAAGCAGAAGATCGTCCTAAAAACTTTTATAAATTAAGCTTTAATAGTAAGCAGTGGAAATCAATCCCTGTACCCTCTAATTGGGAAATGGAAGGTTACGGCACACCTATCTACACAAACTCAAAGTATCCTATGTTCAAAAATGGTGCTACTGATGAAAACAGCATTGTGCCTCCATATATTACGCGTGATAATCCTGTAGGTTCTTACCTTAAAGATTTTACCTTACCAAAATATTGGAAAGGTCAACAAATATTGATCCATTTAGGGGGTGTTAGCTCTGCATATTATTTGTGGGTTAACGGTGAAAAAGTTGGTTATGCGCAAGGCAGCCGTTTACCGTCTGAATTTGATATTACCGATCATATAAAATCTGGTACCAACACACTGGCTGTTGAAGTTTACCGATGGAGTGACGGCAGTTACTTAGAGGACCAAGATCACTGGCGTTTAAGCGGTATTCACCGCGAAGTAATGCTAATGGCTCAACCTAAAATTGCAATTAACGATTTTCATGTAAAAACTAAACTGAATGAAACTTACACCCAAGGTACATTACAAATAAGACCTGAATTAAGTTTTCCAAAACGTAAAGATGTTGATGGCTGGAATATTGAAGGTCAGCTCTACGATGATTTGGGTAAAGCTGTGTTACCAAACCCAATGAATGTATCAGCTAACATTGTTTCAAGAACTATCTACCCGCAACGTGATAACTTTAAATTTGATCTGATGAGTGCAACACTGGAAAAGCCTAAACTGTGGACCTCTGAAACCCCTTATTTATATACTTTAGTGTTATCGTTAAAAAATACTCAAGGTGAAATCGTTGAAACTCGAAGCACAAGAGTAGGCTTTAGAGACGTAAAAATTAACGACAAAGCAGAATTATTAATTAACGGTAAGGCTATTAAATTAATTGGTGTTAACAGACACGATCACGATGCTAAAAAAGGTAAAGCTCTAAGCCGCGCGGATTTATTAGCAGACGTTTTATTGATGAAACGTTACAACTTTAATGCCGTAAGAACAGCTCATTACCCTAACGACCCCTACTTCTACGAATTATGTGATGAGTACGGCATTTACGTTATGGACGAAGCAAACATTGAAAGCCACGGTGTAGGTGGCTTATTAGCAAATCTTCCTGAGTGGAATAATGCAATGATGCAACGCGTTATACGCATGGTTGAACGTGATAAAAACCACCCTTCAATAATTTCATGGTCTTTTGGAAACGAATCAGGCACAGGTCCAAACTTTGCTGCAATTTCTGGTTGGGTTAAAGACCTAGACAGTACTCGCTTTATACATTATGAAGGTGCACAAGGTGATCCTAATCACCCTGATTATATTGGTTTATCTGAACGTTACTCTACCAAAGCTGAAAAAGCGCAATTCTTTACACCTTATGCTAACCCAACAGATCCGGCATTTGTTGATGTAATTAGTAGAATGTATCCGTCTTTAGAAGAACTTAAAGGCTTAGCAGACAGTCCTTATGTTAAGCGACCTATTTTAATGTGTGAATACGCACATGCCATGGGAAATTCATTAGGTAACTTGACAGAATATTGGGACATGGTACGCAACCACGATAATATTGTGGGTGGTTATATATGGGATTGGATTGATCAAGGTATAGAAACTCAAAACGACAAAGGCGAAACCTATCTAGCATACGGCGGTGACTTTGGAGACAAACCTAACTCATCAAACTTTTGTTTAAATGGTGTTTTAGATTCTTACCGAAAAGCTACACCTAAACTTTGGGAAGCAAAGTATGTTTTTCAACCCGCCCAATTTGACGCAATTGATACAGCAACAGGAAAAATTGAAGTAACTAACCGATTCTTTTTTGATAATTTAAAACAGTACTTACTAGTGTGGACGTTATCTGAAGATAACAAAGTGATTCAACAAGGTTCATTTAACGGTTTAGATATTGCTGCGCAACAATATAAAACTATTGTAATTCCTTTTAACAAACCCGTATTAAAAGCAGGAGCCCGTTACTTTTTACAATTAAGTTTACGTACCATCAATAACACTAATTGGGCTGAAGCAGGACACGAGTTAGCTAAACAGCAATTTGAACTACCTTTTAAGAAAAAAGCCATTAAAACGGTTTCAAATAAACCGGTAAATACTGACGATAACCAAAACACAATCACGGTATCAAATAATAATTTTAAAGCAGTATTTAATAAAAAATCAGGGTATTTAACCTCTTATCAAGTAAACGGACAAACCGTTATTACTGATGCGTTAAAACATAATTTTTGGAGACCATCTACAGATAACGATATTGGCGGATTCCAAGATTGGACCTCACCAACCGATAACGTAGCCAACGATGCAAAACCAACAACAGGTCGAGCGGTTTGGCGTAAAGCAAGTGAAAACATGACACTGAATACTTTTGATATAGACACATCAAAAACTAAAGTTACCATAACCACTACGCACTCTTTTAATAAGCAACTTATCGTTACAACGCAATATGTGGTAACGGGCGATGCCGCTATTGAAGTTAATATGTTGCTAGATGCAGATACAAACCTTGCCAGTATTCCTCGCTTAGGTATGACAACAAACGTAAGTCAGCAATTATCAAATATGAGTGTGTTCGGACGTGGGCCTTACGAAAACTATATTGACCGTAACAACAGTGCCGACATTAGTATTTATTCAGGTAAAGTTGAAGATTTTATATACCACTACGCTCGCCCACAAGAAAACGGAAACCGTACCAATGTTGATTGGTTAAAACTAACTACTGACAATAACTTAACATTAACCATAGACGGTAAAGAAGATCTTAGTGTTTCGGTATGGCCGTGGAGTGCAGAAAATTTAAACGCTGCGCAACATACTTACGATTTAATCAAACAAGGTAAGTTCACCGTTAATATTGATTTAATTCAATCAGGTGTTGGTGGTAATGATTCATGGAGTGCGAAAGCTGCCCCTATCAAAAAATATCAAATACCTGCGGGTAAATATCAATATACATATACTATATCGGTTAACTGAAGTATCGGCTAACTAAGGTATCAGCTATCTAAGTTATCGGCTAACGGGTATTTCTCACTTGTTCAGCTAATTCACCATACTTTAAGCCAAGGAAGTTTAAAGAGCCAAAAGAGTTTAAGCCCAAAGAAAGTTTTGGGCTTTTTTTTATTTTATCTAAATGTATTTAGCCTAATATTCTGGCTTACTAGCTTGTAGTGCTTATTTCGATGAATTTTGATCAACCTAATTAGCAAGAATATAGTATATACCCGTTACCAATCAAAATGCTCGCTTCAGGGTGCGTGAGCTTTAATGTTTATAGGAAGTAATTCAAGGCAATACTTTATTGTAATGGTTGTTCCCTTATAAAAAGTATTAACGATGAAGT